>Ga0209681_1000164_pt1 | contig 17196 bp, 13 predicted proteins | sample WorMetLIZISLAND2_3_FD_187416 | JGI IMG/M metagenome (GOLD analysis project Ga0209681, IMG submission 187416) | Marine gutless worms symbiont microbial communities from Max Planck institute for Marine Microbiology, Germany - Olavius clavatus LIZARD... ... | reverse complement strand
CGACAAAAGGGGAAATAGGGCTTTATACTCAGGCTGGACATCGTCGGTCTCCTTTTTCCAGGGTTGGCGTTTCACCATTCTGGTTAAAGGATCAAACTGACGATGTCCATTTTTTATTGGCAGCATAATTACTACAACTAATTGGGAGATGAACCTTCTTTTTGTACATATTTTGGTAAGACTTTTCTTGTAAACGCCATTACCGAGATAAGATTGACGATTCCCCATGCGCTGGCGCTATATCGGTAAAATCACGGGTGTCCTGGCGGTCAGCTTCGGGCTGACCATGCTGCTGCCCCTGCTGACCGGGCTCTATTACCAGGACGGCAGCCCCCCGGCTTTGACAAAGGCCATGGGGATCACCCTCCTGGCGGGGCTTGGGCTTTACCTTGCCTGCCGAAAAACAAAGGTCAATCACATTCGCCCCCGGGAAGGCATGGCTATCGTCGCCACGGGGTGGACGGCGGCAAGTTTCTTTGGGGCCTTGCCCTTTTACTTTGACGCCGGCGGCGCGTTCGGCTCTTTTACTCACGCGCTGTTTGAATCGGCCTCGGGGATCTCCACCACCGGCGCCTCGATTGTAGCCGATATCGAAGGGCTGCCCCAGGGGCTGCTCCTCTGGCGCAGCCTGATCCAATGGCTGGGCGGCATGGGCATTATCGTGCTGGGGATCGCCATCCTGCCCTTTTTGGGGATCGGCGGGATGCAACTTTACAAGGCCGAGGTTCCCTCCCCCGTACCCGATAAGCTCAAACCCCGCATTCAGGATACGGCTAAAATCCTCTGGCAGGTCTACCTGCTGTTAACCGTGGGGGAAGTGGTCTTGTTAATGGCGGGCAAAATGCCCTTTTTCGAGGCGCTCAACCACGCCTTCACCACCCTTCCTACGGGTGGTTTTTCTGTTAAAAACAGCTCTATCGCCTACTACAACAGCGTCTATATTGACGGTGTCATCGCCCTTTTTATGTTTTTGGCCGGCATCAATTTCACGCTGCACTACCTGATGCTGCGGGGAAAACCGCTGGTCTTCTGGAAAGACAGCGAATTCCGGTTTTACCTGTGGATGGTCATTTTGCTGACGGCGGCTGTCACCGCCAATGTCTATCAAACCGTTTACGATGAGATCGGCAGCGCCTTACGCTACAGCGTTTTTCAGGTGGCGGCGATTATCACCACCACCGGATACGCCACGGCCGATTATGAAAAATGGCCCGCCATGGCCCAGTTGATCATCTTTTTCGGGATGTTTATCGGCGCTTCGGCCGGCTCCACCGGCGGTGGCATGAAGTGCCTGCGGATCATGGTGGCGTTCAAATATTGCTTCAGGGAACTTTTCACCCTGATCCACCCCCGTTCGGTGTCGCGAATCAAGGTGGCGGATCAGGCGGTCTCCGATGATGTGGTCCGCGCGGTGATGGGGTTTTTGGCGCTTTACATCGGCCTTTTTTTGATCAACAGCATCCTTTTGGCCGCGTGTGGTGTCGATTTCGTCACCGCCCTGTCGGCGGTAGCGTCGGCCCTCGGCAATATCGGCCCCGGTTTCGGCCTTGTGGGCCCGGCGGAAAACTACGCGCAGATTCCCGTGGCGGGCAAATGGCTGCTGGTCTGGTGCATGCTCTTGGGACGGCTGGAACTCTTTACCGTAATGGTCTTTTTGATGCCGGAATTTTGGCGTAAATAGCCCGAATCGGGCTGAAGCCGACCAGCCTCCTTTTTTAGGCAAATATTTTTTCGAGCCCACTTTTGTATTGACAATATCGGCCGTTATAAATACATATTTCGCTTTGCGCTGTTTGACATTCGGGTGAAACATGGGCCGTTAACTCAGTCGGTAGAGTATCTGCCTTTTAAGCAGAGAGTCGCTGGTTCGATCCCAGCACGGCCCACCAAAAAAGATGTATACAAAAATTATTCCCTAACACGTCCCCATCGTCTAGCCTGGTCCAGGACACCGGCCTTTCACGCCGGCAACAGGGGTTCAAATCCCCTTGGGGACGCCAATTGAAATCAGCAAGTTACGGTAGTTCATAGCAGCCTATCAAAGCGTCACAATGTGGCGTCACAATTTTGCCTGTCAGAATCATCTCTGGCAGGTGTTTTTTGTGGCGCCGGGTTACTATTAATTCCCTTTGAGGGCCCATTTAATGAACGTTCATTAAGCAGCAACCTCTTCCGTGTCCATTCCACTTCCCACTTCATACTCACACCATACCAAGTTCGAGTTTGTGTTTTATCTTTTCCCAGCCTGGCATGACAGAGTCGAGGAGCCTATAAAACTCGGGGCCATGATCATGATATTTCAGGTGGCACAGCTCATGCGTGATAACATAGTCAATGCACTCTTTTGGCGCTCGGATCAGTTCTCTATTGAGGGTTACCGTGCCCTTGTCTGAAAGGCTGCCCCACCTTTTTTTCATTCGTCTAATGGATAGTCTCGGCTTATCAATGCCAAGCCCATTTAATTTCCGCCAACAGCGGTCCAGGCTCTCTTCAAATTGCAACTGCGCCTTTTCCAGATACCATTGATTTAAAAGTTTCCGGGCAGTATCTGACGTTGGTTCGCTCCGACAAGTGACATGAAAAAATCCGCGATATAATTTGACTGCGTTTTCCGAGCCTTTGGCTAACTTCAATCGGTATTGCTTTCCAAGATACAGATGGGTCTCACCGTTCACGTAACAGCGATCAGGCGTCCTGGGTTTAAACTGTTTGAAATAATTCAGTTGCCTGAGAATCCATCGAGCCCTTTTAATTATCTTCTTTTCTATCAATGTGATGTCGGACTGTTCGGGTACTTTAACGATAACGGTACTGTCAGGATGCACAGCAATTTCCATCGTTTTTCGGTCACAATGGAACAGACTGAAGTCAATGGTTTTTCTACCGTACACAACCGAGTGTCTGCCGTAATGGCCTATTGCTCCCATCACTTATTACTCCTGTGCTTTGCCACCTGCAGCACCTTTTCAATAATCTCATCCATCTGATCAAGTGACAATGCAATGCCTCGCGCTGTCCTGACTTCATCATAGAGATAATCATCGATCTCATTAACCACCTGTTTTTGAGCATCCTCATCATCCCAGAAATGAATTTTCCTCTGTTTTTCCAGTATTTCATGAATCACAATTGCCGTATCTGCCGAGACGGATTCAAGGTCTTCTTCACCCAACTTGCACTTTTCAAGGAACGACGTAAGCACACCGAAATAGGCCATGGCATCTTCATTACCAGACAGTTTGTCAGGCACATCATCATGGATCTTGCCATCAACCTTGTTGCGGATTTCCACAACCCTGTTTAGATAATCAAGATCAGAGATTCTCTTCGCCCTGAAATCTTCAATCGCCTGCTGGATCAGCCTTGAGAACTTCTCGTAAAACGCGGGATCTTCATCCATCTTTTCGGTAATCGTTTTTTTCGTGGCGTGTGCAATCGTATCGGCCTTTGAAGCCGTTGTTTTCCTGGTTTGGTAGACGCCTTGCTCCTCCTTGACCTGATTAAACATTTGATCGTTGAAGATATTGACCGGTTCATTGAGCTGAACCACCTCACTGGCCTGGATATGAGTATCCAGCAATTTTTTGATTCTGGGCTCGTACTCCCGGTATTCAATGGCCTCTGCATATCGCAACTTGACCGACGCCTTGAGGGACTGAAACTTCCGAAAGTCTGTTTTATATCCGGACAAGGTCTTTGCATCCGTTTTGGCCAGGAATTTTTCGGAAGAGAGTGCGATACCAAGATTTTTCCCAAACTCTGAAAGGCGACGGTAAAATTCTTCTCTGAGTTCATCATCGGCAAGCAGCACTTCATAGGCTTCTTCATCGTGGGAATGTTTAACCGTCTTGAATAGATCCCAGAGATCGGAATACCGACCCGGCAGCTTGTCTATTTCACTGGTAATGGATGTCAGGGTGCCGACAAGGTCGGACTCATCAAATCCTTCAAACGCGCTGTACATTGTGAGCGCCTTGTCCAGTTCACCGAGGACATTTGCGTAATCGACAATAAAGCCAAACTCCTTGCCGTCATGAAGCCGATTGACCCGGGCAATTGCCTGGAGAAGCGTGTGTTCTCTTAACACTCTGCACAAATAGAGGACAGCGTTTCGCGGGGCGTCAAACCCCGTCAACAGCTTATCAACGACGATAAGGATTTCAGGCTCACTGCCATGTTTAAACTGGTTGATGAGCTGCTTGGTATACTCTTCCTCGCTACCATAGCGTTTCATCATTTTTTGCCAGAACTTTACGACCTCGTTTGTTGTCTCATCATCGGTCTCTTCATAGCCTTCACGCATATCCGGCGGTGAGATAACCACCTCGGAACTGACAATACCGATCTCGTTCAGGTATGCGCTGTACTTGAGCGCGGATGCTTTATTCGGAGCCACCAACTGCGCCTTGAATCCTGTTTCCTGCCAGTTGGCACGGAAATTCTCGCTGATGTCAAAGGCTCTCATGTATATCACCTGATCCGCCTTGTTCAACATTTCCGCTCGCGCGTACTTCCGTTTCAGGTCCGCCTGCTGCTCCCTGGTTAACCCTTGTGTGTGCCGTTCAAACCACAGATCAACAGCTTTTCTGTTTTGCATCATCTCGACATGCCGCCCCTCATACAGAAGCGGCACCACAGTACCGTCTTCAACGGCCTGTGTGATGGAATAATGCGGCTCAATCAGTTCACCAAATTTAGCGAAACTATTTTTTTCCTTCTTTAAAAGTGGCGTACCCGTAAATCCCAAATAACAGGCATGGGGGAACATCTGCCGCATTCGTGCTGAAAAAGAGCCGAACTGGGTACGGTGACTCTCATCCACCAGAATGAAAATGTCGGGCGATGCATCCTGGTATTTCTTCACCGCATACGCCTTGTCGAACTTGTGAATGAGGGTTGTGATAATGCCCGAATTCTTTTCGGCAACCAGCTCCAGAAGGTTCCTCCCGGAGGTCGCCCGATTCGCCTCAAGGCCACAGGCGGCAAAGGTGTTTCCAAGCTGCTTATCGAGGTCGTCACGGTCTGTCACAAGAACAATTCGCGGATTTGGAATTTCACCGTCCAGGGCCAAGTTTCTGGCCAGCATCGCCATTGTCAGGGATTTTCCTGAACCCTGGGTGTGCCAGATCACACCGCCTTTACGTGACCCGGCGCTATCAAAATGCTGTATCCGACTCAGCGTGGACTTGACGACGAAATACTGCTGATAACGGGCAATTTTTTTGATTCCCCCGTCAAACAGAGTAAATTTCCACGCCAACTCCAACAGCCTTTCAGGACGACAGAGAGCATACAATGCCTTATCCTGCTCAGTGACCAAGCGGGAATTATCAACCACGGAAAGAACCGAAGAGACAGAATAATCATCCGGATTCATTTCATGCTTTAAGGATTCCTGTACCAGCTTCTGCAACTTTTTATATTCCGTGGTTTCTGCACCTTCTGTGGTTAACCCAGGCTCTTTCCACACACTCCAGAATTTCGCGGGGCTTCCCGTTGTCGCATACATGGCGCTGTTCTTGTTTAGAGCCAACACCATCTCGCTGTAGATGAACAGTTTCGGGATATAGTCATCGTTCTGGTTTCTGATTGATTGCGAAACAGCCTGTTCCACTTCAACCTGCGGTGCTTTACATTCGATGACGCAGAACGGAATGCCGTTGACGAAAAGCACAATGTCCGGTCGGGCGGTTTCCGTTGATCGTGAACGCTCGACACTGTATTCAACCGTGACATGAAACTTGTTGCGGCCGGGATTGCGCCAGTCGATATAGTTCATATTGAAACTTTTAGAGTCACCTTCAATGGTCTGCTCCATGGCCGTCCCGAGCGTGATCAGATCATAAATGGCTTCATTCGTCTTCAGTAGTCCGTCATACTTGATGTTCTTCAGCTTCTGGATGGCCGACTGCACATTTTCCTCGCTGAAGAGACACTCACTGCCTTTGTAACGAATGCGGTTTATTTCTTTAAGCTGGTTGCGCAGAATGTTCTCCAGCAGAACATTGGAGGTGCGCCCCTGTCGTTCCGCAAGCGCCTCATCAGGAGAAATATATTCGCAGCCCATCGCCATCAGTAGTTGTACTGCCGGTATCTGGGATGTTAATTTTTCGTTGGTTGCAAAGTCACCCATTGTTACCCCTTTACCTCCCAGTGGCCGCGGGTTCCGCCAATTCGCTTTATCAGGCCGTCTTCCCGAAGTTGTTTGATATTCTTTTCTACAGCCGTTGTGCTGATGTCCAGAATCTCGGCCAGTTGGACGCCGGAAATTTTTGGATTCATTTTCATTTCAGAGAGGATTCTCGCCTTGGTTTTACCCAACTGATTACCCAACTGATTACCCAACTGATTACCCAACTGACCGGAAGGCTGAGAGTCATCCTGTGATTTCATCAGCTCAACAGCGATCCCTCCGGTTCTTTCCACAATAATCGGGTCAGGCAGACCAGCCTGTTTGCAGGCATCTGTGATTTTTTCGATTCCCCGTCCCCACGAATCGATATAGCCAACCCGATAACACACTTCGGCAATCAGCGGGTTACGCGGGAAAGATCCATGCGCCTGGAAAAGTTTATCAATCGTCAATTCAACCGGCAGAGTACCTGCGTTCCAAAGAGAAATCCGATCATCCATAACTCTTAATTGAGTCATGCTTCCCATGTAATTTCGATGCACCAGCGCATTGAGCAACATTTCACGCAAGGCCGGAACAGGGTACTCCAGCTCTTCAATGCGACGAAGACCCTCAAATCGCACTGGCTTGATCAGAAACTTCTTCTCAAGTTGTTCAATTACATCATGAAGCATCCGGAATAAATTTCCCTCGCACACCTCCTGAAAACGCATATCAACAACGGTTTCTCCGAAGCGTCCGATTTTCACAAACAGGTTGGGATAAAATTCACCTGGGTCTTTGCCAAACAAAACCAGTGCGGCATTCGTTAGACCGTCTCGGGTGAGCAGGCGCAGCTTTTTTAGAAGGTCCTCCGTGGAAAGATGAGCAATATCCGGTAAACGACCAGCAGTGGCCGCCTCCATTTTGAAAAGATCAATCGCTGCATCATCGATATCATCCAGCGCAGCCTTTTCCCCAACCACCCGATCCCAGGTCATGCCCATCTTTTTTAACAGGAAATCTGTCAGGGCGTGGCCTTTCAATTCCTGCTTTACACTGCCGGAGCGCCAGTAATAGGAACCGCGCAAGGAGATTGGCACGGTGGACGGCTCAACAATGATTTCCAGATAGTCTTTGCCGTCCTCGTTCAACAAATTGATATGAGGCATCAGCCCCAGATGATCTCGGATTTTATTGGGAAGGTCGTCCAAAAGCTTTTTGACCCCTGGCAAGCCCGCGACATTACCCGAATCATCCTTACCAAGATAAATGCGACCGCCCTGGGCGTTGGCAAAGCCGCAGATCCATTTCAGATAATCGTCATGCCACGACTGTTTCCATTCGATGTTTTGGGATTCGTTAGTCATGGGAATTGCCTCCAGCAACACTCTCTAAAGCGGCCACTAACTGGTTAAACTCATCAACACCAATAGGATTGTTCTCAGACTCCGTGCTATTGTGTAGATCGCCTCCTGATACACGGTCATGAACTTTTCGTATTTGCTCAACATCATTAGGCGAGGCATCCAGCACCTTTAACTTACCCCAAGGTATCCGGTTATTTTTATTGCTGTATTTTGTGGGGATAATGCCATTTAAAAAAACTTCGTCAACTAAACATTCCACTGCCTTACGCAGTAGAGCCGAAACTTTTGCACCCTCTTTAAAAGGAGATTTTGTCAGTTCATTTTTTGCGTTATCTATATGACTTTGGGATGTATTGGTTTTATAAAAACTGAGAACACCTTTCCTTAATTTTCCTTCTGAATTAACATCATAAACCAAGATGTGTTTGCCCTGTTTGTTGCAGTCAGAATCAAGGGTTTTGCAGATATGACTATTCCTTGCTGTCTCAAACGCATCCTGAAATAACCTATTGTGATTGAAGATAATGAGTTGGTTATCCAGAGAAAGAAGTCTATTCGCAAAATTGGCCGCAATTCTGTGGTCCAGACTGTTTACCGGATCATCTAAAATTATCGGAGCTTGTGATTTTTGAATTGAAGCTTCTGCAATAAACAATGCTAAGCCTACTGCCTTTTGCTCTCCTTCGCTTAAAATGCTGTAAATAGAATCCGCATCTTTCAAGGTTAGTTTTGTGGTGTTGGTGCCTTTGTCTCCCCTCGCTTTAACCAAAGTCACTTCAAGGTTTTGATAACCAAGTTGACTTACCTCATCCTGAAAAGCTGTATTCAAACCGGATGTTAAGAGATTGTCGTGTGCAGTATTTGAAAGTATAGTGACTTTACTGGTGTTTATTTTAGATTCTTTTTTCCTTAGAGCTTTCTCGCCCTTATCTATCTCTAACCAATTCTCAATTTCAGTCTTCTGTTCACTGATAGACTTGTTTTCTGATAGCTTCTCTATCTCTTTTTCCAATGACTCGATTTTTCTATTCTTTTTCGTATTGTCTGCATTGAGGGTCTTGATGGCTTCTTTGTTCTCACTTTGTTTGCGGGAAGCCCAGCCTGATAGCTTTGGGTTAAAAGTAATTTCTGGCTTTTCAGCATCCTTTCCATCAATAATTGAAAGCAGATACGATTTAAAGCCTTCAACCGATTTCTGAGCTGCATCAAGGGCGGTAATGTCAGTATCTTCAAGAGGGGTGTCTTTGTACGCTTTTTTAAAGTTATCTGAAACATCCAGTATGACGGAAATTGCTCTTACCTGCTTTTTAGCATCATTCAGGTTGTTTCTTGCCGTCCTTAACTCGCTTTCTGATTTATCGTTCAAATATTTCGCATACGCTTGCACTAAGTTTAAGGCATCATCCTGTAATGGTTGATTGCAGTAGATGCAGGTTTTGTTGTCTATTTGATGTTTTTCTTTTAATGTGGCACCAGCAGAAATAAAGGCCTTCCATTCGCTTGTACCTGATAACGGAAGTTCTTTTAGGATAGCCATCTTTTCTAAGGCTCTCTTATTTGCAACTTCCTTTTCCCTTTTCTGTTCCAACAATTGGGTGATCCCTTTAAGCGATTTCTCCAGTTCTTCTTTCTTTTCTAGGAACTCAGTAATTTTCTGTAATTCAGAATTCTCTGTGTTTAGAACGGTTATACGGTCAGCATAGTTGTTTTGCTTGAGCGTATTTAGTTCATTTTGTTTATTTCCAAGCTGTGTCCTCTTCTCATCCGAAAAAATAAAACTGTCCTTTAAAAATCTAATCGTCTGCTCTGATAAATCATGGCCATTAAATTCACCCTTTAATCGATCGGAAAAATTTTCATATGCAATAGACGGCTTAGATTTTTTCAGGTTGTCCGCATCGTCTTTCAATCGGCGCTTATACTCATCAATTTTATTCGCGATGTATTTAAAAAGGTGTAAACCTAAAGGCTCTAAAATCGTTTCGGTTTGAGTGCGTTGCGAGAGTAGTCCAGACAGATATGAAGAATCAAAAACCTTGCACCCTGTTAATGGCTCAAACCCTCTTTTGGAATTATCAAAAGTCACTTCATCGTCTACTCTATCGCTAAATATCAGTTTCGCCTGAATACTCTCAGGCTGTTCCTTGTGAATATTGGGAAGAATCTCCTTTTGTTCATTGCCTCCAACCATCTCATTTAGGACTTTAAAATAGCTACTTTTACCAGCACCATTTAACCCATAAAGAATGGTCACATCATCACTGATTTTAATAGTCTGGTTGGGAGCCAAGGCATTTACACCACTGATATGTTTAAACTCTTTAAAAACAATATTCTGTGTATCGCTTGCGGAGGACACATTAAGGGTTGGAGACGAAACTTTCTTATCCTCTTTGAGGCAAAAGTAAATCTCGTCCAATTTCTCTTTCGACACATTTCCATTAGTGTTCAGGGATTCAAAAACAAGCGATTTCATCCAGGAACTTTGATTCTCGGAAAAATCGACCAGATAGTCTTTTGCGTGAGTTTTCAATTTATCATTCATAATTCATACCTCTTGACTACCTCCGGTTTTACCCGCCATTCGCCGGTGAGCATCTTCTGCATCAGGCCGCGTTTCTGGGTTTTGTATTTTTCTGCAAGCTGTTTCAGCAGGTCGATTTCCTGCTGTGCCGTATTCAGGATGTTTGATATTTTTTGTTGCTCCCCTCGCTCTGAAGGCAAATGAATATCAAGAAGCAAAAAGGCATCAAGCTTTACAGCCATTCTCTCAATGAGGGTACCCTCTGTTTTTGTTGCGTAAATTCCGATTTGTCTTGGGCAAGTTAAAAGATGGCTTATGAAATCAATATCAACGGAATCATTTTTCACGCTTAAAACTTCATAAATCGGTGAGATTACAACTTCATGCGGGACCTTTGAGCGTGCAATTGCCCCCCAACGTAAATTTGCAGGATTGAAAACGATATCGTCTGGACATACGATTTTATATTTTTTGCTACCATTGTCTTTTACAAGAGCCTCACGGTTGTATCTGTCTGTTTTTGGAGTAACCCCATCTTCTATAGTTAAAGAAAATAGTGGTCGATTTTCCGATGGGATAGCCTTCTTATTCCTCTGTTTAAGAACCTTACCAATCTTCACCTTTTTCCAGTGTATGTTATTTGAGCGCCCAGGAACGAAATAATGTTGAAACAATCCATTTAACCGCTTTTCTTTCGCCTGAATCAGCCGTTCGGTTTTCTCGATGGCCTCATCCCAGGTGGAGAGCAGATCGGCAATGGCTTTTTGTTCGGGCAGCGGGGGGAGAGCGACCTTATATGGGTTAATATGCTTGTTATTTATCTGAGGAATTGTCGATGTATCAGCAATTCTGGATAGTTTCTCGTGTGTTATTGTGTAATACAAAAATTCCGATTGTATTTTCCCATTTGGAATTATCGCCATCATATTTGTGTCCATACAAATATCAGTAACGGTAATCCTTACCTTGTTATTCATTATCGCCGCCCCTCTCTTCGGGAAAATAATAGCGCCTGCAGGAACGGAACGATCAACGTCTTCACAATACTCACGGCTTTCACTCTGGTATTTAGTGCAGTTGTTCATATCTTCAACTTTGACATATGGAATTGACCCGTTTTCCATGAGTTCAAAGGTTGAGGGACTGTAGCCGCTTTTTATTTCAACGAGGTTTTTTAGGGCTACTTTCACCGCTGAATCTCCTTAAGCCATACACCCCCACCGAGTTCAGAATCATGAGTGCTAAAGGCTGAATTCGTTCTCAACCAAGAAAAGCACGGAGAACACTGAAAAATGTATCTCATCCATTCCGTGAATTTCTCTCTATTCCGTGGCTCAAAAAAATATTCCTGCCTATTTGTGTTCATTCGTGGTTCCCCCCTTCAAGCCGTTTCGCAGTGCGATCCTCAACCAGCAGACGCATCTGCTGAATAGCGGTCTGGCTCAATCGTTCCAACCACTCCGACGGACTCAACTCCTCTTGTATAAAATGCGCGTTCAGGTTTTCGAGATTGGCCAGACAGACCAACTGCGAGACATTGGCAACGTCGCGGATATTTCCTTTTTCATTTGGGTTTTCATCCCGCCACTGTTTGGCGGTTTTACCGAAGAGGGCCATGTTCAGCAAATCAGCTTCCGAAGCATAAACCAGATTTATCTGGTCTTTGGTCAGTTCCTGCGGGATCAGGTGTTCCTTGATGGCATCGGTATGGATACGGTAGTTGATTTTGGTTAGTTGCCTTTTGATGTTCCAGTCAGGTTGCTTGGCTTCCTCGCTCTTGAGTCTCTGAAACTCTTTGACCAGATAAATCTTGAACTCAGCACTAATCCACATACCAAACTCAAAGGCAATATCTGGATGCGCATAGGTTCCACCGTAGCGTCCGGCTTTTGCTTGTAGACCGATAGCATTGGTTTTAGCGACCCATTCTTTCACGCTGATCTTATAACTATTCAACCCGGCCTGACTTTTAATTAGGGCGAATTCGCCATAATTAAAATCCGGGTTATGCACTCTTTCCCATATCCCAAGATATTCGACGGTATTACGGTTTCGAAGCCAGTCTGTGATGAAAAAGTTGCCATCCTTTGAGCGCAACATATCTGTTAAAGAGATGTAATCCTCTTTAGTGACTCGAATTTCCTCATTTAGTACAGTGATCGTTTTTGCCATTACGAATCCCCCTGATTGATTTGTTGCAACTTAATAGACATCTGCCTACGAACTTCCACAAGCTCTTTTTCCAGAGTGTCAATCTCCACCTGCACCGCCTTGATGTCGATCTCCTCTTCCTCTTCAAAGGTGTCCACATAACGCGGGATATTGAGATTGAAGTCGTTTTCCCTGATTTCGGAAAACTCTGCTACATGGGCATATTTTTCTTCTTCTGCCCGGGCGGTGTAGGTCTCCATGATTCTGGCCAGATGTTCTTCGGAGAGGGTATTCTGGTTTTTACCGGAGACAAACTCCCGGCCGGCATCGACAAAAAAGACATTTTTGCACTCTTCACGGGCGCCGCCTTTTTCACGGGAGCGGTCAAAGACCAGAATCGCCACCGGAATATTGGTGGTCGGGAAGAGGTTTCCCGGCAGGCCGACGACGGCATCCAGCAGATTTTCCTCGATCATTTTCCGGCGGATACGGCCTTCGGCCGCGCCTCGGAACAGAACCCCATGGGGAACCACCACGGCAACCCGCCCCTCCTTTGCAAGGGCGATTTCCACCATGTGACTGACAAAGGCCCAGTCGCCTTTGCTCTTGGGCGGAACCCCACGCCAGAAGCGGTTGTACTGATCGCTCTCGGCATTTTCGGCCCCCCACTTATCCAGTGAGAACGGCGGATTGGCCACCACGCAGTTGAATCTCATGAGCCGGTCATCTTCCACCAGCAGCGGACTGTTCAGGGTGTCGCACCATTCCACCCGGGCGCTGTCAAAGCTGTGCAGAAACATATTCATACGGCAGAGCGCCCATGTACTCCCGTTGGACTCCTGACCGAAGAGGGCAAAGTTGCGCTTTTCCTGAGCGCTGACCGCGCTACGGGCCACCTCTTTGGCCGCCTGAATCAGAAGGCCGCCTGATCCACAGGCCGGGTCACAGATACGATCGCCCGGTTTGGGGCCTGCCAGTTTGGCTACCAGCTCGGTCACCTTCAGCGGAGTAAAAAACTCTCCGGCCTTCTTTCCGGAGTCGGAGGCGAAACGCTCAATCAGGTAGATGTATGTGTTGCCGATGACATCCTCGGAAACAAGACTGGGTTTCATGTTGAGCTGCCGCTTGTGGAAATCCTCCAGCAGTTGCTTCAGGCGACGGTTGCGGTCTTTGGTTTTGCCAAGATTGGCTTCACTGTTAAAGTCGATATTACGGAACACCCCTTCAAGTTTGCTCTTGTTGCTCTCTTCAATATGATCGAGCACAATATTAATCAGCTCACCGATATTGGCGGCTGACCTGCGTTCGTAAAGGCTGTAATAGGTGGCGGGAAATTCATCCAGAACCGTTTCGATGCCGGTTTCCGTATTCTTTTCGGTGAGTTTTACCATCGGGAGAACAAAGCGTTCACGCTCAAGCTTGCGGCGGATACGAACATCGTCATCGCCATACTGTTTCTGATACGCTTCGTAGTGGTCCTGCCATACATCGGAGATGTATTTCAAAAACAGCATCACAAGGATGTAGTCCTTGTACTGAGCCGGATCAACAACGCCCCGGAAAGTGTCGCACGCCGCCCATGCCGCGTTGTTGATGTCTTTCTGATCAATCTTACTGCTCATGTTTTATTCTCCTTTTGCAGACTGCATTAGCAGTGTTGAAATGTATTGTTTCCGCTTATCGGCCAGCGTATGAAGCAGGGTTTGCTCACGAGCAGACGTTGTAATAGTGCAGACAAATAGGAGTGTGAATGCGGATATCCCAATTTGCCCGAACCGATTAGAAGCGCTTGTCTTTGGCACGGTCCAGCTTGTGAAAGCGTAAACCGGGATTGGCCGGGTTGGCCTGCAAATCAAAGGTGGTGATTTTAACGGCCTTTTGTTCATCGCCGGCGAGCTTGGCGAGGCTGTCGGTGAAGGTATCGGCGCTACGGAATTGCACTACACCGCCTGGTTTAAAAATGTTTTGTCCTGAATAGCGCGCAAAGGAACCGCTTCAACATCATCGGCAAGCCGAAACCGTTTCTCTCCCGGATAGATCACTGTAATACTTTCAAGTTTCAGATTTTCCAGAGCATTACGAATGGAAGGCGTCATTTTGGGTACATCGGTGCGTTTGCATTCAACACCGAATATTTTACCTTCGATCTGAAGCACCAGGTCGATTTCAGCCCCCTGATGAGTGGCCCAGAACCAGGCATTGTCGGGCCTTGCAACACCCAGAACCTGATCAATGACATACCCTTCCCAGGACGCACCGGTTTTTGGGTGCGTGAACAGCTCTTTTTGATCTTTTATTCCCAGCAGTTGATGGAGCAGGCCGGAATCCCGAATGTAAATTTTAGGCGATTTTACCTGCCGTTTTTTGATGTTTGCATACCATGGCTGTAACTGCCTGACCATAAAGGCATCCGTCATCAGATCAAGATAGCGGCGCGAGGTTGATTCGCTCCCCCCCATGGCGCGCGCCAATTCGGCGCCATTCCATATTTGACCATGATAATGGGCCAACATCTTCCAAAAACGTAAAAGCGCCGTCGCCGAAATTCGTACCCCCCACTGGGGAAAATCCCGCTCCAGCAATGTCTGGATAAATTGCTTTCGCCAGGTGCGGCTGTCTTCGTCATCAGCCGCCAGATAGGCTAATGGAAAACCACCGCGCAGCCAGTGGCGGGACATGGATGGATACCCCAGCTCCGACAAGGAGAAGCCGTCAAGAATCAATGTTTCCATACGGCCCGCAAGAGATTCGGAAGACTGGCGGAGCAACTCTCCGGAGGCGCTGCCTAAAATCAGAAACTTCCCCTGGTATTTTTCCCGATCCACCAACACCCGTAAAACCGGAAAGAGATCCGGCCTGCGCTGGACTTCATCGATCACAATCAGGCCCGACAACGCGCCTAACGCCGTCATGGGTTCATCCAGCCGGCCAACATCCACAGGATCCTCAAGATCAAAATAGTTGACCGCGTCTTCAGCTAAAAACTGACGCGCCAGTGTCGTTTTTCCGCATTGCCGGGGACCGATTAATGTGACAATACGGCTGCGTGACAATGCTTTTTGCATACGCTTTTGCCAAATGGATCGTTTAATCATGGCGGGAGCCTACCATGAATATCCGTCACTATGCAATGGTTTTTCATGGTGAGGGTGTAAGCGGCTACTTGTCATTTATATATTGGCTGATTGATAATTTATGTTGTATTTTGGAGGTGTTTATATGAAAAGTCTTACCAAATATGTACAAAAAGCAAGACTTTCATCGTTCGTTGTGGCTGTTTACGGGATGGCGGTTAGTAAAGAGGTTTTCAAATGAGAATTGGGAGATTATGAACAGTATAAATGGCTCCTTGTTTTTATTTCACAATAAAGCCGCTCTCGGAATTTGGTGTCCGAGGGCGTTTTTTTGTTCTGATCCGCCTCCTCAAGCTCCCCGGCCTTTGTAAGGATGGGTGGCGCGAAGCGGCGGAGGACGGTGGGGCAGCCGTTGAAAGCGAAAAAGGACAAGGAAGGATCGGCGGCAGGTTTGGGTGAGTACCGTAGCCTTGATCAAGGAACGAGTCAAGGTTTTAATCGTCTTATGAAGGTTGTGTGTTGATTATGAAAAATAAAGGCCAAGAGGAAATCTAACCCCTTTTGCTTTTGCACTCCCGGACCGCACCCATTGGCGGCATTATCAAGGGTTTACGGTATTACAATACAGCTTCGCCATTGAATGCCAAGCCAATGAACACATCCAGAGCGTACAATATCGGGTTAAACCAATGACATTCCCAAGAACAAGAAAATCGGGTCTGCGTTCGGAAAGGGTGAGGTACCGTTCGTAGTGGAGGAGAATTAAGCTCTCTCTGTGTCGTCATTTATGGAATGGTACCATTCCTTTTTATCCATATTACTATCAGCCAAAAATCTTTTAATAATATTTTGAACCCTTCCATTATTCAGAAAAAAAGCATGCCAGTCCCACATAATGAATCTTGAATCCGCCCAAGTTTCCAATGCTCTTTGTTTCACCTTTAAAGTCAAAATGCATTTTTTAAAAACCTCCGCACTGACCAAAGGAACGGTTCCGTCCCCCTTTTTTGTCTCTTTAAAATGTTCGTAATCGAAGAAGTTTTTAATATGATCCAAGCGATGTCGCACATAGATTCTTTGTTTTGTAGCAACGTTTGTCCCGGCAAGGACGATAAATCTTTCTAGAAGGCTATTATCAAGGTTTTTAAAATCACAAATAAGATCATTTTCATCTCGTATTTTCCCTAATTCCCGAAATCGATGTTTCATGAGCCGGTGCTTCTTTAAAGTATCTTCTCTTTCAGGATCAAGGTCCGCTACCTGCTGCCAGAAAGTACTAAAATCGTATTTATCGAAATTTTGAGCGGTTTCATCATTTTCAAATTCATAAGCGTCTTTATACACTGGGAGAAGTTCATAAACTGAAGGAAACGTTCGAGCTACTTTTCTGAAGTCGTCACTTGAATTGAATAATCTGGATTTTCCCATTGTCAGATTAAAGCTCGGCTCAACCGAACCCAGAAATGGGGGAACGGTGAAAATCGCCTTGTTAATCACCTTTAGCCGCTCTGAAGACGTCATTTTTTTAATAAACGCGGAAAGTACGAGTGCTCCCATGGAATGGGTGATAAAATTGAATGAACCTGTATTTAATTTACTTTTGAGTTGGTCAATAAAAATTTTAAGTTTATCGGCGCTGTTATTATTTGATTTCCGCCAATCATACCCAAAAATGTGGTTCTTCTCCCGATTAGTTGTAGGAAAAAGCCTGTATGACCTTCAATGAAAAATATCTATCATCATGAAATCCATAGGCTTTTCGTTTAATCACCTTTATTTTGTTGTTCACGCCTTCCAGTTTGCTGGTATGGATTGGAAAATCACAATGATTCAAAATGCCATCGGCACGCCGTTCCAGCATGTCGGCGAATTTATGCACAGCCGAATGGTCCACGGTTCTGGCAAGCATACACCATTGATCGAGGCATTTTTGTGCCCACCCACGCCGACGGTAACGCCAAATCC
>Ga0209681_1000163_pt1 | contig 17213 bp, 17 predicted proteins | sample WorMetLIZISLAND2_3_FD_187416 | JGI IMG/M metagenome (GOLD analysis project Ga0209681, IMG submission 187416) | Marine gutless worms symbiont microbial communities from Max Planck institute for Marine Microbiology, Germany - Olavius clavatus LIZARD... ... | reverse complement strand
GACCGTTTTTCTCATTCCGCATGCACTAAGAAAAACGAAATACGGTTCGTTTTTCGTTTTTCGCATTTCTCACTGCATGCGGAATGAGAAAAACGAGTGGCGCCACTGTCGTTTTTCGTATTTTGCCTGGTGAAGTCGTGTCGGAAATGAGGAATGCGGAAAATGTGACGTAGCATATTTCGTTTTCCTTGTAACATGTGCACGACCTTTACCTTATATTTGACATTTTGGCGGCTTATAGTGGGCGTGGCTACGGTGTGTCACCGGCCTGCAGTGACGGTGCGCGTAGGCAACTTGACAGTTAACAGGCCCGCCAAAAATCGCGCCAAAATCGCGCCTATAATACCGCGTCCAGAAACAGACTATTCAAGTAGGCAGTGTCTAGTCATCAGGCACTCGACGGCAAAGTTATTCCGTTTGATGGCAACCACAACAATTTTGAAAGCACCCCCGGCAGCGGCAACATTTAACACTTCGGTTACTGACATCTAGACACTGTCAAAATATACCGCGAAATACATATTCTATTTGACGGTTTGCGAAAGCGAAAGTAAAAATGTCGCGATTGGACGTTTATGAGGACTTGGTAAGGCATTGCGTTGAACAGCGTTCTATGACGCACAGCCAAGTTTCGGACTACATAAAATTACAGTACGGTGAGACTCGTGGCTGTAGTGAGGCGTCCGTTCGCCAGTTTTGCCGGACACATGACATTAAATCCGGCAGCAAGTTGCGTGCATCTAACGATCAGCTGACTGCTGCTGTTTCATCTGCCATTGAACAGGTAAGATGCAATTGTGGACGTATATTACAACTGCCGTGAAAAGCTACTTATAGCAGCGTGAGTTAGGGATAGTCATATGCATGAGCCATATAGCCATAGGGATAGCAGATATGTGCTTAAATAACTTAATCTTTCCTTTCCCCCGTTCACGTTTGTTCCCCTTATTTTCGTGAAAATATGCATGATTTTCATTGCTCCCTCGTACTTGCCAGGACGCACGCTGTGTCCATGCTTCAATGGAGTGGATGCCCCTAACTGTCCCGTGACCTCATTCAACACGCCACTGTTGCGACAGCATCACATTCACATCACAGTATCCCGCTCTCTTCTTTAGTTATGTTAGTAACTATTGGTTTTGATTGTCATAGGCGGCCAGCATAGACAGGCATTTGCTTCTCTGCCAGCCTGCCATTGTATGTTGTTAACGTTGATGCTGTGTCATTGGTTTACTTGGCAACTAAATTCTCTCTCTCTCCTAGATGGATTGAGGAAGCGTGTAAGTCAGCAGCCAACAAAGACTCAGCAGCGGCTATGCCAGACAACTAGACCTGTAAGCGAGAGCGATAGCGAGCGGCAGCGAGCGAGAAACGGGGCGAGCGAGAGCGAGCGAGATTTTTCCCGCGAGCGAGCGACAATACATACGAGCGAGTGGCAGCGAGCGAAATTTAGAATGGGACGTGAGTTATTCGTTTTACAGTGCTCTTACTGCTCTACAATGGAGTAGCGATGTCTGTGGCACAGGTTTCTACAGAATAAATGGGAACCCAGTCTCAGTCCGGTTTCCACTCACGCGTAAAATAGCACAAAACGTCCAAAAATCGTTTGCGGCTGGGGCTCCACCACAGACCCACCGGGGGAGCTTACGACGCTCCCTCGGACCCCTAGTCGGCGGACTGGGGATAAGATAAACTCTCAACACTCTCTCGACTGTTAGCTCACGTCCAGTAATTTTCAATGTATTGTTTTGTTTCTACTTCTGCGAATAAAAACATTGTTGTAACCCGTCCCTGAAAAAGAAAAAAGTTTTCTGGAGGACTGCCATGCGTCAGCGATTAACAGCAATACCACAAAGTCTGATATTGCCCAAAATAAGGGGATATTTTGTTGAAAAGTGCAATAAACATAACAATAAATTAACAGGCTTTATTACACCTTCGCGTGCTGTTTGCATGGGCTATGAAATTTAACAGAAAATATGTATATACTTAGTTACGTTTTTTTCTTTTTTAGTATTTAGTTAGCTTTCGTTATATTACTACCATGTTTATGGTGAAATAAAAATTTATGTATAATATGTAGCCTGTAGGTCCTATACACGATACACCACAACAAACAGGAGGGAGTCTGCGGGGTCTTTTTTGGAGGGGGGTGGACGCCCAAGAGCAAGTCAGACTCGTTTTTCTCGCTCAGCGAGAAAAGCGAGCGAGATTTGCCTGCGAGCGAGCGAGAAAACGGTTGGTGAGTCGCTTACGGGTCTACAGACAACTGCTTGAAGGCTGTGCAGGCTGGGAGATGCGAGCTCACCTATGTGCCATGAGTCGCACACGGTACGCCTATATCACGTGCCTGGTCCAGGTCATTGGCAGTGACGAATGACGATATCACCATATTGTCATGGACTTTGTCACGATATCGGGGTCCACAAGAACTGTCAAGAAGTCCACGATTCGATCCCTAGTCTGTGTCTTGTGGACCGTATCCTCTGCTTGCTTGTGCAAGTGCATTATTGCAGAAGTGCACTGTACTTAGTCCCCATTGCTGTGTATGTGTGATTGCATTATGTCCATTGTTGACACAGGTTGGGCCATCTTATGGCCGCAAGATGATGACCGGTTACCTGTCCTCAAATGGAGTGGTGGCTGGTGAAGCAAGGGTTGGCAGAGTTCTGCGACAGTGTCATGAGCCATACCACAGAGCCCGCCAACAGGTTAGTGACTTGTGAACAGTTTCCTGCACTGTGCTGCTAATTGTTAAATTGAAATGCCAGCATTTGCTTTTTTCCCGATTGTACAGTATGTACATCAGCAGCACTTGAGACTGAAATTTCGACCCAACAGCTCATGCCTCACTTGGTAGTTCAGTGTCAGTGCAAAATGTTCACTCACCACTGTACTAAACAGTGTCCGGCGATTTTTGACGGCTCACTTACTTCTGGATACACTGTGATTAAAACATCTGACGGCCACTAATACATATTCATCTCTTGTTTTAATTACTTTCATAGACTCTTGCGCAAGATCCAAGCATGAACTGTTATCATTTTACCCTTAATAACACTTATGGGCTATTGGAACGTTTGTATCACACTTTATTTCAGTCCTGTCACAGTTGTAGGTAATGCTCTGCTTTTTTATCTAGAACTGTTTGTTACATTTATAGTTTAGGGCAGGTTGCACCATTCCATACTTATATTTAATCTCCACCTAAACCCGGAGATAATCACCACTTAGTGAAAAACGAATTGCATCAACACAATTGCAGTTTGAACAGCAAGATAAGTCTCCATTAAAGTTAAGTGGGCAAAATTGGCCACTTAGCTTTTTAAGTAGGCATTAGTAGCCATTTAGGAAAATATGGATAGCTAATTATTTTCGGATTTTTTCGGACAATAGTGATAAGAAAGAGCGTACTGTGAAGGCGAGAGCAAATCCATACGATGAGTGTGACAAAATCCAGTTCACAATTCGCTTCAAGTTTGCGAAAAGTACCGTGAAGAAGCTTCCACAATCCACAGCAGTTCAATGTGTGAACGTTCTCACTTACCCATTACAGAGGAAGTACAGTCCATTAAAAAGCTAATATATATGACAATAAACACCAACAGTACACGCAGACACTCATCATGGCTGCGACACATAAATTAGCCTAGATTAATGAATGGGCAGTTGGCAGACTGACAGACAGCTAATCAGCCAGCGTCAACACCGGCCCACTGCACGAGCATTGCTAACTGCTGCCCTCGCTGGCCGGCTGTCACAGCCGTGGCCTGGCTGGGGTCACGCCTCTCATTCATTCACTGCTGCTATAGTAACCTTGCATAAACAAGGCGTAAACTGAGAGTGAACTGGGCACACAGAAATTGCTCTGTTGAATTGAAATTGCAGAATACTTGAGGAGAGATATCGTATTTTCTTTTCAGTACTGGAAATTTCAATTATCCCCGCATTGTTTATTATGAAAACCCGTGTTCACTGCCAGCAACAACGCTTCTAATATATACAATCCGCTAAGTGGGCATTAGCCTCCAGCCAGTCAAAGGTGCCGGTACATCGTCTGCCTACTTATCTTTCCAGTTAACTAAGTAAAGTGCGGAATTGTGTGGTGCAACACATTTCCACTAAGTGGAGATTTAACTGGAGATTACAGTTAATGCTTGCTTAGTTAATTGCCGTAATTAATTATATTTGGTGCAGCCCGCCCTTAGTGTTGTCTGCATGGAGGATAATCAACGAATGAATGAGTGCCTTCTGGCTTGCTCTGTTTTGTGCCCAGGGTGCTCGGAACTTGAATCCTGTGCCATATTACGCAGAATACTTTGGCCATAAGCTTCATATGGACCAAAATGAAAAGCTCGGCATGTTCGGCGCTGTCCATGTTGTTGCCGTAGACGGATATTCCAGCAAGATTGTTGGCTGGAAGTCAATGCCTGTCAAGAACAATCTCGTCATTTATGACTCCATTTACAGGTTGTGTTAGGTGTGCGTTTTAGTAAGTTTAATGTATATCTCTCCCTTAACTGACTATCTGACCAGCTCCATTACTGTGTTACTGAAGTACACGTCAATTTGCATAGTGCATACATTACCTAACCTCTAATGTGCTCGTGAGATCACTTGTCACATGGGATCACACAGTATTGCCTGCCACCTGACAGAGGTGATTCTTACACCTTTGTCCTGGCGCATTGCTGGTACTCATTTATCGACCTGGGAATGATGAAAGGCTGAGTTGACCTGAGCACAGTGAATGAACAGTTGGCTCCGAACTGTTACGCAACGATATCACAGGTGCCAAAGTGTGTTGTCTTCCACATGATTGGAAGAATTCAGCGACCACCTCCTCACCTATTCGCATAGGCGTCGTGTTAAATTTCTGTTTGGCGATCTTCAGTCAGGCGGTCTGGGATATCGAAGTCCCCCAGTGGTGTCCAGGGGCAAAGCACCTGTGGGGGTCTGGGGGCAAAGCCCCCTGAAAATGAAATATAATGTCACATTTAGTCTATGGAAAAATCGTTTAACAGCACAGTTCCGTCATCCTTTATTACTTTTTGTGGAGTGCAACATTTACGTACTGCTGTAAGTACCACAGGTGTGGACTGTGGCTGTAATCTGTGATTAAAGCCTATGAAATTAAAGAAAACACCTTTAACATTGACTACACGTTCCCTCAGTGAACGGCATCAAGAATTAGTCTCAGTATGGTTTTGAGTCAGGAAATTTATTCCAATTTCCTCGAAATATCTTACCAGTACAGATCTTCCAACTAACAACGTGTTTCCTTACAACTACACTCGCAGTTCTTTGCAGTTTCTGTCACCTGCAGGCTGCAGTAGTGCATATTCAATCAAATACTTCTCATAACTTGATCAGTTACTCGGTATTCCGACTTCTCAGCACTACAGTGCTGCAGAGCACTGACAACCACTGATGTGAACAAGAAGTTCAACCTGGCAGATAGACCAGGGTGGTAGCTATGCATTTCGTTTCGGCCTGGTTCTATCAATATCACTATTTGTCATCCTTTGTCTACTTTCATTAACTATAACAGACTTATTTAAGTTTTCAAATGTGTCCAAACAGCTGCAGTACATGGCGCGTATGGATGACAGGGTACCATTGATTATGGAGAATGAAGCTACACAGAATCCCTGTCTAGGACCCCAAGCGAATTACCACATGAACCGTATACTGCTGGAAATTTCCTGGGCTATACATTTCTGTTACTTACAGCATATGCGTATCTCTCTGTAGTTTCAAGCAGTTTTGTCCGAAAGCCATAATATACAGGCCCAAGAGTAGACGTAAGACCTGCTATTCCTACAACACAATTATAAAGAAAGGCCATTGAAGGTGATGCAACAAATCCACCGTAAAATTTCCAGAGTTCCAGCTTTCATTATTTTATGTTCATGTTGACGTGGTGTGCACTTCAGTGGACCTGCGAAAGCTGATGCGAACATTTCATTGACATAACAAGAATATAACAGTTTCGTTACGAATGTGAGTGTCATGGTTTGGCTGCTGTTTGCATTCATTTGCAGGTCAGCTGTACTGCAGTACGGTTTATGGGATCAGATACGAGTCGACCACGGTACAGAATTTTATCTATCTCTCTACATGCAAGAGAAGAATGCTGCCTTGCGGTACAATACCAACCGCCAGCCATACATACAAACTCAGTCCAAGAGAGTGAGTACTTTGACTTGCAGTTTGCATATGTAGTCTTCCGCTGTGCGATTAGTGATTCTAAGCTCACGTCGTAACATGCATTACCAGTACTGTGTTGTGATCTTTTACTGTCCATTGCCACTGCATGACTCAAGTGCAAAATGTTATAATCATTTTCTTGTTACTGTCAATATTACGTGTTACCTCTGTGTAATCGTTACATCTAATGCTAATGCTATAAAGGTTTGCTGGTCCAAGCCTTAATTCCATGTCGTCTGGACTGCTGCATCCAGTGCTGGGTAGTATTTCAAATACAAGTATTTGAAAAACGTATTTAAAATACATGTATGTATTTTGCATTTTATATTTGAAATACATTTTGAAAGTGTATTTTGTATATGTATTTGAAATACATTTTGCTGTATTTGTATTTTGTTTTTCCAGCAAAAAATACAAAATACATTTTGATGCGGAAATATGATGTATTGCGTTAACGAGCAACGGTATCATTGTCAGCTGTCACCCTTGATTTATTACCTGTATTACCGATTTGGCCATGTGTGGGGTTTGACTAAATACCGCGCGAGCATAATTACTGCATTGTTGACCATTGGCACAATTATTATTTTGATGTGCTAATCACTGCACCAAACGACCGAAGTAGATCCGCCTGGGAATTGTTCGAGTAATTATGAGCCTCGTTGGCCTCCATGCATGTGAATTACCGCCACTGTGCATTTTGACGCAATTAACAGTAGGCTAGTCAGAGTGTTGTAGGTGTTGAGCAGCTGTTCAGTGCCGGAGGACAGATCTATAATGATTCTTTGTCTAAGTGGACTGTCAGATGTATCATTCGAGAATGTGTTGATTTTTCGTCAAAACAGTCATGCTTATAAATTTTCATCTTCAGTGATGGGTGCTTGGTAGCTACTGGTCCGAAGCTGTAGAACAGTCTTGTACAGGTATCTGAGCTTGGACAAACTGAAACTTATGCTCAGTTTAAGTGGTCACTGAAGACTTATTTGTTCGGGGATAAAATCGTGGTGCATTGTGACTAACTAACAGCTTCAACTGTGCCTTTTCAGAAATAATCATACTTACTTACTTATTAATTTAAATTTGTTACTAATACATCATACAGTAGTACGAATGGCTGATGTTTCATGTCTGTTCTTTGCAGAATCATACAGTTGAACGCGTGTGGCCCGAAATAAATCAGCGCGTCAACTACCCGATCAAATCGGCGCTTGTGCAGCTGATGGATTCTGATGCCGTTAATCTCGATGACAGCTCAGTGCAGTTTTGTGTGTCGAGTTTGTGCATACTACTTGCAGAAATTGGTATTCATCAAGTGGTGGAGTCATGGAATGCTCATCGGATACCAGGTAACAGAACTAAGTACTGTATGGCCCGGAAGCTGCAGAGTGCTCCAAAAAAGTGATAACACAGTATTAACTTTTGCGATAACTTCCGTAAATGTACACAATTTTTACCATTGTGTCACTGTTACAACACAAAATGTATGATGGATAAATGTACAATTACTTCTGCCACCTCACCTTTATTCTGTAACCACCCTACGTAGCGAAACATGCATTACTGCTAGTATCGATGCTACGTGTTTGATTTATTATTGTGATGTTATTGCCTGACCTCCATTCGGTTAACAGTGGTTGTCACTGTTTCAAGTAGCCGACTAAAACTTTATACAGACCACCTCTTGTTTGGAAAACAATTTTACCACAATGGCTTATGATTGCACATTGTTCTGCATAGAAACATGAAACACAATTTAACATGTCTGATACACAGATGCTTCAAATAAACGATTCTGCGTACACTTGCGTTGAATAACATGCTGTAAAGTAGAGTTGAACATTCCAATTTCGCACGGTAGTGCGGTGACAGATTTGAGGTGAGGTGGTATACCTTATTTAATCTTCTGCAGTTCATCTGACATAGTGACAGCGAAAGAATCATTAAAATTGGTCAATATTTGCCAGAGTTATCACAAAAATAAACGTGTCTGTTTTTTTCTACGGGACACAGTGTACATATCAATTGGATATGTGACGTCAGCTGTATTTTTAGTCGTCGACAGCAAGTGTTTTTGTGGGTTGTGAAACATTTGTACCTGCCCGCAACAGGCTAACTTAGTATATGAATTCCGATTTGGAGTGAGTTACTTTACAATCTGTTCATGTGCTTCAGGTAAAGGCATCCCGAACGTTCTAGGTCAGCACAGCATGGCTGCACCCATATCATCCAGTTTGCTTCCAGAGTCGGCCACAGCAGCTGACTGGTACAGACGTGATTTGGGTACCACTCTCACTGGTGACGCTGTTTTCGGATCTGATCCATGGGTGTCGGCAGTGGCTAAACGCCAGTGTGAGGCACAGTTCTGCCGTGAGGTGCCTGACTTGCGGATAATTCTGCAGCAGGCAGTGAATGGCAACCCAAGACCTCTACAGTCATCTGTGCTACGGCTGATTCAGCTAACTTCCCAGTTAGCTTAGGTTCCCAGCATCTGAGTGCTGTGTGCATGTGTGTGTGCAGTAATCACAAGTAACTCTTTGACTTGTTAACATTGTACTGCATGGTTTTGGAGACTGTGAGTGAACTAGTCAGAAATGTTAACGATGTGAACATGTCTTGTGGGTCTAGCCCAGCATGTATGCAGGCATACGTGTGCAGTGATGCAGTACCGTTGATACTGGACACCTAATGCGACTTTGTGGTTACGTAGTGCATTGTGCATTCGTCACGGATTCTTCCAGATCATTGTTGTTTCAACTTTGTACATTGTAGTACTGAGTACTAGTATTGCGTAGTATTAACTATACTTGTGTTGCTGTATTTACGAGTCATAAATGTATGCCTGACTGTACATGGTTACGATCAACGTCAGTGACATAAATCGTAACCATGTACCTGCAACGTGTATACCAGCTGCCGAGTTTTCGACTGCCGTTACTCAATGATGGTGACTAACTGCCTAGTAATTAGCTAAAGCTAATAATTCATAACTGTCCTTGATCAAGTTTTTTATCAGATGTTCGATTTGTCGATCCGTTCCGGAGATATTCGCGATCTGACAATCTTCCGACAAAAACCTCCAGCCTTTTGTTCGCCATTTGAACTGAACTATGTAACGTTGGCTTTATGCTTGAATACACAAATCTGGAAAGGGGCGTTGGATGTCCGGTGATGTTCGCATGAATGGAGTATGGGGAGTGGGTTTGTCCCATCTGAGCCATCTCCAGCCGACTATGGAATGTGGTAGAGCGGGGAATCGGGCCAGCAGAACTCCAACTGCAAACGATGCTGGGGCAGTATGTACGAAGTGTGATTTCTGGATCACCTGGAGCACTGTGAAGACGGTGCTGTTTGAAGAAATCTTTGCTTTGCCGTTGATATTTTGTACTTTGAAAAGTAATTTTGTAAAAGACAAAATACATGAAAGTAGTTACTATGAGGAGCCTATAGGAAGTCGCACCTGGGCTACTCCGGGGACCCATCTCCGACCCCATATGACCACTCCTTCCCTCAACCGGGGGGGGGATGGCAACCCCCAGTCCAAACTTGCATCACAAGTTGTGGCCAAATGGTACTACTGTAAACACATGAAACTTTCAACATATTAGGCATAACACATCATAATATGCACCGACCAGTTAGCACCAACAACCGAACAAATTCTCAAGTAAATGTCATGTAAATGTCACACACGTAGCCCAGTGTCTCTTAGAATACTCCAGGAGCTTCTGTCTGACTACATCGTCAGTACATCACAGTTCACAGCTTACATGAACTCGTCCCGATGCATTGCACAGTGGGCGGGCGCATTGTGGTACCCCTGTGCACAATGAACGCAACTAAAACATGTCACATCTGCAGTGTACAAAAGTCTGCATTGAATATGCCTATGAACACCGCAAAAAATCCCCCTGCATCGGAGTTTCGACACAGGAAAACCTGTAATATATGCATAAAAGTCAGGCTGCTGAAAGCAAAAAAGTAATACTGAACCATTACCCTTGTTGACTGAGTTTCGGATCGATAAATGTATCGAGATTGAAAATATTTCATTCGTTGCTGGCACAGCATAAGCGCAAATTGATAACGGTTTTTTTAGTTAATGTCGATGCTCAGAAAACTGTTATTTTCTCTGCAACTATATTTTGTTTCACCAGGGCCATATGACTCATCAGTGTGATCGGCTTACACAGCTGTGATGACAGTAGGCTTAGTCGGGAACCTAACCCATGTTACAAGTAGTGCTATGCAGAATTCTGCCATAAAAGCATGAAATCTGTTACTGTACCCCAAACACAGTGTAAAGTTAACTATCCAACGGTTTAAAAAAATCAGCTGGATCCGTTCCGCTAACGGCAGCCAGACATGGGTTTCACCTTACTGTACCGGAGGGATGTAATGTAAAAACAGACTAAAAACCTCTTGCACGAGGTACTTAAAATCATGACAAACAGAAAGAAAATTAATATTACATTCCCCGGTTTACCCTAAGAGACTTTACAACTTACATGATGCATTGCAGGCAATATTGCCTCCAATGCATCATGTAAGCCAACGACCACGGTGCATTGATCTGCAGCCATGTGCTGGCGGCACTTTGGACAAGACGTGTGGTCAGCCAGCCAAGCTGTCATGCATGATTGGCATGCCAACAGCGAGCGGCAGCATGCCGACATGACTGGCTGATTCATACAACCTACAGCAATACATACAAAACACATATTACATTAATCAGTGTGTACAGCACGATGACAACATCTGTAATGCACTGTACTAGTGGTAATTGTGCTGGTTGTAATATCCACAGAATAAAAATAGTTCTAAGCTTGTGTCTGAAACGATGTAATGAAAGGTCTGTTGAATACGGTTAATCTGGTAAAACATTCTAGCAGGCTGGACCAGCGGCACTAAAGCACAAGTGTCGTAGGTCTGCAGCAACATATGACCAGGTTCGATACTAAGCGACATACACAGTGAACAGAATTAAGTACAATTACAGGTTAGGGCATATGTGGAGAAATCACACCTCACTCTTAACTACTGTAACGTGCCAATGAAGGAACCAGATAAATAAACCAATTGGGTAACGTTTCAACAGGACATAGTATGACATTCAGAACCAGGCCGTGTCGGAAGAAGTGTCATGAGCGATGAGTGACGTACATTGTGGACAGAAAGTGATTCATGTGTACAGTGGCAGTGATATTAAAAGAGAATGGTGAACAGGAATTGAACGTTAGTCTTATTCTTGCGTTAATGCATAGGAAGCAAATATGAAGACAGCAGTTACTGTTGATTAATCATGTGGTTCATTGTTCATACATACATGTGTGACAATGGCAATGTTGTACAGAGTGGCCCCGAAAAACTGCCGCAGTTTCTCGTATGTGCCTTAACATTACCAAATAGTGCCCGATTTACAGACTTATGTCAGTGTCATAATCCAGTGAAAATTTGTAATATACTAATATTCCACCACAACTAACTGTGTGTCGCCAAAGTACCTTGTTAAATGTCATTCTTAGCTGTGCAGTTTGATTCTTTTAAGATTTCATACTGTTCACTGCACAATGAAACATAACCAATAATATTCTGAACAATTTTAACAGTTTTTAAATAGCCACCTATGTGCAGATTACAAAGTGTTTGGTAGATATGGAGAGTAGCTAGCACACAGCAATAGGACTGACAGTTACCTCTGCAGATGCAGCAGCTGAATGTTTCCTTAATAACCAGTTTCTGAGCTGCAGACATCTGCTGAGACACGATGCTGTCGTTCAGTGCCGTCAGTGCTGCATGCATTGTACGCAGTTTGGTAGTGGCCGACGTGACAGACGTATCGAGTTCGCTGTGGAACGCACTGCTTTGCTGTCTGACGTCAGCAATCACGTCAGAAGCTTCTTCAACTTCTGATGCCAGACTACTGGCCGATGAGCGATTTGCCTGATCAGAACGTCTGCAACAAATAATGCACTTTGCAAAAGGGTGCTTCACGGTAATAAAGTAATAAAAAAGGAAATAAGTGACAAATGGAACCATCCACTAGAACACGTAACACTGTCTTGCTGTATGTGACCGTATGTCTCGCTGATAACAAGCGATGTGGACTATACAAAGTAGATATAAGTCGAATAATTAATATTTTGGTTTTTGTATGCACGACACTACTTTCTCTATACTCCGCTCCCATTACAGGTAATGGGCAAAATTTATGGATCTTCTTCTTGGAATAGATCCGTGTTGGGTGCCAGTCAACTCGTCACAACCGCAACTACAATTCATAGAACTTAATAGCAGTTATTGGCGGCTTCGGTTTGCAGTTGAGCACAGATCATAGTTGCTGCAACACTGACCGGCAAAGACTGAAGCATGTCAGAAGGCGACTCACTATAGTGGATAACCCCTTCACCAAATAGGTAGTCTATACATAGCGGCCTTCAAACAAAAGTGCCGCTCACCATACGCAAGTGGAGCTGCCCATAAGTATTGCATTCTTTACCGAACATGTAACGATGAAGCGTCAAACAAGAAGCAGGGTTCACAGCAAACTGAAAGGACAAAATTCAAGGACTTCCGCCTTGAATAAGTGAAGTTAAGCATTAAGTTATTAAATTTAATTAAATCACCATGAGCTAAGTTACTCCGTGACTTAATCACTAGCCGACTGAACTCGCCATCTATAAGGCACACAGCCTAATTCCTCACGTTCAGTGATCGACTCCTCACGGTCAAGTCGTCACTAAAATTTGGGCTGTGATGAGTTGACTGGCACCCTCCACGTTCCATGAGCTTTAAATGTTTGCATGCAGCAAAGAGCCCGTGAAATTGTTTTCGAAGTAATCAAACGACCAACATGTATGATCGCAGTGGACAGACGGCCGACTTGCCATGGCAATACAGTACTCTTCATAGCATTGTGCTGTAAAAACGCATAACATCACTCTCCAGCTATTGAGACGTAGAAATGAACTGGTTGCTAATTGAATAGTATATAACGGGCAGATCACCTCTGTTTGTTACGTCTTCCGGCCAGATACTCGCGATGTGCAGACTCAGACATGCAGTAAATCTTGCGTGTTTGGGATTTCCAGAACTCTGCACCTGGATAGTACCGAACAATGCAACATGGAGCTGAGTGACAACAGCAATAGCAGTATACTAATTTTTTACACTCAAGATGGTGACGAGGTTTGGGCAACCAGTGTACCTGTAAAACCTATTATGCAGCTATCACCACATCCGGACTGTACATCTGTTTCAGACTTTCTACATCAGCCAGCTATGTCCACTACTTTTGCATCACGAGCCTTCACCATTGCTGCTTGGAACAAATTGTCGCTGAACATTTGATCTGCTACTGGCGTTAGCTCGTTTTAATCTTGACTCAAAACTGAACCGTTCACTCCAGCCCCCCATCACCTCAACCACGTACATGTTGGATGGTACATTGCTGTCGAAGTGCTTCCAATTCACATTTGTGACAACTGACAACGGAGCTACAACAAGTTTCATACACTGTGACTTCTCTACTCAGCCAGATTTTGCTCAATAAGGTAATAATTGGCAACCGTTAATACACGGACTGTACCGAATGTGACTATATCAAATCCAGCCAGAACCGGAGCCAGATCCGGATTTGGGGACAACTTGTTTATCGGATCACCAGTACTTCCCTACCCCCGTCCCGTTCCCGGGGTCTCTGTTATCTTTGGTGCAAGGCTTGGTATCCGTAGTTAAGTTATTGACCTTGGCCTTGCAGGTTTTGTGTGTTGACTGTAACACCATAGACCGGACATGAATAGACACCGTAGCCGCCGCCACGAAGCCGCCGCCGCCAGTCATATTTCTTCAAGCCGCCGTCAGTCATATTTATGCGACTTAGTTGCAGCCGTCAGTCATATTTGAATCTGACTCAGTCAGTCATATTTTCATCGACTGGCGGTGGCTAAGCTTGTATTATGTAAACATGTATTAATTCATGTATTAAAACTACAAGCTTTTTGCTAAAATTTTGAGCTCTAGGATGTAATTACTAATTATTTTCACAACAGGTGCATCATCGGTTAACGTGGAGTCCATGTTCTTCTCTGATGGGAATGTTGTTAAACGGAAAACATTCACGACTTTGTTCCCACAGAGCCGATAAACTCTGTTTTATTCATGGTAACATTGAACCTGTCATATGTAAGCTAAATGCTGATTTCTGTGGATTACATGACTTCACGTCTCCTTATTAATGCACCATATTATGATGCATTAAATGTGATTTGATCACCACAGATGATAACTCTGAAGTTCTGAACTAGGCTATAGGCCCTAAGCTTAACATTTCTCACGTTCTTTTTACTGAACAGTAACTGTCATTATACTAAGCTATATTTTACATTGAGCTCTTCTTTATCATGCTTTAGGAAACCACTAAAGTTTCTGCACTGTGAGTCTGTAAATGAGACACTAACACAAGTTACAACACCTTATCATATTCATGCAACGCACTTCATAGACAATGCTGTGCTTTGTAATAACGCTACAACAGGAAGAAAGGAACGGAAAAAAATCAGTCTAAAATAAAATGCACATGCACAGCCTACATTTAATTTGGGGTATTCAACGATAGTTTGACAGATGCTGCCCGTTAGTTATGTCAGTTTTTAGGTTCAGATTTGTGTCGTATTGCATCGTAATGCAACTAAGCATTGAATAACAGAAACTGTCAAAATTAACAAATTTACCTTGTGTCCCACGACTTTCAACTATTTCTTGACCGCGAGCATCGACGATGACAACTGGCTCCTCAGAGTCCAGTTGCTCTTGGGTACGCTGGGTGACCGTCTGCACATTCGCGTCCGCCTCACTCAGACGCAGGTATACTGTCTGCAGTATGTTGAAGTTCGCACTGCCACTGCCCACTGACTCCACCAGGTGAACAGTTCTGCCATGCAAATCAAATTATATTCAGTCAGTACTAAAACACGAACATGTTGAACATAAAACAGCATGTTTTTGGTACATGCATAAGCATATACTGTGGGTATATTCATTGTAATTTGCACAGTGTCCTTCAAAAGACACACGTTTGCAGTACTAAGGCTGCTTAATTGAATAACTGCCTGCGTTTTTCGCAAATCAAACTCACATACAATACAGTAGTTGTTTAACGTCAAGGTTTTCCAAAAATACAGCTTAGTAATGACACTGACGTCATGTAGAGTGGATGGATGCATTACATCTATTAGGCCTACGTATTCATGCACTGGTTCACCTACTGACTTACTTACTTACTTACTTACTTACAGAGTTGGCTCGGGGCATATAAACTGACAATATCTCCAAAATGGTTGAAGATAAAGTGAAAGTTACTATTAACATAGTCGTGCATGGGCTTTCAATTGCCGCGAAGATGTATAACCTTGAATGACCTCTGCACATTGATTCCTTAAATGCCGCAGAAATGGCGAAATACAGCTTAGTAATGACTCCGACGCCATGTAGAATCCGTTGCCTTTGGTAAGCCGTACAATAATAAACGTGGTGTATGGATAGTACTATACAGCAGCTTCTTCGCGCGGTTTGCTCTGCTACTGAGCGCCTCTTGTCTGCTGTCTGATAGCAATAACAGCCGTGTGACTGACAGTCACAGACATACGGACATACAGACTGCCATTGTTGGACAATGGACAGACATTTTGTATTACACTGCAGCTGTAGCATGGACCTCCAAGGTGAATGACGAGGCCCCTGGTTGGGTGGTTTAGAAAGCTGGCACCCAACGAGGGGCCTCGTCATTCACCTTGGAGGTCTACGCTACAGCTGCAGTGTAATACAAAATGTCTAGCCGACAAAAGTGGTCTAAAATCGGCTGGCTTGACTAGCCCACTTAAGTTAGCTTTTTACGACTTTTGCAGGTTCCAGGTACCACACTTACCAATATTCGTAGGTGTGGCACAAAAATTACCACAATATAATGAATACCGTAATACTGTTAATGTTTGTGAATAAATGTAGGCTACTTATGTTACTCGCCTCATTAAGTCGACCATGCATTTTTAGCCTACTTTCCTACGGGAAACAGCCTTCGTAAAACTCAACTTAAGTGAAATGCCAGTGGCTGATGGGTCTTTCCACTGGCAATGGCTAGGAAGTTTTTGGTAGGCTTAACCAATGTGAGTTGGCTGGTGACAGCTTAGCACTGAATCGGCTGGCGTTGACGAGAAACGGCTGTGGCTTACAGGTCTACTGTAGCACAGCGTAAGGCATGGATGTTAAAGTCATCTGTGTGGGTCTCATTGTGACAAATTCACCTGTGCCCCAATCAACGTCACACATGATAACATATATACATGGCATGTGCTGAAAATAGCTGTGTAAATTAAAACAGGTATTGTCACTTACCATAACATGACAGTTTGCACATCTGTGACAAAGTAACTAATTTGTACAAAATGCTGCAAAACACATCCGGAGATATATTGCACATTGTTAAATGGAAAGAAAATGCAGCACAAGAAAACTAATTGCAGTTAATTACCGTTGAAATGTCTTCGGCCCGTAAGACGTTCTTCTGAATGTGAATGGTGGTGCTGATGATGTAGCTGGTGTACTTGACAGTGGTTGTAGTGGAGTTCTCTGGACAAACTGAAAGCCATTAGGACTTTGACGCTGCTGTTCATCACTGTTGAGTGCACTTCCGTGCACTTCGTAGTGGCTACTTGACGCCAGCTGGTACGACACAAAATCGCCAGAATCATCAGGAAAGACCGCAGTGTTATGGTCGTCCGTTAGATACATGCCATTTCCATCAATCTGTAACACCCGCACTCCCGCAGAATAATATTATCGCAATGAACAAATCCCACACAACTGTCTTGCCTTTCAAGTAATATGATGTGACTGTTTAACACTGCTACTCTGTAAACTGGAGACATCTATTGACAAACAATAAGTCATAACCCATGTACATTGTACAAGCTTTCGGGAGGGGGGGGGTTGTCTGGCCTGGTCATTAT
>Ga0209681_1000162_pt1 | contig 17303 bp, 18 predicted proteins | sample WorMetLIZISLAND2_3_FD_187416 | JGI IMG/M metagenome (GOLD analysis project Ga0209681, IMG submission 187416) | Marine gutless worms symbiont microbial communities from Max Planck institute for Marine Microbiology, Germany - Olavius clavatus LIZARD... ... | reverse complement strand
CTGGAGCACCTTCGAGCGGTTGACAGCGCAGCACAATGCCTTTGTACAGACCTCACTGGCTAGGATCGCGGTGCGTTATCACCTACCCCTGCCTTGGTAATCGGCATGCCCAGGCCGTCAAGCGACCGGACGGCGAGCCCGAAGATGATCCGCGTGTACGGGCCTATGCAGGATCTAGCGCGCTTAATAGGACCTCTGCTTGGGACCCCCTGTCTTCGACCGTGAGCGGGGCTTGAGGGACTGTCTGTGGCTCACAGGGACATTCCAGGGACGTGAGCCACGTGCTATTGTGTTCCACTTGCCTTTCCTGAGTCGTGAAGCTATTGCGATAATAGAGAAGACGCGTGGCACAATTCTTTCCTCAACTCAATAAACAAACCCTCGGCCGCATGACCGGTGGTGAAAGACGGCTTGCCCGATGCCTGAAGGCGTTGCTGGAGGATGATTGCTTGGTCTGGTATGACATTCCTATCGGTAAAAATCGCCGCTACCCAGATTTCATCATCCTGCATCCATCGCGCGGTCTGCTGTTTCTGGAGGTCAAGGATTGGAAACCATCAACCCTCAGAAAGATCAATAAATCCGACGTCTCTTTGTTGACCGGAAATGGCTTGGTCATTAAGCCGCACCCCCTGGTGCAGGCCCGCCAGTACACCTATAAAGTGGTGGATATGCTGTCACGCGATCCTGTGCTGTGCCAAACCACCGGGGCTTACAAGGGGAAGCTAATCATGCCCTACGGGTGGGGGCGGTGTTCACCAATATCTCTCGCAAGCAGATCGAGAAGGCGATTCCTGATGACCAATGCGAGAATGTGCTGCCAGATCATCTGGTAATTTATCAGAATGAAATGATCGAGAGTGCCGATGCGGAGCGCTTCCAGGAGCAATTGCGGGGGATGTTCAACTATCAGTTTGGTGATACCCTGACTCTGCCGCAGACCGAACGCATCCGCTGGCACTTATTTCCCGAAGTACGTATCAATGATGCCGGACAGGTCGATCTGTTTGATACTGATGAGGGGAATTCAGCTACTTTGGAACGGGGTTTTCCAGATATTATCAAGATCATGGATATTCAACAGGAGCAACTGGCCCGTAGCCTCGGGGAGGGGCATCGTGTGATTCATGGCGTAGCCGGTTCCGGTAAGACCTTGATCTTGGAGTATCGTTGCCTGAACCTCGCCCAGGCAATGAGCAAGCCGATCTTGGTACTCTGCTTCAATATTACCCTGGCAGCTAAGTTAAGGACATTTATCTTCGCCAAGTGTGGCGGTGGACAGGTACAAGTATATCATTTCCACGATTGGTGCGAACAACAGGTCAAGACCTATCATGTTGATATGATAGAGTCGGACAAGTCCCCTTGGGAGCGCAAGGTGGATACTGTCATAAGGGCTGTGGACAAAGGACAAATCCCCAGGGCTCAGTATGGTGCCTTACTGATCGATGAGGGACACGATTTCGAGGCAGAGTGGTTGAAATTGGTAACGCAGATGGTGGACCCGGAAACAGATTCACTGCTGTTGCTCTACGATGATGCCCAGTCCATTTACAAGAAACATTCGGCCCTGGACTTTAGTCTCTCCAGCGTAGGGATCAGAGCGCGGGGCAGAACGACCATTCTGAAAGCCAATTACCGCAATACTCGTGAGATCCTCGATTTTGCCTATGCCTTTGCCCGTGATTACATCGAACCACAGAGTTCCGATGATGATCACATTCCCCTTATCAAACCCATGGCAGCGGGAAACAGTGGACCAAAACCGGTGGTAAGAGAGCTCAATACTTTGGCAGAAGAGATCACTTTCACCGTAGCCTGCCTGGAGAAATGGCATAAACAGGGTATTGCCTGGGGTGATATGGCAGTACTCTATGCGGCGGGTGATAATGCGGATTATCATGGAAACGAGCTTGCAACTATTGGAAACAAGCTTGCAACTGAATTCAAAAAGGCTTCGCTGCCTTATCTATGGATGGCATCAAAGAATTATAAAGCTGCCTACCGCCCCGGGGACGACAGGGTTTCTCTGCTAACCATTCAGAGCAGCAAGGGTCTGGAGTTTCCCCGTGTAATTATGGTGGGTGTTGGCTACTTCAAAGACGATGAGGAACAACTGTCTCAGAAGGCCCGTCTGCTCTATGTCGGCATGACACGTGCCATGGAATGCCTTCTGATAACTACTTCTACGGGAAACGAATTCAGCCGAAAATTATCGGTAGTTGCAGCTCAATAGCTGCTCTCTTTTCATAGAACCGGATTCGGCACCAGACGGAGCGTCGCCATTTGAAGCCATGCAGCAGAGCATGGATAAGCGCTTCGAGGAGTTGACGCGGCGTATCGACCGCTTCATAGCATGGTCGTTCGCCACGACCTTGACCGTCGGCGGCCTCGTCATCGCGGCGATTAAGCTCTGGCCTTAGCTCCGTTGAAGACCATGGAGCCACTAGCGGAGGCTAAGAGTGGTGGCGTTGGCCTCCGGTCCGGCGAGTTCGAGCATCCCTGGATAGGCCGGCGTATCGCCTTCAGAGACCCTAAGAGGCTCAGAGAGCCGTTCTCGGTGGCTACCTAAACCCACCAACAAGGACGGGTTTACCGGAGCTGCGACAGCGACAGTTGCGACACATCAACCGGATTCTGGTAGCAACTGTCGCTTAAGCGATCGGACAGCGTGCCCGAAGATGATCCTCGTATATAGCCCTGTGCGGCTCTCTAGCGAGATTACGGAACATTCTGCCTCTTTCTTGCTTCGACCGTGAACGGGTTTCTAGAGGCTGTCTGCGCCTCACAGGGCGTTTCTTCCCCGCCGGCATAGGAGGGACAGATGTACCCCAAGGAAACCCAGGGAAGCGGCCCCGGCCTGATTGAAGAAATCGCAGGTCGTATATCGATAACCTCGCGATTCGATCGTTCGATAGGAGGCCGGCCGGATCAGCTCCGATCCCGCGCCTGCAGGTAGGCCAGCTCGGAGACGCGGCTCCATTCCTTGGATTGATCGAGGAATTTTCGGTAAGAAACGAAAACCTTGCGCGAGAAGGCATCCTTCTGCCCGAACTCGGTGACCACCTCATCGGAAAGCTGCTTCAATTTGGCGATCACATCGTCCGGATAGACCCTCAGTATGACGCCGTGTTGCTCGACCAGGGTCCAGAGCGCGTCCGGATTGCGTGCGGTACTCTCGGCCAGAATATCCTGATTGCCGACCTGGCACGCGCTGCGCACGATGGACTTGAGATCCGGTGGCAGGGCCTCGAAAGCGGCCATGTTGACCATGGTCTCTAGGATCGACCCTGGCTCTTGAAAGCCGGGATAGTAATAGTACTTGGCCGCCTTGTGGAAACCGAAGGCCAGGTCGCTGTAGGGTCCGCCCCACTCGGTGGCGTCAATGGTGCCGGTCCTCAGGGCGGTGAACAGCTCGCCTCCGGGCAGGTTGACGGGGGTGCCGCCGGCACGTTTGAGCACCTCGCCGCCGAGGCCCGGAATCCGCATTTTGAGTCCGGTCAAGTCCTTGAGGCTCTTGATCTCCTTGTTGAACCAGCCCCCCATCTGCATCCCGCTGTTCCCGGCCGGAAAGGGGATCAGGCCGAACCCGGCGTAAAGCTCGGTCCAGAGCTCCAAGCCGCCCCCGTAGTAAAGCCAGCCGTTCATCTCCTGAGCGGTCAGGCCGAAGGGGACGGAGCCGAAAAACTGGGCAATCTCGCTCTTGCCTCTCCAGTACATGGCCGAACTGTGGCCCATCTCAGCGGTGCCGCGGGAGACGGCGTCGAAGACCTCGAACGCGGGGACTAGCTCTCCGGCCCCGTACACCTTGACCCGGATACGGCCCCCGCTCATCTTGCCGATGAGATCGGCGAGTCGATTGGCCCCGGTACCAGCGCCCGGGAAGTTCTTGGGCCAGGATGTGATCAGCTTCCACCGGTGCTGGGTATCTGCGCGGGCGGTCCCGACCGCGGTGGCGGTGCCCAGTGCCAGGGAGGCGGCCCCGGCCTGCCTGATGAAATCGCGGCGTTGCATCCCGATAATCTCCTATTTTGATTGTTCGATGGAATAACAGATCGAAGTTGGTCCAAGTATCTTTCATAAGGGGTTGTCGCATATTTCCTGAACACAGGTTTTATTACGTGACAAACAAAAGTGACAATCAAACCCTTTATTGGATCTGTGCCGGGGAAAGGGTCACATAAATGGTGATTTGTGCGACTGGCCGCGCGTATATGAATACCATGCAGGTTTCCGATCAGTTCCTGACCCAAGGGAGATGGCGGTTCTAACTAGCTTGTTCAAGATGAGTGAGGTAATACCTCACTCATCTTGAACAAGCTAGTTAGAACCGCCATCGCTGCTACGACTATGGGAGCTTAATCTGAAGCTCCCATCAGGCTACCGCAGCAATCAATACGCGCAACTCCGAATTGGGATGAATTTCCCCTCCAAGATATGGTAAATTATGCTATCTATGGATAACACAATCAGGCTATGAGATAAACGAGGCAACCAGATTCGGAGGATTTTGGATATGAGTGTCAGCTTACTTTATGGCACGCGTCAATTGGAAAAAAGCTTTGGATTTAAAGGTTATCGATAAAAATGGCAATCGTATTTCTTTTGGTAGAGCTGCAGGCCGATACTTCGCTAAAATCATCTCTGGATTGACCATCCTTATCGGATACATGATGGTCGATTGGACAAAGAGGAAGAAAGGTCTACACGATATGATTGCAGGTACACTTGTTATCAGGATCGGAAAAGGCGGTAATAGCCCACTCACCGGACCCCAAAGCCAGGTTCGAGCAACCCGGCACCTGCCCCCCCAACTACCTGGGGACACGTACACTTGATCATGTGGATTCCGGAGAATAGAGTAGTGAATCAACTTCGTTGATATAGCAAGTCAGTAATTGGTTATCTAATCTACTTTGCCCTCGTTTTTGGAAATATAGGCACGTTTGTTTATCTACTCTTCTTTGATGGCTATGTATACACATACTGGAATTGGATAATTGCCATACCGACCAGTGCTTTCCTGGCATGGATCTGGCCTATATATTGGGGGATACTACGTTGGGTAATGTAGTAAAATTTCCTGTCGGCACCACGCTCGCGATAGCCATGCACGTAAGCGGCAGCCGCGCGTGGTACCGCGCGGCCCCGGCCCGATAAGCCGCCGCTCAGGAATCCCGCTAACCGCCTTAAACGGCGTTTCTAGCCGCTTCCTTCACAAGCCATATCTCTCCCCACCTAGCTCAGCACCCTAAGCTGCTCAGGCGTCGATTGAGGGCGTTTGGCGGCATCTTTGCCCCCTCTTTCGTGCCTGCAGACCTTTTCCATTGGACTTTCCGTGCTCGGTTCTGGTCAGGATGGCTGATGACTAGCCGCTGCTGACGATCCACTCTTACTTCCGCAGCTTGTCTCTTTTGGATCCTGAGAGCCCCTGAGAGGCTTTTTGAGCCGTTTTTGGTGATCACCTATCTTTCCCCTCCCTCCCCTCCCCTCCCTTGTCTCTCCGAAGCACTCTAACGGGCTCTCAGGGGCTCTGAGCGTTCGGGATTTCCAGGATGGGAGTTCCGGCGTTTTTTTGCGGCGTGAAAACTTTTCCACAAAGTTGGCTAGCTAACTATCGGTATGTATATATAAATTTGTGCAACTCGATAACCCGAGTCGTGCCAGCCAACCTCCGGACGGTCGGATCACTCGATAGTCTTCAGGGTCCCCTCACCGGCCCCCAAAGCCCGGTGCGAAATTCATATTACCTGAGAGTAAGAAGTTTCACGGGTAACTAATTGATTTACGGACTTTTAAAAAGGCTTAGTTGACTTCCGGCTCCGATCCAGCATCGGGAAAAATCAATAGCGCCTTGCCTTTCAGATCGGCACCCTCTCGCGTTTCCCACATAGCTTTAAAGCGGAACTCCGAAATTTTCCGGTTCCCCCACGATGGGTCCCCGAGCCATACAAGACCTTTTTCATTAACTCCACGGACCACGGAAAAATGAGCTTCATCACGATAACCTCAAGCAGGGTAAGCCCAAGGCGGCTCCAGGGGCGTTTCAGAGCGTCCCCGCTGGCCATCCCTAGGCTCATCCAATTCTGGACTGCGGATGCGCACGGCCTCCGTGGTGAGCCAAGCGCAAGATAAGCCTGGGGTACGATCCGTAGGGTAATCCGAAGTCGGGATGCGCTGTGATGGTCAGGGAGAAGGCCCCATTACGACGCTGGAATGCAATCCCTGTTTGCCTTCTATGGGGTAATGTCGCTTGTGTGAGCGGTCTCGCCATAAAGGCAAGGGCACCGGCCTCTTTCGCTGCCTCGGCTTTGATCGCTAGGGATTCAGAAATGATTTGCTCCAGCTTCCTTTTCATGAACACCTCTCCTATAAATGGTTTTTAAATGAAATTACGCAAGGCGATTGGAATTATTGCAACCTTTGCAATTACGATGCCTTGCCAGTCTGATTTGCCGCTGAACATTGAAGATTTAATCCTGGATAAGAAAGAGCTTCAAGTTGAATTAGGACTTAATTACGCCAACGTTAATGACTACAATTATGTGGAACGCAAAGATAACGATATATTCACCGGATCATTCGGCATTCGGTATGGAATTAGCGATGAAACCGAGGTATACGGTCGATTGATGGGCTTGGTTGACAATACCCGCGCCCATGACGGAACCGCAACGGACAAACATTCCACACAGAAATGGCAAGAATTGGCGGTTGGAGTTAACCATCGATTCTCGGATGACAATGCCACCCCTGCCTTTTTAGGGTTCTCTGAAATAGCAATTATCGACAATACTTCAATAGACGGTTCGAATTGGGTTTATGGGAAAAGCGGGCAAGTCGAGTTTACTACTTACCGCAGTATTGATCCCTTGGTTCTATCTCTCACAACTGGTTATCGTTTCACGGGCAGTCGGACAACTGATGGGCGAAAAATCAAACCTGGGGATTCAATTTTCGTTACCCCGCGAATTAGTTTTGCGGTTAATAGGGACGCAATTTTCATTCCAAAGACGGTATCTTATAGATAAAACCCCTTATGGAATAGATACTATCCAAACTGCGTTGATTTTCGGTGCCGGTTTCGCTCCAACTAAAAACACCATAGTGAAAATCATGCATCATGCGGCGCATCATAGAAACCCAAAAGATAAACTATTCTATAGGCATTGGCAGGTAACACGGTATAATCCTGGGGATAAAAAACCAGTACACGAATACTTCATGTATGGAAAGTCACTAAAATGAAAGAATCTCGATCGGCAATGGAAAGGAAGGGCAGCCGTAAGCATTAATTATAATTATAAATGCTTAAACTAATCCAAACCACACAATGGAAGTTAGAGAAAGATCACCGTCGTTCACGGAGTAAATCATGGGATTTTTTAGCAGAATCATAAGATTTTTTAGCGGAAAGCCCGATCCTTTACCAACTATGAATAAGAAACTCGCACATGAGTTTGCGATGAAAAAGTTGGAAGAGGTTGTTTGTGAAGGACGGGATAAGATTATGTCATACTTTGATGAGTATGGGCACGGATTTATAACAAAAGAAGGCAAGGAATATGTCTATGAAGTTGCAGAGGATGGAGGTTTTATATTAATGGATAAAGAAGAAGGAGTCCCTATACCCGAAGAATCGCTTGGAGATTTCCTTTATCAATACAAAATAGAAGCTGCCTATACTGGCGACAAAGAAACCAAAGAATTCATCGAAATAATAATCGATGTAGATGATGGGTTATTAGCGGCAAAAAGACCTATATGTAGGAGTATTTGCGTGCACGCCAGTGATTTGAGTATTTATGAGAGTTCATATGATAGTTTATAACGTTCTGAATTAAAAACAAACGATGTTTCGTAGTTTGTTGTTAATTTCGTGGCTATTAACAGTTAGCCATCTTTATGCGGGAGATTCTGTAATCCATTTATCCTACCCAACCATAACCGGAAGTATCCCCATAAAGACCTGGAAAGACTTACGGGATGACGGAATCGAAAAGCAGGATTTGGACCATTCCTGCGGTTCCGCAGCCGTGGCTACGATCCTGCGATCTTTCTATGGTCAGGAAATCTCTGTTTCCGACCTTGCGCAAGCCGTCGATGAATTTGGATTTAAAGCGATCGGAGTATCGCTCGATTTTGCAAAGCTGAAAACCCTTAGAATCCCTGCAATCGTTTACCTTCGTTATCGTGATGAAGATCATTTTTCCGTTGTCCGTGGAGTTAATGAAAAAGGTCTTGTGTGGCTCGGGGACCCATCGTGGGGGAACCGGAAAATTTCGGAGTTCCGCTTTAAGGCTATGTGGGAAACGCAAGAGGATGCTGATCTGAAAGGCAAGGCGCTATTGATTTTTTCCGATGCTGGATCGGAGCCGGAAATCAACCAAGCCTTTTTTTAAAAGTCCGGAAATCAATTATTTACCAGTGAAACTTCTTACTCTCAGGTAATACGAATTTCGCACCTCGCTTTGGGAGCCGGTGAGGGGACCCTGAAGACGATCGAGTGATCCGACCGTCCGAACACCGGCTGGCGCTGCTCGGGTTATCAGCACAGCAGCTTCAATGTCCTCTCCGGGACAATCTTCCAGAAGACGCGGATTCCTCTTCAAAAGAGGTTCCTGGGCATATGACTACGTTTGAAGTGGAACACACTATCAGGTTGCGGGCTGCTGTTAATGAATGGATTTCGGAAAAATTCCCGAAATATCGTAAGTACCTATCTCACAATCAGCCGGAATACTTGCCTTTGGACAGTGTATGGTCTGTTACCTTTGGAACAAAAAACGTCAACGGCCATTCTGTAGAATTAGGTCAAGTATTGGTTAATCGCGATGGTCATATCGTCAGCCGTGTTGACACCTTGAACATAGAGGCAAAAATAGAAACCCTGTTGCTTAATTCGGGATTTGCCAATAACACATAGATATTGAAGGGCAATCTGTATGATTTTCGTTTAGGCGATGGGATAAAAGGTGCTAGCGCGCTCCGGGATGGTGAAATAGACCTTTTATTGACCGATCCACCCTACGGAATAAGCAAATCCTACACTTGTGAGAAACAAATACCCAGGCGGCTACGTAAGGATGGACGTGATTTTATAATGCCAAAGGGCAACTTTGGCGAATGGGATAAACCTGTCAAGCCTTATGAATGGCTTAATGCAGTGTTACCGAAGGTTGGCGGATGGGCAGTGTCATTCTGCGCACAGGCGCAATCCCATCGGATAACCCCTACCAAAAATAAAGAGCCCACACGCCATGGTAACCGGAAAGCCCCCCCCTATCCCAACCTCAAAGAGGTTGCAGGCAATCCAAATGCACCTGCGCCCAAACCGCGCAAGTGGAACCAACCCATCGAAACCGACTGGCTGGTCGTAAACAACGACTTGGATGGCTTTGGATCCGAGCAAGCTATCGCGTTTCTCCACACCGTCTTCTGCCAGACCAGCCTTCCGTATAGAAACCCTGGTGAGGATGTGCGAGTTTGGGAAAGACGACAGGGAATCATCCATTTGCGGATCAAGGCCGGGGAAATTCTCCACCCAGATACGGAGGAGTGGGAACCGATCGGACTGCCGTTTGGGACCAAGCCGCGCCTGATCCTGGCCTATCTAAGCACCCAGGCCATCAGAGCCCAAAGACGGGAGATCGAGGTCGGGAAGAGCTTGACAGGATTTGTGCGGAAGTTAGGACTGACCACCAAAGGGCACAATATCCGCATCGTTAAGGACCAACTCACTCGACTGTTTGCGGCTGATTTGCAGCTCGGGCGCATCCAAGACGACCGGGTCCATCTTTGCTAAGCCAAGACTGATCGAAGGCATCAATCTCTGGTTCCCAAAAACCGACCAACAGCGCGTCGCTTGGCCTACCTCGGTCCTACTCAGCCCGGAGTACTTCGAGAGCTTGCTAAACCATGCCGTTCCTCTGGATGAGCAAGCGCTGGCGAAACTGTCCAACAATGCGATGGCCTTCGACGTGTACACGTGGCTTACGCAACGCCTGCACCGGGTTCCGGAGCACCGGCAGCATCTAGTTCCCTGGGTTTCCCTGCACAATCAGTTTGGGCACGGGTATGGGCGGCTCAGGGACTTTAGAGGGGTTTTCCGTGCGACCTTGAAAATAGTTTTAGAGGTCTACCCCACAGCCCGTATAGGAGAAAACGGCCAAGGTTTGATCCTTTACCGCAGTAAACCACCGGTTTCGACGAGCGCTACTACGTAACCACCGGCCCAATTTATCCCCAAAAGGCCGTGGATAGCGAAAGTTATCCACGACCATTTTATCGCGCCCATAAAACTTAACTTATTGTTCTTTAAACTGGATGTATTGATTTAACCAATTGAAAAATTAAATAATTTCTTGCGTAGAATATAACCAACCTTTACAGTTGGTTATCACGACCATTTTATCGCGCATACCGATATGTATATATACCGATAGCTAGCCAACCAAATTTGTGGAAAAACGTTCTCACCGAAGAAGCTAGGGAGCCTCTCAAGAACTCTCAGAGGCAAAAGGAACAAGCCCCAGAAACTAAAGCAAAACACAGAAAGAGAAAACTGCTCGTAATCGAGCGATTACGGTAAGAAATCCCCTATCACCTTACTGTGGACATCCTCGCTACGCTCAGACCGGGGGAAAATCCATTAGTAACCTGTCGAAACAACAAGTTGTTCCAACAGGTTACTAACCGATTTTCTCCCCTTGCCCACAGAAGCGATAGCAACAACAATAGATATTCTTTTTCCCTTTTTCAGAAGATTCTGCAGAAATCACAGGTCATCAACCTGTGGAGGTAAATTCAAGACCCAGGACTACGAGCAACACGGGAGCGGTGAATGGCTAACGATCGCCAAAACCCATGCCAGTATATTGACCATCCTTCCACGCAACCCGAGAGATTTCGGGTGCGAAAAGTTGGGCGATAACTCTGGATACGGGCATTGACGATATACCTTTCCGGCCCATCCGTTATAACCTGCGCAACACTCCATCCGCAGCCCCGCAGCTTCGTGATCTCGCCGGCATCCACCGAGTCGTGTCGCAATACTAGGCAAAGAAGACAGGCAGGGCGGGTCATGGCAACGTAGTGCAGTTTGAGGCACTTTTGTAGGAGAGCGTCAGCACCGTCCGCGCCAACACGGTCGCCCAGCAGCCACGGCTTCAGGGTCTTCAAGTGATGGTCGTAGAAAAAGGTTTCGAGTACCAGCGTTGCAGTGTGGGTTTCCCCCTTAGCCGCATAGATGGAGCCGACCCGGATGTTTACGGCTGGATTATCGTGGGGGTAGCGGAAGATGTTATCAGACCGGCTCCATTGCTCTTCGCCCGCCGCGTCAACCCGCCGCGTCCCCCCACTCCAGAAAGTCCGCTATGTCCTCGCCGCCTAACGTGGCACCGATCGAGTCCTGTACTACCTGTGTTACCGCTGGTCGCCAGTTTTCTATCCATGCATCTTCCGTGAGCGTTGCGCAATCGACGGCCAGAGCTTGCACCGTGTTGATGTAGGCAGTTTTTGCCGCATCCTTACTATCCAGAAAATCCAGGACATAGCGATGGTTACGTCTTCTTTCGTCCGTGCTGAATGCCGGCTCCGCTATCCGCGCAAGCCGAATCACGGCCTCGGCAATCTTCTCCACGACTGCGTGCGTTTCGCCCGAGTCCTGAGAGAGGCGGCGCCCGGCACGCACATACTGCACAAATGTCTTGAGTCGTGCGATTGACCGCGCGTTGGCCACTGGACCAGCCGTTTCAGGCATCGCTCGATGGCACGGTATCTCTACCGAAATGCTTTACCGGTGAACGGTACGTCTTGATCACTGTTGAAACTCTCTGCGCCCTGCATGCACGTGAAGAACCTTCTTCAGACAGTCAACGCAGAAGTTCGATTCCCGCGGTATTAGAAAACCGTCAACTCAGCACCGACGTCCTTTTGCCTCTGAGAGCTCTTGAGAGGCTCCCCGGGCCTGTTTTTGGCAGTCACCTATCCTTTCGCCCTACTCCTCCGAAGCGCTCTAACGGGCTCTCAGAGGCTCTGAACGTTTGCATTTCTAAAGTTATCTACACCAATTATGTCAGGCTTAACATATACTTCCGCCATAACCCTACCTGCGAAAAAGAATCGCAATGACTGCCAGATTCATTGCGGTGCTGGCCCTGGTGGCTTGCGCTAGTCTGGAGACGCGAGCAACTGCGGAGCAGGCGAGAGGCTATGTCTTCGAGGACTTGAATCACAACGGCAGCCACGATACTGCAGAGCCCGGAATACCCGGCGTGGCGGTCTCAAACGGACGGGATGTGGTGCTGACAGGAGAAGACGACGGTTATCACCTTCCGGTTGAATCGAGGACGATCCTATTCATCACGCAGCCAGCCGGCTACCGGGTGCCGCTTGACGAGAACAATCTGCCTCGCTTCTTCTACATACACTATCCCTTCGGAACCCCACCCGAAGCTGGGGCTCAGATACCCAGGTATTAACCCCACGGGTCCGCTGCCCAAGTCGATCGACTTTCCCTTAATAGCCGTCGTACCCCTCAAGGAGTGCGAGGTGATCTGGTTCGCCGACCCGCAGCCGCAGACGGCGGCGGAGGTGGGATACGTGCGTGATGACGTGTCCCCGATCTGGTAGGCACTGAGGCTGCCTTCGGCATCACGGTTGGTGACGTCATGTTCGACGACCTTAGCACTGCTTCCCCGCTATAACCGCATCATTGCCGATGATCGGCATCCCCTGGTACCCCGTGCCGGGGAATCATGATCTGAATTTCATCTCACCCGACGATGAGCACTCGCTGGAGACCTTCAAGCGTTATTACGGGCCTAGCTATTTCTCCTTTGACTATGGCGACGTGCACTTCGTGGTACTCGATAACGTGAACTATCTTGGCACGGACTCCGGTGGCGACCAGCCCCACCGAAGGAGCAAGGGCAAGTACGAAGGCCGCATTAGCGATGCCCAGCTTTCCTAGCTAGCCACCGACCTCGCGCGCGTGCCGCCGGAACGGCCCGTGGTCATTGCCATGCACATTCCACTGGTGATTCACGGAGATCAGACAAATCCGCGAAGACAAGTGCTTGAGCGTGCGCCTCTGCTTCGTCTCCTGCAAGGCGCGTGAGCGCGTGCTGGCCATTGCCGGACATTCTCACACCACCGAGCACCATTACCTCGGAAAGGAGCACGGCTTCAACGGCACCCGGCCCCTACATCTGCATGTTCTCACCACGGTCTCCGGAAGCTGGTGGAGCGGACCGATGGACGACAGGGGCATACCCACTACCCACCAAGAAGATGGTACGCCCAACGGTTACCATGTGATGGACGTGAGAGGCAACAAGATCACGCTACGCTACAAGGCCTCCGGTTGCCCGGCGACGTATCAGATGCGCATCTCGCTGGACACGGCATTTCATCAGTTCAGCAAGAACGGCATCCGTGATTACCGAATGGGTCAGCTCCTCGGAGACCGAATCGATCTGGAACAACTTTCACTCCACCGAAATCGTCGTGAACCTCTTCGACGGCGGGCCGAGGACGAAGCTCAAGTACAGGAGGGAACGGCCCCATGCGGCCCATGACCCGGGCCTTTCGCACAGACCCCTTTGTGGAGGAGCTCTACCTGCGCAGCCAAAACAGTAAGAAGTCCTGGGTAAAGGCGGAGCCTTCATCGCACGTTTGGACAGCATCGTTGCCGCCGAAACTAGAGCCCGGGGCCCATACAATCACGGTGCGTGCGAAGGATGAGTACGGGCAGAAGCATCTGGGCCATAAGCTTTTTGAGCTTTTAGCCACGCCTTCGACGAATGTACGTCCAACACGACCGGATGATTAGATCCGATACCACATCTGCCATTGACCTAGCCGGCTCTAGCTGACGGCGCGGCTCGGACCCTATCAGGCCCCGACGCCGGAAATCCAAAGCCTCCCGGCGGAAACCCGCTACACGCCGGCGCGTAAACACAATCTGTGGGCCGACTATCAGCGGGAACGGCAACGGATTCTCGGTGAGCGGCGGCAGGCTTTGCCGCGATCACGCACCGGCGAGGAAGCGGAAGCCATCAAGACCGAGTTGGCCGATAAGCGAGCCCAGGTCCGCAAAAGCCTCCTACTGACGCGGAAACAGCAGCGCGATCTCTATCTGTTCCTGAGCGCCCAGCGCAAGGAACGGTACGCGGCGCTGTCCGAACAGACCGCCCAGGCGCGTCGGGCCGTCCGTGACGAACATGCGGCGCCGGACTGGCGCGGACGGAGCGGGGGGACCGGGTTGCGGAACAGGTTCTCGCCAGAGCGGTGCGCCAGGATGCGGCACAAAAAAGACCACAACAACGAACCGGAGACCGATATGGAATCTCTTGGTAAGCGTCTGGTGCTGGCGCTTGTTGCGGTGCTCGCCGTGATGACCGTCATGGGTGTGGTCAGTTGGGTTCTGTTACGTTCCGGCGGGTACCGGCAACCAGAGGTCGGTCTGTTCGTGTCCGGGAGTGTATTTCTGTTGGGCCTCGTCGGATATATCTCCGCACGCGCCATTAAAAATCTCCGCTGGCACGAAGGTCTGCACGGCACCGCGCACTGGGCGACGCGACCGGAGATCGAGGCCAGCGGGATGCTGCCCAAGGAGACCGACTGGCGACCAACGCACTTAAAAATTACCCAATTTGTACCTTCTGATTCCTTGGTAAATCTCGTGCAGATTAGAAAGTTCTTCCGCCGGTGCTCACGCGCCGGACTCCGAACAAACGCTCGGCCCTACGCCTACGCGGGGGGCTCGCACTCCGCTCGTCACTTACGATCTCTCGCTTCCCTGTGCTCCTCCAATGTAATGTAACGATTTCCTGAGACCGGAGTGAATAGCCGCCGCCCGCTCTACGCTACCGTCGGGAAACGTTCGTCCCAAGGACCGTTCTCGAAGGCGCTCGACACCTGCTCGGCACCTCAGCATAGTCGGCTTGATAGATGCCTGTGCAAGCGCTTTACGGTCCTTCTACGAGGCAAGCTGGATTGAGTTGCGGATAAGTATGAAATTCAAGGTGTTAAGAACAGAAAAAATCATAAATCCCCGCCATTCAAGAGAGTCACCGTCTGGCTACGGCCTCAGATAAAGGTAGTTCTCTTCAACATGATACCCAATAGTACTGATTACATCTCCCTTTCATCCTGAACAAATTCAATAAAGTTTCCACTGGGGTCTTTTATAAAAAAATAATCAATACCAGTACGGCCTCGCTTTATACTCACAGCATCGGACAAATTATGTGATAAAACAAATTCCTTTGCTCTTCCAATCGAGTCAACCTTTAAACCAAAATGTTTAATTCCGACCCTTGGCAGGTCAGTTTCTAATGATTTCATAGATTCAGGAGCTTCTTGATTATCGGTAAAACAGAAAAACTCTAGAAAGCAATCATTTAACTTCATGTGTACTATGGTTAAGCTGTTATTTTCAGAATCCCATTGTGAAACCTTTTTGAAGCCTAGCCTCTTGTAGAACTCAACCGAATCACCAATATCCTTAACACTCAATGATATATGGTGAATAGAGAACATTATTACTTACAATAAGGTATGCGGCGACCTGTTCGCCAATCGCCGCAAGATGATGCAGGAGTGGACAGACTACATGAACAAATAACAAACCGACGTGATCTCCTCAACAAGCACACCTGACCCGTTTCTTCTTCTGCATTCCACTACGCAGAATCCACACAATACGTAGAATTACCCAGCTGAAAGGTTTTTTGCAGATTATGCGTAGCGAGTGTTTCTATCGAAATGGTGACTCCAAGGATCTCGCGCCGATAACGCGCACAGCGCTGTTGGCCCCGCTCAGAAGTCGTCGATCACCCTAGCGATTTCCCTCGCCCCCTTTCCATAGAGCATGGTGATATGGTTACCTGGGATGGCTACATACTTACATGCCTTCATCGTATCAACTGTCTCTCTGGCCAGCGCTTCAGGCAGGATCGGCGCTTCCTCACTATAGTTCTCTGGGGCATGGATGAGGATTGCCGGTTGTGTGATTCGGCCTGCATACTCCAGCCAATCAACGCCGCCTCCGATCGTTCCCTGGATGGCCTCGGTAATATGCCAATGGGGGACGATCCCGCGCTTCCGTGAACAGCTTAAACGTCTATTCACCTCAACGATTTGGTGCATTTACGATACGGAAAGCCAAACCGAAACTTTGACCCTTCAAATTGCCAAGCATTCAAATCTTTGGTGGGAGCCGCAAGCCTCGGAAAAAGCCGGAGAATGGAAATCAACAGTAACTTTAGGGCCGGAACTTTTCGAAGAAATCTTAGCGCATCCGATCCCGATAGATAATCGCGCCTTGCGAGCAATCAAAAAATCTCCAATGGCTATAGATATTTATTGCTGGATGACGTACCGAATGAGCTATCTCAGAAAGCAGACCACGATCCCATGGGAAGCCCTACAAATGCAATTTGGCGCTGATTATCAAAGTAACCTGCAAGGCCACCGTAACTTCAAAAAATACTTCATCAAGTATCTCCGCACCGTGCAAGCTCTCTACCCCAAAGCAAACACAGAGGCAACCGCCAGCGGACTCAAGCTACATCCAAGTCCCACGCATGTTACCCACAGACCACCTGGGGATACGAAAGTTATCTACGCATAAACGCAACCGCCTATATGCCGCTAGCCCAATAACCATGCGGGTTTCAGGCTAGGGCCTGTATAAGATACCTATATACATACCTGTAATTATACACGCTGAAATTGTGGAAAACTTTTCTGCAGCCTAAAAGCTGCTCTCAGGCCATCATTGAAGGGAAGCAATAGCTTTTACCTCGAACCCTGGACCTGTGCCCGCCGGAGGCCAAATGAGGCCGCCCGGAGGTATGCCCAGCGGACCCTGGCGGCGTCTGATCCGCTGGCTCTTGAGCGGAACACCCTGCGCATAGCGGTTGCCGACATTGAAGCGGGTCAACCGCTGTCCATCAAAGATCGGGCATACATCGAGGTTGCATGTGAACGACTGAAGGCGGTGGAGGTGGCGCATGGATAACTCACCCGCCCATACCCACGGGATCGATACTAAGGAGATAAAGCGACTAATCGGTGACGGAGACGGCGTGGCGAGCGTGCACTTCCGGACCTACGACTTGGCCCACCCGTATCAAGCACCACCGTACCCGGAGGAACCGGCGGCAACCGACTGGCCTGATCCACTCCCCCTGACGACCAGGATCGACCCCGAACCCTATCCCGAAGACGCCTTGCCCCCGCGCATTTATGAGGCGGTTAAGGAGGTCCAAGGCTTCGTCAAAGCTCCCGTCGCT
>Ga0209681_1000160_pt1 | contig 17422 bp, 20 predicted proteins | sample WorMetLIZISLAND2_3_FD_187416 | JGI IMG/M metagenome (GOLD analysis project Ga0209681, IMG submission 187416) | Marine gutless worms symbiont microbial communities from Max Planck institute for Marine Microbiology, Germany - Olavius clavatus LIZARD... ... | reverse complement strand
ATGTCGTTCACGCCGGCCATCGTTGTGATTTTCGGCGCGAGGTCCTGGCTGCCGGTGTCGGGCGCCGACCGGTTCGCAGGTGACCTCCGTGGCGTCGTCGGGAGCGTCGGCGTTCGTTGGCGCGACGAGCTTCGGGCGGGTTGGGGCCTGCACTTCGCGTTCCTGTTGTCGCTGGGGGTTCCGCTGTTGGTAGTGATCGCGTGGGGGACGGACCGGTTGGGTTTCGCTCCTGAGATTGTCGTCTTCTTCGTCGGCCTTGCGGCCTTGGCAGCAGCGGTATCCGTGGCGACATCGGTGTTCTGGCCGTCCCCGTGGCTGGATCCGCGCGAGATCTTCCTCAACAGCCGCGGCTATTTCGTTGAGCAGGCGGTCATATCTGTCGCCTCCGCGCCCTTCGCTGTCGTGGCGGGCGCCGATCCGCCCGCTTGGGTGTTGTCCGTCGTGGGGTTGGCCTACCTGGCGGCGGCGTTGGCCGGGGTCGGGTTCCTGCAGAGGCGGGGGGTGGGCTTGTGGAGGTCGTGACCGCAGCCGGGCTCAAGCCGAAACCCGGTCGCATCACGGGCGCGACTGTGTTAGGATGGCGTCAGGCTACGCAATTGGAGGTTGCGTGGAGGAACAGGGACAACATGTGGTGCCGGCAGGCGACAGGTGGGCCGTGCGGAAAGGCGGCTCCGACCGCGCGACCGCGATCTTCGACACTCAGCGCGAGGCAATAGCGCGCGGTCGTGAGATCGCCAAGAATCAGGGCGTCGAGCTGTGCATCCACCGTCGTGACGGGACGATCCGCTCGAAGAGCTCCTACGGCCGGGACCCAAACCCGCCGAAGGGCTAGCGGGCGGCGGCCGCGACGCTGTGAGACGCGGGCGGGGCTCAGCCGGAGTCCGCGCCCGCTCGACCGGGTCGCGATGCCGAAAGCTCAGACCGCCGGCTGTCCGTCGCCGCGCAGTCTCGATTGATTGCCCGCGTCCTCCATTGATTGTCCGCGTCGCCTGGCCCGAAGGGGCCGGTCATGGCGCGGCTCTCTCGATGTAGGCGCCTATGCCGGGGACGCTGAACGCCACCGTGCCCTGCCTGGGCGAGTAGATGAGGCCCTTCGTGATCAACTGATCGCGGTGCGGGCCCACGGCGGCTTGAGGGCGGCCAAGTCGGGCGGCCACCCCGGCCGTGGCGACGGGGTCGTCGCCTTCTTCGGCCATGTCTTCGAGGTAGGACCGCTGCGCAGGCGTGGCGCGTTCCCAGCGAGAACCGTAGAAGCCCTCGTCGAGCTCGAGTTGAGCGGCGCCCGCTCCGGCGACGGCGTCGTCGAGGGTGATCGCGTCGGGCCCGGGGGCGTGGTCCCAGATGTGTTTCCCGAAGGCCTGAAGGAAGAAGGGATACCCGGCCGACGCGGACACCGCGCGCCCGGAAGCCAAGCGACGCCGAGGCCCTCGGTCGGTCGAGACAAGGCCTCCGACGCGGCGGCCTCGTCGAGAGCGCCGATCCGCCGGTAGGCGAACAACCGCTCCGCATACGACCTAGCCTCGGTCAGAACCCGGGGCAGGTTGGGGAGTCCCGCCCCCACGACCGCCGTCGGGAGGCGGCATCCACAGGGGGGAGACTAGCGACAACCAGGGCTGCGCTCGGCGCCCTTATACACCCTTAGAAAGCCCTATAGAGCTTGCGAGGGGACGCTCAACGGCTTCGGCGTCGCCCGCCGGGGCGAGGGGTCAGGCGGGCGGGGCCACCCGCCCGTTCACCACGAGCACACCCTCTTCGCCGAGGAGTCTGGCCTGCTCGGCGGGGTTTCCGGCTCTGAGATGGCCTCCGGCCGCGACCACCCTCCACCAGGGGACATCGACGCGTGTGGTGCGGAGCAACGTCCCGACGGCGCGGGCCGCTCCAGGATGGCCGGCCTCCGCCGCGGCCTCCCCGTAGGTGACGACGTCGCCGGGCGCCAGAGACGCGACAACGGCAAGCACGTCGGCCTCGAAGTCGCTCACATCGTCCCGAAGAGCCGGTCCCCCATGTCTCCGAGGCCGGGTGTGATGTAGAAGCGGGGGGTCAGCCTCCTGTCGAGGGCGGCGACCACGATGCGGACGGACGGGTGGTTCTCCTCCACGAAGGCGACACCCTCCGGCGCCGCCACGACGCAGACGGCCGTGATGTCGTCGGCGCCGTTCTCCTTCGCCTTGTCGATCACCCACGACAACGAGCCTCCGGTGGCCAACATCGGCTCAAGGACCAAGACCTTCGCCTGATCCAGCGTCGGGAGCTTGGTGTAGTACTCCATGGGTTCGGCGGTCGCTTCGTCCCGTTGCACGCCTGCGAACCCGATCGCCGCGTCGGGGACCAAGGCGAGGACGGACTCCAGGAGGCCCAGCCCGGCCCGGAGCACGGCAACCGCCGCGACGGGTTGCCGGAGAGCCGACCCGACGGCGCTCTCCAGCGGGGTGGCGACCTCCCGCCGGTCCGTCGCCATGTCGGACAGGGCCTCCGCCACTAGGAGACAGCCCAGCCGCCGTGTGTGTCGCCTGAACTCCGGCGGCGCCGTGTTCTTGTCGCGGAGCGCCGTCAGGATGTCGGAGGCGAGCGGGTGGTCGAGGATCGTGACGGCCATCGGTCTCGGCAGCCTACGGCGCCGCGCCCGCTGGCGCTCCTCGCGGGCGCTTCAACCGCCCCGGGAGGCCCCGGCCTGGCTGCGAAATCTAAACGGCGAAAAGGAATCAAAAGCTATCTATACTGGCTGGTCCATGAATCCCTTCTCGCCGACGTTCGGGGCGTCGCCCCCGCTACTCGCCGGGAGAGACGCCGTTCTTGAGGACTTCGCCAAGGCGATCGAGACGGGCACGGGTCATCCCAACTACACGACGCTGTACTTGGGGGCGCGCGGCGTCGGCAAGACGGTCGTCCTCAACGCCGTCGAGGATCTCGCTCGGTCACACGGGTGGCTGACCGTCAGCGAGAGCGCTTCGCCCGAAGGCATGCTCGCCCGCATCTGCGCCGCAGCACAACGTCTCCTCGCCGACCGCCGCGGCCCGGCGCCGAGTCGCCGCGTCAAGGGAGTGCGAGGGCCCGGAGGCGCCGGAGTCGACTTCGAGTTTGATCCCTCCGACGCCCGCCCGGAGGATCTCCGCACCGTTCTGACCGAACTTGGGCTGCGGCTCGCCGACGACTCGACCGGCCTGCTCATCACCATCGACGAGCTGCATGACGCTCCCCTCGACAGGGTCAGGGAGTTCGGCACGGTGCTCCAGCACGTCACCCGCCGAGAGGGACTGCCGGTCGCCTTCGCCGCCGCCGGGTTGCCCCTGATAGAAGACACGTTGCTCACCGGCGATGCAGCGACGTTTCTCCAGCGATGCGCTCGCTGTGACATCGACTTCCTTGATGGCGACGCCGCAGCATCCGCGTTGCAGCGACCGATCGAGGAGGCGGGCGGCTCGATCACGGCCGACGCACTCGACTCGGCGGTGGGTGCCGCCTCCGGGTATCCGTTCATGGTTCAGCTTGTCGGCTTTCTCAGCTGGGAAGCGGCGAAGGGGCAAGCGCCTGCGATCACCGCAGAGCACGTCGCCGTCGGCGTCGTTGCGGCTGAGGCGCGTCTGAACCGCCAGGTGCTCGAACCGATTTGGCGAGATCTGTCCGATGTCGATCGGATGTTCCTGCTCGCCATGAGCGACGACGACGGTGAGAGCCACACGAGCGCGATCGGCGAGCGCATGGGGGTCGGTCCCCAGTATGTGGGCGTCTACCGGCAACGCCTGATTGCCGCCGGGATGGTGACGCCGTCGGGTCATGGTCGCTTGCGCTTCACGCATCACACCGCACTCGATTGGCTTCGCGCCAAGGGAGCTGCGGCCTCTGAACAGGCGCCGAGCTGATCCTCATTGGTTCTGACCGCTCCGGTGGGGCCGGCACGCCGCGGAATCTAAACCGCGAAAAGGAATCTAAAATGATATATACGAATTGGGTCCTTGAACCACATCGACTGCCCGGGGGCGGCGACGGCCGGGCCTCGCCCTGACCGCTGTCGGCGGGCGCGGGCTACCGTTCCGGCATGCCCGCAGTGGAAGTCGACGGACTGTCAATCAACTACGAGGTCTTCGGGAGCGGCCCGCCCGTGCTTCTCATCCACGGGTTGGGCTCGAGCGTCTGCGATTGGGAGAGGCAGGTGGAGCGTTTCGAGGGGTCATGGGCGCTGATCGCGGTCGATCTCCGCGGTCATGGTGAATCCGACAAGCCGCCCGGTCCCTACGAGATGGCCGATTTCGCCAACGACGCGGCCTGCGTCCTCGACCGTCTCGAAGTGGGGACGGCCCCCGTGGTGGGACTCTCCCTGGGAGGGATGGTCGGGTTCCAGCTCGCGGCCGACCGCCCTGATCTCGTCGACCGCCTCATGTCGGTGAACGCAGTCCAGGCGCTCGAGTTCAACGGTTTCCGGAAGAAGGCGCAGGTGGCTCAGCGCAAGCTGGTCATCCGGTTCGGCGGGATGGAGAGGGTCGGGAAGGTCCTGGCGCGTCGGCTATTCCCGGACATGGCGGCCGAGCGGGAGCTGATGGTCGAGCGTTGGAAGCGGAACGACAAGACCGCCTACACGGCTTCGCTCCAGGCGGCCCTGGACTGGCCCGGCGTCGTCGACGAGATGGCCCGATTCGACAAGCCCATCACGGTTGTGGCCTCGGATCAGGACGACACGCCGTTGGAGGACACCCGGCGCTACGTCGACCTGATGCCGTCTGCGGAGATGATCGTGATCGAAGGCGCCGGCCACGCGGTGCCGGTGGAGCGGCCCGAGGCGTTCAACAAGGTGCTCGCCGACTTCCTGAGCTGACGCGTCGCCCGTTTGCGGGGCACAGCTCGATGACTTCAAGAGCCGGGCGGTCGGCCTGGGCTGCGTCGGCTATACACGAGCGGTGGCACTCGCGGTGATTTCGCTCAAAGCACAGTAGAGCGACACATGCGCCGCCGGCGAGCTCCAGGATGTCCCGGTAGGCGGAGGATGCGCCGTTCCTGAGGTGGCGGAGATACCTCGCACGGGCGGATTCGAGGCCTTGCCGAAACGGCTCTCGGTTCTCCTTCGGGTTTCCCAGGCGCCGTTCGTGGCGGTACGCGATGCCGACCTCGTCGAGCGTCTGCGCCAGCGACGACTTCGAGAAGCCCTTCTTGCGGGAGATCGGGGTGAGTCGCACGTCGACGAGCGCTTCGACCCGGTTCTGCATGAGCAGCCGGACCAGATCGTCGCGGCTCTGCGCTCATAGCCGATCGACACCATCGCAGGGAGCTGTGAAGTGTTGGTCATGTCGCCGACGTTAGCGGGCGTCGCCGAAATGACGAACCGAGTCGGCCGGGAGAAGGGGGTCAGCCGGTGTTGCGGACCCCGGCGGCGATCCCGTTCACGGTGAGCAGGAGGGCGCGGTCCAGCTCGGGCGACTCCTCCCCGGAGCGGCTTCTCTGCAGCAGCGAGATCTGGAGGTAGTTGATCGGGTCGAGGTAGATGTCGCGGACGTCGAGGGTGCGGCGAAGCAGCGGGGAGTCCTCAAGCAGCCTCTTCCTGTCCCGTATCTCGAGCACCTGCCTCTCGGAGCGCTCCTTCTCGGCCGCGATCACGTCGAACAGGCGCCTGTGCCGCGGCTCGACCAGGCCCTCGACGTACTTGGCGGCGATGTCCAGGTCGGTCTTGAAGAGCGTCATCTCCACGTTGGAGAGGAAGGCGCCCATGAAGCCCCATCCCGCCGCCATCTCCCGGAGCGCGTCGCCGTACCCGGCTTCCCTCGCCGCCTCGAGCCCGGCGCCGACCCCGAACCACCCCGGCACTATCTGCCGAGTTTGCGTCCAGCCGAACACCCAGGGGATGGCGCGCAGGTCGTCGATCCCGCCGAGCCCGCCGGGCCGCCGGGAGGGCCTGCTCCCGATGTTCATCTTCGCCAGCTCCTCCACAGGCGTGGAGGAGAGGAAGTAGTCGACCAGGCTGTCGTCCTCAACCAGGCGCCGGTAGGCCGAATAGGCCTCGGAGGCGACGCAACCCATCGCCTCGGTCCACTTGTCCAGCGTCTCCCTGGGCCGTCGCGAGCCGCGGTGCAGCAGCGAGCTCTCCAACGCCGAGGCGACCATCAACTCCAGGTTCCGGTAGGCGATGCTCGGGTTCCCGTACTTCTCGGAGATGACCTCGCCTTGCTCCGTGATCTTGATCTCGCCGTCGACCGTGCCGAAAGGTTGCGCCAACACGGCCGCGTGAGTCGGCCCGCCGCCGCGCCCGATGGTGCCGCCCCGGCCGTGGAACAGCCGCAACCTCACGCCGCGGCTCTCGGCCACCCGCCGCATCGCCTTCTGCGCCTTGTAGATCTCCCACTGGGAGGCTGTGATCCCGCCGACCTTGTTCGAGTCGGAGTAGCCGAGCATGACCTCCTGGGTGTCGCCGCGGAGCGAGACGAGCTTGCGGTAGCCGGCGTCCCCCAGCAGCTCGTCGAGCAGCGCACCCGAGCCGCGGAGGTCGTCGATCGTCTCGACCAACGGGACAAGCCCGATGTCGGCGATCCCCCTGTTGAGGTCGATCAACCCCGCCTCGCGGGCGAGCACCGCCGCGTCGAGCACATCGGTCGCCGACTCGGTCATGGAGATGATGTAGCTCTCGATCACCTGCTCGCCGTAGCGCTCCTTCGCCTCCTTGACGGCTCGGAAGGCGTCGACGGTGTTGGTCGCCTCGTCGGTCAGCGCGGTGGTGGGGCCGGACAGGGGACGAGCCCCGACAAGCTCGTCCGACACGACCTTCAGGCGCTCGGCCGGGCTCATGGCGGCAAAGTCCACGCCCACCAAGGCGTACAGCTCCTCGACCGCCGACCGGTGTTTGCCCGCGTGCTCCCGGACGTCGAGAGTCGCCATCTGGAACCCGAAGGCGGCGACCGTCCTGCGGGCCCGGGCCACGGCGCCCTCGGCGATGAGCCTGCCCCGCGAGCCTTCCAGCGACGACCGCATCAGGTCGAGCTCGGCGATCATCTCCGCGGGATGTGAGTAGTCGACTCCGGGCCGGTGGGGCGTCCCCGCCCGTATCCGCTCGCGGGTGTTGATGAGCCTGCCGTGGATGAAGGAGCACTTGAGTCGGTAGGGCTCGCCCTCGTTGCGCCCCCTCTCCCGCCGCCAGATCTCGGGCAGCCGGGCCTTGTCCGCTTCGATCGACTCCGCCAAGTCGGCGCTGACGGGGGCTAGTCGCCCGCTCACCGACAACTCGGTCGCCAGCCCTTCCACCATCCCGATCAGGTGGGTGAGGCCCCGGTCGTGTTGCAGGGCGAGCGTCTTGAGGGTCAGCTCTCCCGTGACGCTCGGGTTCCCGTCCCGGTCGCCTCCCACCCACGAGCCGAAGCGGATCGGGGCGGCGGCCGGGTCGCCGCCGAGACGGGTCAACTGCCCGGCGACGAATTCCGACAGGTCGCCCATCACCCGCTCCGCCACGCCGAGCATGTAGTAGAGGGCGGATCTCGCCTCGTCGACCACGGTGGGCCGCTCCAGCCGAAGCTCGTCGGTCTGCCAGATCTGATCGATCAGCTCGGCAGTGCGACGGTCGATTGCCGCGATCTCGTCCTCACGGCTCGTCTCGAGCCGTTGCTCGACCAGCCGGGCAAGGGCGAGGGTCTTGGACAGCACGCTGCGACGCGCCGCCTCGGTCGGGTGGGCCGTGAGCACCGGCCTCACCTCGAACCGGGCGAGGACCTCGGCGACAAGCTCGGGGTCGACCTTCGCCTCGAGTATCCGGTCGACGGTCGCCCGCAGGTAGCGGTCGTCGGGGGCCATCATCTCCATCCGGTGGACCTGCTCACAGACGTTGGCCAGGTGGAAGTAGGTGGTGAACGCCCGCACCAACGGGATCACCTTGTCGCCGGGGAGGTCACCCAGGAAGTCGCGCAACTCGGCCGCGCCGCCTCGTCGGGCCGACTTGCCCAGGGCGCGGACCTGCTCGACCGAGTCGAGCAGCCCTTGGTCGTGTTGACGCACCAGGGCCTCGCCGAGTTGGGCGCCCAGCCGGCGGATGTCTGTGCGGAGCGCCTCGTCGCTGCGTCTCACCTGCCCAGCGAGGCTACAGCGTGTGCAGTCTCGCGGCTCTCGTCGGCACTGCTGCACACGCTGACAGATGTGTGTGCAGTTTCGCGGCTCTCGTCGGCACTACTGCACACGCTCGGCACTAGTGCACACGCTCGTCCTCCGGCGGCCGTTTGTGGATCGGCCCTTCCAGGCCGTGGAGCGAGAGGCCGGTCCCGGCCCCGTACCTGATCATGGTCATCTCGGCGAGGATGGACACCGCCGTCTCCTGCGGAGTCTCCGCCCCGATGTCCAGCCCGATCGGCCCCCGGATGCGGCTCGTGTCCTCATCTGAGAACCCCATTCCCCGGAGCCGCTCGACCCGCAGCTTGTGGGTGCGGCGGCTCCCCATCGCCCCTATGTATCGGGTGTCGTTGCGCAGAGCGGCCTCGAGCACCGGCGTCTCGTGCCTCGTGTCGTGGGACAGGACTACCACCCAGGTCCGGCGTGAGAAGCTGAGCCGATCCATCAGGTCCTCCGGCCACCCTTGCAGGACCGCCGTCGCCTCGGGGAACCGCTCGGGGGCGGCGAACGCCGGCCTGGAGTCGGCGACGGTCACCCGATAACCCATACGGGCGGCGAAGGCGGTGAGCGGCTGGGCGATGTGGACCGCCCCGAAGACGAGGAGGTCCGGCTGGGGAGCGAGGGTCTCGAAGAAGACCGCATGGTCCCCGTAGGTCACGGTCTTGTGTTGCTCGCGGGCCATAAGGGCCAGAGCGTCCTCGATCACATGGTCGCGGATCTCGGGGGGGATCTCGCCTGCTTCGACGGACCCGTCGGCGCCCAGGACCGCCTTGGCCCCCATCGCCGGGCCGCCGACGAAGGTGACCACCGAGCCGAACCGCTCGGCGTCGAGGATCGACCCTATCGCGGAGAGAGCGTCGCTCACCACGTCTCGATGTAGACGTCGATCTCGCCGCCGCAGGCCATCCCCACCTCGAAGGCGTCCTCGTCGGCGATCCCGTAGGAGACCATCTTCGGCCTACCCGTCTCAAGCACTTCCTGGGCGTGGAGGAACACGTCGTTCTCGACGCAGCCTCCGCTGACCGAGCCTTCCATGTCGCCGGAGTCGGAGACGAGGAACTTGGACCCCTCGGGGCGGGGCACGCTCCCGCTCGCCTTGACCACGGTCGCAACGGCCACCTTCTTGCCCTCGTCGGCCCAGCGATTCCTGAGCTCCAGCTGGCGCCTCATCTCCGCCTCACCTCCGCCTCACTCCCTGATCGACTCGAGGAGCCGTACGACCCCTCTCAGGTCGCGAACGCTAGCGGCGGGGAGGAGATGGTCGATGTGGGGGAGGACAGCCCTCATGCCTCTCGTCGTCGGCTCATACCCCGCCCTGCCCGCCAGGGGGTTGAGCCAGATCACCCTGTGAACCGAGCGAGACAACCTCGCCATCTCCGACGACAGCAGGTCGGGGTCCCCGCAGTCCCACCCGTCCGACAACACCAGGGCCGTCGGGCCGCCCCTGCTCATGCGGCGGCTCCACGTCTTGTTCCACTCCGCAATCGCCTCGCCGATCTTCGTGCCCGCGGCCCAGTCGGCGACCGACCTGCTCACCTCGGCCAGCGAGGCCCGGGTGTCGCGGCGCCTGAGTTCGTCGGTGATCCGGGTGAGCCGCGTCGAGAAGGTGAAGGCCTCGACGTGGCGCAGCCTATGCAGAGCGGCGTGGGCGAAGACGAGGAAGACGTCGGCGTACCTCTCCATCGAACCCGAGACGTCGGTGATGACGATCAACGGCCGCTGCTTGACGCGTCGCCGCAGCATCTCAACTCTCAGGAGGTCGCCTTCGGGACCGACGGCGCTGTGCAACGTCCGCCGCATGTCGGGGCGACGGCCCCGCGACTCGGGCGCCCATCGACGGGTGCGGGCGTCGGAGGGCTGCCAGAGCATGGTCATCACGAGGCGCTTCGCCTCCGCCAGTTGCGCGTCGTCAAGCTCGGCGAAGTCGCGCCTCGCCGCGTTCTCCAACGCCGACGCCCCGGTCTCGGCCGACGCCCCCTCAAGCTCCTCCTCGGAGATCGTCTCCAAGACGGGCGCCGCCGCGGCGCCCGGCGCCGCCCGCCGCTCGTTGCCCTCGTCGGGGTCGCGGCCCCCCCGACCGTCGAACAGCCGCCGAAACTCCTCGTCGTAGGGGACGCGATGGCCCGGGTCGGTCACCGCGAGGCACCGCAGAGCCGCGTAGACCTCGCTCCTCTTGGACAAGTCGACAAGGGTGAGCGCCTCGGCCATGTCCGACGCTTGCTCCGGCGTCACCGTCATCCCGCGCCGTCTCAGGGCCTGGGCGAAGGCCGCGATCTCGGAGACCGGCCCGGCTCTCACCCGACGACGGCCTCCACCCCTGCGGCCCGGACGGCGTCGATGTCGTCCTTGTACTTGAGCACCACCCCGAGGGTGCGGTCGACGAAGGCGGCGGTCAGCTCGCCGTCGCGCAACAGCTTCAGCGACTGGGCCCAGTCGAGGGTCTCCGCCACGCCCGGGGGCTTGAACAGATCCCGCTCGCGCAACCGCCCCATGGCCCGGGCGAGGCTCTGCGCCAAGTCGTCGGCGATCCCCGGGACCTTGCGGGCGACGATCGCCGCCTCAAGGTCGGGCGAGGGGTAGTCGATCCAGTGGTAGACGCACCGGCGCTTGAGCGCGTCGTGTATCTCCCGCGTCCGGTTTGAGGTCAGGACCACCACCGGGGGCGCCTCGGCCCGCACCGTCCCCACCTCGGGGATGGACACCTGGAAGTCGGAGAGAAGCTCAAGGAGGAAAGCCTCGAACTCCTCATCGGCCCGGTCGAGCTCGTCGATCAGGAGCACAGGGCGCCGACCGCCTCTCGCAGCCTCGATCGCCCGGAGCAACGGTCGGGCGGTGAGGAACTCGCGGCTCATGATGTCGCGCGCCTCCGCGTGGGCGCCTTCGCCGCGGGCCTCGAGGAGCCGGATCTCCATCATCTGCCGCGTGTAGTCCCACTCGTACAACGCCTGGCCGACGTCCAGCCCCTCGTAACACTGGAGCCTGATCAACTCCTCTCCCGACGCGGCCGCCAGGACCTTGGCCACCTCGGTCTTGCCGACGCCGGCCTCGCCTTCCAGGAAGAGGGGGCGGCCCAGCTCCAAGGCGAGGTGGGCGGCGACGGTCAACCCCTCGTCGGCGAAGTAGTCCTGCTCGTCGAGCGCCGCCGCAAGCCCTTCGATGGTTGCTGGGATCACGCCCGACAGGCTACGCCGCCGGCCCGCGTAACCTCTCCAATCATGTTCGACGCCATAACCCAGCGATTCGAGTCCGTCTTCGCCGGCCTGCGCGGCAAGGGCAGGTTGTCGGAGAAGGACATCGACCAAGCCCTGCGCGAGGTCCGCCTCGCCCTGCTCGAGGCCGACGTCAACGTTCAGGTGGTCAAGGCGTTCCTGGGGCGGGTCAAGGAGCGGGCGCTGGGCGAGGACGTCTCCAAGGCGATCACGCCGGGCCATCAGGTGGTGAAAATCGTCCATGAGGAGCTGGTCGCCACACTCGGGGCCGAGACGGCCGGCTTGGCCCGCGGCGCATCGCCGCTGACCATCCTCATGGTGGGCCTCCAAGGCTCGGGCAAGACGACGACGGCCGCCAAGCTGGCTCGACACCTGAAGGAGAAGGGCCGGTCGCCGCTGCTCGTCGCCGCCGACCTGCAGCGCCCCGCCGCCATCGACCAACTGGAGACGCTGGGACGGCGGGTCGGCGCCCCCGTCGTCGTCGATCGCAGGGGCAGGCCGGCGAGGCTCGTCAAGACGGCGTTGAAGGAGGCCGCGGACTCGGCCGCCGACGTCGTGATCATCGACACCGCCGGGCGCCTCCAGATCGACGACGCCCTGATGAAGGAGCTAGCCGCCGTGCGCAAGGCGGCCGACCCCGACGAGACGCTGCTGGTGGTCGACGCCATGACCGGCCAGGACGCGGTGAACGTCGCCAAGGGGTTCGCCGATCAGGTGGGCCTGACCGGGGTGATCCTGGCCAAGCTCGACGGCGACGCCAGAGGAGGGGCGGCCATATCGGTCCGTGAGGTCACGGGCGCCCCGGTGAAGTTCGCCGGCGTCGGCGAGGGGCTGGGCGACCTGGAGCCTTTCCACCCGGAGCGGATGGCTTCGAGGATCCTGGGCATGGGCGACGTCCTGACGCTCATCGAGAAGGCCGAGACCGCGTTCAGCGACGCCGAGGCGGACAAGGCAGTCAACAAGCTAAGGAAGGGCGAGTTCACCCTCGAGGACTTCCTCGGCCAGTTCCAGAAGATGAAGGCGATGGGGCCTGTGCAGGATGTCCTCGCTATGCTCCCCGGCGTCGGCCCGCAACTCCGTCAAGTCGAGCCGGTCGATCGCGACCTGAAGCGGGTCGAGGCGATCATCCGGTCGATGACGCCGGACGAGCGCCGGCGCCCGAAGATCATCGGCGGAGGGCGGAAGCGGCGGATCGCGTCCGGGTCGGGCACCACGCCCCAGGACGTGAACCGGTTGCTCAAGCAGTTCGCCGACGCGCAGAAGATGATGAAGACGCTGGTCGGAGACCGGGGCGGGGCCGCTCTTGAGGCCCTGGCGGAGGGTGAGCCGATCATGAGGCGGAGGTGATTTGATGGCTGTCAGGATGAGACTGATGCGGATGGGCAAGAAGAAGCAGCCCATGTACCGCGTCGTGGTGGTCGACGGCCGGGCGCCGCGCGACGGCCGCTACATCGAGCAGATCGGGCGGTATGAGCCGCTCCACGACCCGTCGATCGTCGAGATCGACAACGAGAGGGCCGCTTCATGGCTGGCCAACGGGGCCCAGCCGAGCGAGACGGTCTCCAAGCTGCTTGAAGTCTGCGGAGCGATGGACGCCGTGAAGATGAAGACCGGCGCCATCCATGTGGTCGGCTCTCTGGCGGTCGCCGACGACTCCGAGGCGGCCTCCTCGGAGGAGGAGACCGTCGAGGGTCCGGCAGGTGAGACCGTCGAGTCCCCGGTCGGCGTAGACACACAAGCCCCGGCGGGCGAGACCGTCGAGTCCCCGGTCGGCGTAGACACAGAAGTCCCGGCGAGCGGCGCCGTTGAGTCCACTGCCGGCGAAGACACACAAGCCCCGGCGGGTGAGACGGTTGAGTCCACTGCCGGCGAAGACACACAAGCCCCGGCGGGTGAGACGGTTCAGTCCACTGCCGGCGAAGACACACAAGCCCCGGCGGGAGAGACCGTTGAGTCCACTGCCGGCGAATCCGAGGAGGATTGAAATTGGCAAACGGAGACATCGTTCAGCGCGTGGTCGCATACGTCGTCAAGAGCATCGTTGACCGGCCGGATGAGGTCGTCGTCACCCTGGTCGACAACGGCCCCGGCGATGTGGTCGCCGAGGTCCAAACCGCCAAAGGCGACATGGGCCGGGTGATCGGCCGCCGAGGCCGCGTCGCCAAGGCCGTCCGCGCCGCGGCGGCGGCCGCCGGCGAAGAGGAGGGAATCGTCGCTGGGGTCGAGTTCATCGACTGAGCCGGGTTTCGTCGCCGGGCGACTCGGCCGTCCCCACGGCCTGGACGGCTTCCTCGGCCTCTACGTCGAGTCCGAGGACCTCGTCTACTTCGAGGTCGGGGCGGTCGTCCTCATCGAGGGTCGCCCCCACACCGTGCGGGCGGTCCGTCGCGCCGACAAGGGTCATCAGGTCGCTTTCGCAGAGGCGACGAGCCGCGAGGCGGCGGACCGGATCAGGAACAGAGACGTCCTCGTCTCGGAGCGGAGGCCCCTGGGCGAGGGCGAGTATTGGCCCGACCAACTGGTCGGCCTCGATGTGAGGCCCGGCGGCGGCAGGGTGACGGGCGTCGTCGGCGGGCCGGCCCAGGCCAGGCTGACGATCAAACGCGGCGATGTCGCCTTCGAGGTCCCCTTCGTTGAAGCGCTTGTGCCGGTGGTCGACGTCGAAGGCGGCTATCTGGAGGTGGTCGAGATCGACGGCCTCACCGAATCGACAGCCTGATCGTCACCCCCTCCAGGCCCCCGCCCGCGGGGCCCTCCTCGCCGACGAAGACCGAGACGTCGCCGGCCGGGAGCTCGAGGGTCGCCCGGAACTCGCCCCATGTGTCGAGCGGCTCGGCGACCGCGGCGGCGGTCTTCGCCACAACTTCGTCCCCCGCCGTGGCGATCACCAACACTTCGGCTTCGTCGACCCGCGCGTAGCCGTTGACCTCCACGGCGGCCTCCGCCTCGGCGCCGTCGAGCGGGGAGGCGACGACCACGGTGTCGGAGGTCGCCGGGTCGGCCGGGTGCTCGACGATCCCCGGTTGCAGGTGGAGGGTGAGTCGCGCCGGGGAGGACGAGACGACGACCCGCGCCTGGGCGGGAGACGCCAGGTGGAGGTCGATGAACATGCCGCCTTCCAACGCTCGCACCACATACAGCTTGTCGACGAGGGCGGTCTCCACGAGTTGGTCGGCGATCACGGTTTGATCGGCGTCGAGGGCGATGCGCAGGATCGGCGGCCCCTCCGGGTAGGCGACGCGGGCGCCGGGCGGGGTGGTCGCCGGGGCGCCCTCGGAGGTGACGAAGGCGAACGTGAACACCTCACAAACCTCGGTCGCGTCCCAGGAGATCGCGCCGATGGTCGTGGCGTCGGAGGGGCTTTGGTCGATGTCGGCGACCTCGCCGCGCTCGACGAACTCGCCGTTCTCGGCGCATCCCGTCGTCGGCGGGACGGTCGCGATCGTCGGGGTTGTCGTGGGGGAGGTCGATTCGGTCGTGGTGCTCGCCGCGTCGTCTCGGGGGGCGACGCAAGCCGCCGGCAACAGCAGCAGGAGTGCGCATGCCGCCGGTCGTGCCCGCATGCCCGACAGGGTACGGGCGCGAGCGGGGTATCATCGCCATTCCGAAGAGCAGGAGGAAAGAGTTGCCGGAAGCAGTGATCGTCGCCACCGCCCGCACACCCATCGGGCGGGCTTTCAAGGGGTCCCTGATCGACGTCAGGGCCGACGACCTGGCCGGGATGGCCATTGACGCCGTCATGGAGAAGGCGCCCGAGGTCGACCGGTCGAGCGTAGAGGACGTGATGGTCGGTTGCGGGCTGACCCACAACGAGCACAGCTTCAACATGGCTCGCCCCGCGGCGCTCCTCGGGGGCATGCCGGACAGCGTGCCCGCCACCACCGTGAACCGCTACTGCGCCTCGTCGCTGCAGACCATCCGAATGGCCTTCCACGCCATCAAGCAGGGGGAAGGCGACACCTACCTGGCCGCCGGGGCCGAGGCGGTGAGCCGGACCTACGGCAAAGGTTTCGACATGGAGGATCTGAACCCGCGTTTCGTCGACGAGTCCCGCGACGACTTCATCAACAACGTGTACATCCCCATGGGGAACACCGCCGAGAACGTGGCGAAGAGGCACGGGATCACCCGCGAGCGTCAAGACGAGTTCGGCAAACGCTCACAGGACCTGGCCGTGGAGGCGCAGGAGAAAGGCTTCTTCGACTGGGAGATCACCCCGGTCGAGGCGCCGGGCGGCAAGGTCGACCGCGACGACGGCCCGCGCCCCAACACGACCCTCGAGAAGCTGGCGACGTTGCCGACTGCGTTCGATCCCGAGGGAACGGTCACTGCGGGCAACTCCTGCCCTTTGAACGACGGCGCCGCGGCGGTCCTGGTGATGTCGGAGGACAAGGCCGCCGATCTCGGCTTGGCGCCGCTGGCTCGGATCGTCGCCTCGTCGGTCGCCGGCCTCGAGCCCGAGTACATGGGAATGGGCCCCGTCCACGCCGTGAGGAAGGTCCTTGAGCGGAGCGGGATGTCCTTGTCCGACATCGACGTGGTCGAGTTGAACGAGGCCTTCGCCGCGCAGGTCCTCGCTTGTGTCGACGAGTTGGGCATCGACATGGACAAGCTCAACCCGAGCGGCGGGGCGATCGCCCTCGGCCACCCCTTCGGCATGACGGGGGCCAGGATCATGGGCACGCTGCTCAACAACTTGCGCACCTTCGACGGGACCTACGGCTTGGAGACCATGTGCGTCGGCGGCGGTCAAGGCATGGCGATGATCGTGGAGCGTCTCAACTAGCGGTCTGTCGCCAAAACGGCGAACCGGGCCGGCGCGGTCGGTCGCAGGCTGGGGGCCATTCTCAATGCACAAACTACGGTATACCGAATCCAGAGCATTAGGAAACCGAATGGGGGTGGAGCACGGCACCTGCGACACCTGCGACACCTGCGACACCTGCGACGGGCCGGCGACGTGAACATCTGTGTCATCACGATGTTCCCCGAGTTCTTCAGGGGGCCTCTCGAGACCTCGATCGTCGGGCGCGCCATCGCGGACGGGACTCTCGCCGTGGAGGTCCACGACCTTCGCGAGCACGGGCTGGGCGATCGCCGCCGGCTCGACGACGCCCCGTTCGGGGGAGGCCCGGGCATGGTGATGATGGTCGAGCCGATAGCCAGGGCGCTCGAGCCTCTGGAGGGCGCCCACCGGGTGCTCTTCTCGCCGTCGGGCCGCCCGATGACGCAAGCGACCTTGGATCGTTGGGCGGGCCTCGACGAGATCGTGTTCGTCTGCGGTCGTTACGAGGGCGTCGATCAGAGGGTCGTCGACAATCTCATAGACGAGGAGACGAGCCTGGGCGACTACGTCTTGGCCGGGGGGGAGGCGGCGGCGGCGGCGGCGATCGAGGGTGTGGCTCGCCTGCTGCCCGGGGTGGTCGGCAACCCGGAGTCCACCCGGAGGGAGTCGTTCCGCGACGGTTTGCTGGAGGAGCCCGTCTACACGAGGCCTGCGGACTACCGGGGTTGGACGGTGCCCGAAGTGCTGCTCAGCGGCGACCACGGCCGTATCGAGGAGTGGCGGTCCGCCCAACGGCGGATGCGCACGGAGGAGCGACGTTCCGACCTGCTGGGTGGCAGGGGCCCCGACACCTGATAGAATCGGGCGCCGGGCGCGCCTACCCCTACCCGTTCCGAGGCGCCCGGGAGCCTTCTCATGAATGATCTTCAAGCTGTCGAGAGCGCCCATGTCCGAGACGACATCCCGGAGTTCCGCTCAGGCGACACCGTCAAGGTGCATGTCCGGGTGGTTGAGGCCGGGCGCGAGCGTGTCCAGATCTTCGAGGGCGTCGTCATCGCCCGCAAAGCCGGCGGCCCACGCGCCTCGTTCACTGTCCGCAAGCTGAGCTTCGGCGTCGGCGTCGAGCGGGTCTTCCCGGTCAACGCCCCGATCATCAAGAGGATCGAGGTGACCCGGCGCGGGGACGTGCGCCGCTCCAAGCTCTACTACTTGCGCGATCGGGTCGGCAAGTCGGCCCGCATCAAGGAGCAGCGCGACTGAGTCGGCCGCAGGACGTTCCGACGCCGCCGGACGCTCCGGCGCCGCAGGACGCTCCGGCGCCGCCGGGTTACCCCGCCCCGCTGCGCCTTCCCAC
>Ga0209681_1000159_pt1 | contig 17546 bp, 20 predicted proteins | sample WorMetLIZISLAND2_3_FD_187416 | JGI IMG/M metagenome (GOLD analysis project Ga0209681, IMG submission 187416) | Marine gutless worms symbiont microbial communities from Max Planck institute for Marine Microbiology, Germany - Olavius clavatus LIZARD... ... | reverse complement strand
GCCCCGCCCCGCGCCCGGCTCCAGGCGCCCGCGCCCCCGGCAGGACTCGAACCTGCGCACCCGGTTCCGGAGACCGATGCTCTATCCCCTGAGCTACGGGGGCGGGGATTGGCCCGATGGTACGCCGCCGCGGGCGCTTCCCCGCGTCATCTGCGGTTCGCCTGGGAGAAGACGGGCGCTTGTGCCAATGTTGGGTGGTGAGATACGTCTCCACCCGCGGCGGCGCGGCGCCCGTCGACTTCACGACGGCGATGCTCGCCGGGCCGGCCCCCGACGGCGGGCTCTACTTGCCCGAGGCCCTCCCCTCGCTGCCCGACGGCTGGCCCGACTGGAGCTATCAACACGCCGTGGCCGGATCACTCAGCTTGTTCGGCGCCGACGACCCGGCCGGGCCGGTCCTGGGCGCCGCCGCCCGGTTCGACCACCCCCGGATAGCGCCGATCATCGAAGTCGGGGACCGTCTGGTCATGGAGCTGTTCTGGGGCCCGACGCTCTCCTTCAAGGACCACGCCCTCCAGGTCGTCGCCCGGTTGCTGGACCGCGAGACGGAGAGCGGGACGATCCTCGGCGCCACGAGCGGCGACACCGGGTCGGCCGCGATCGAGGCGTGCCGGGAGTCGCGTCACCTCAGGGTGGTGATCCTCTTCCCCGACGGCATGGTGTCCGAGTTCCAGCGCCGTCAGATGACCACCGTCTCCGACGCCAACGTGACAGCCGTGGCCGTGACGGGCAACTTCGACGACTGCCAGGCCCTGGTCAAAGCGGCGTTCGAGACCCGAGACGACCTCCTGGCGATCAACTCGATCAACTGGGCCAGAATCGCCGCCCAGGTCGGCTACTACCTGCACGCCGCCGCCCAAATCGGCGAGCCTTTCGACGTCGCCGTCCCCACCGGGAACTTCGGGAACGTCTACTCCTGCTGGACGGCCAAACGCATGGGGGCGCCCATTGAGACCATCACCATCGCCAACAACGCCAACCACGCCCTTGCCCGCCTCGTCCGGGAAGGGGTGATGCGGCCCGCCGCGGTCAAGGCGACGATCGCTCCCGCCATGGACATCGCCGCCCCGTCCAACCTTGAGCGCTTCGGGGGCGACCCGACGGTCGAGTTTCGGGCCGGGTGGTCGACCGACGACGAGATCAGAGAGACCATCGCCGACGTCTACTCGGCTCACGGGCATCTGATCGACACCCACACCGCCACCGCATGGCGGGCCGGGGCGGAGACCCGGACCGACCGCCCCCAGCTTGTGATAGCCACGGCCCACCCGGCGAAGTTCAGGGAGGCCGTGGGCGAGGCCGTCGGCGCCGTCCCGGACATCCCCGAGGGCTTCCGGCGGGTCATGGAGTCGCCCGAGCGCGTGGTCAAGATCGACAACGACCCTTCAGCCTTGGCGCGCCTGATCCGATAACCGGCGCGAGGCAATCGCGGCCCTCGCTTTGCGCTCCGTCGCGTAGCTGCTACGGTTGCCCGAGCTGCACGGCGATTGACCGCGCAGCCGCCCCAACCACGGCGCCATCTCAGGGCGAGCCCCTTGTCTGCGTGCGTGGCGGGAGCTCCGATCCAACTCACCCCCCGAGGGACGACACGAAGGATCCGATGACCATACGAGCTCAACTCCAGAGCAAGTCGATCGACGAGCTCAGAACCCTTGCCGCGTCGGCCGGGATCGAGACCGACGGGCTTCAGAAGTCCAAGCTGATCTCAGCGTTGATGGCGTCCGGGAAGGCCCCCGCCGCCGTCCCGGAGGAGGAAGTCGACCTTCCCAGGGCGACGCCGCGCTCGGAGAGGCCCGAGCCCGCGGGCGCCGACGACCCGGCCGGCCAAGGCCCGAGGGACGGCGGTCAAGGCAGGCGCGACGGCCATTCGCGCCGCGACGGCGGCCAGCGCGGTCGCAGCCGCAACCGGCGCCGCCGCGAGGAGGAGCAGATCCCCGAGAGCGAGCTTGAGGTCCGCGAGGGCCTCCTCGACATCCTCCCCGAGAGCTACGGCTTCCTACGCGTCACCGGGTACGTGTCCGGCGAGAAGGACGCCTACGTCTCAGCCAACCAGGTTCGCAAGCACCGCCTCCGCAAGGGCGACGTGGTCAGCGGCCCGATCCGCCCGCCCCGCTCCAAGGAGAAGTTCCCGGCCCTCGTCCGGGTTGTCGCCGTCAACGGCGTGAGCCCCGACGAGGCGATGAACCGGGCGAAATTCGAGAAGCTGACGCCCCTGTTCCCCGACGAGCGCCTCCGCCTCGAGGTCGAGGAGAAGTCGGGCGGCGTCCTCACCAGGATCATCGACCTCATCGCCCCCATCGGCAAGGGCCAACGCGGGTTGATCGTCTCGCCTCCCAAAGCGGGGAAGACCACCGTGCTCCAGGAGATCGCCCAGTCGATCACGGCCAACAACCCCGAGTGTTACCTCATGGTCGTCCTCGTGGATGAGCGACCCGAAGAGGTCACCGACATGCAGCGCACGGTCAAAGGCGAGGTCATCTACTCGACTTTCGACCGCCCCGCCGAGGAGCACACCCAGGTGTCCGAGTTGGCCATCGAGCGCGCCAAGCGCCTTGTGGAGACGGGCGTCGACGTGGTCATCGTCCTCGACTCGATCACCCGCCTCGCCCGCGCCCACAACCTGGCGACGCCCGCATCGGGGCGGATCCTCTCCGGCGGCGTCGACTCGCAAGCGCTCTACCCGCCGAAGCGGTTCTACGGCGCCGCCCGCAACATCGAGGAAGGCGGGTCGCTCACCATCCTCGGCACAGCCCTCGTCGAGACCGGGTCCAAGATGGACGAGGTCATCTTCGAGGAGTTCAAGGGCACCGGCAACATGGAGCTGCACCTCGACCGCAAGCTCGCGGACAAGCGGATCTACCCGGCGGTCAACATCGAGATGTCGGGGACGAGGAAGGAAGAGCTGCTGTTCGACCGCACGGAGCTGGCCCAGGTCTGGAAACTCCGTAGAGTGTTGCTTGCCCTTGAGCCGGGAGCGGCGATCGAGTTGCTCATCGACCGCTTGAAGACAACCAAGTCCAACGCCGAGTTCCTCGCCGAGGTGGCGAAGAGCAGCGGCTGACAGGAGACAGTCGTGAAAACAGACATCCACCCGAAATACGACGTCACACACGTCACCTGCTCGTGCGGCGCCGCCTTCACCACCCGGAGCACAAAACCGGGCGAGATGCACATCGAGCTCTGCAACGAGTGCCATCCCTTCTACACCGGCAAACAGAAGCTGGTCGACAGCGGCGGGCGAGTCGAGCGCTTCCAGAGGCGTTACGGCAAGAGCACGTTCACCAAGGCCGGTGAGCAGGGCGACGAGGCAGAGGCCCCTGCCTCGGGTTGAGCCCTCCGCCCCGCGGGGACGGCCCCGGGGCGGTCGTCGGGGCGCAGGCCCCGCCGGCGCATCTCCCGCCGGGGACGAGCGCTTCGACCCGGCCAAGGCGGTCGGCGGGCAAGCCGTCCTCGAAGGTGTGATGATCCGGGCGCCCGGCGCTTGGTCGGTGGCGGTCCGCAGGCCCGACGGCGAGATAACCGCCAAGCGCGAGGAGCTTGCCAGGCTCAGCGAGAGGCGCCGCTTGGCCCGAGTGCCCCTCCTGCGCGGCATCTTCGTCCTCGGCGAGTCCCTTTCTCTCGGCTACCGGGCCTTGGCGTGGTCGGCGCAAGCGGCGATCGACGAGGACGAGACCCCCGTCTCCGGCGCCCAGATCGGTTGGAGCATGGCGTTGGCCCTCGCCTTCTTCGCTGCGTTCTTCATCCTCCTCCCGGCCTTCGCCGCCGGGCTCGTGTCGTCGGAGTCCGGCGTCGTCTTCAACGTCGTCGAAGGCGCCGTCAGGTTGGCTCTCTTCGTCGGGTACATCTGGGTCATCGGCCGCTCGCAGGAGATCGCCAGGGTCTTCGAGTATCACGGCGCCGAGCACATGTCGATCCACGCCTTCGAAGCGGGTGAGCCTCTGAGCGTCGAGTCGGTCGGCCGCCGGCGGCCCGAGCACCCTCGGTGCGGGACCAGCTTCTTGCTGATCGTCGTGGTGGGCTCGATCGTCCTCTTCACGTTCCTCGGCATCCCCGAGGGGATCATCTCGCTGGTCGCGTCAAGGTTGATCGGCATACCGATCATCGCCGGGCTCGCCTACGAGTTGCTCCGCTGGTCTGCCGCCCGGGCCGGCGGGAGGCTCGCCGGCGCACTCGCCGCCCCCGGGATGTGGTTGCAGGCCCTCACCACGGCGGTTCCCGACGAGGGTCAGATCGAGGTTGCGATATCGAGCCTCGTGACGGCGCTCGACGACGAGGCGCTGGACGAAGTCTTGGGTAGGGGCGGCGTCCCCGCGGTCGCGTTGGCGACTCGCGCCGCGGCGAAAGGGAGTGATGGCGACGGAGTTTGAGGCCCGCCTGGCGGAGATCGAAGAGGCCTTTGCCGACGTGGAGGCGAAGCTCGCCGATCCCGAGGTCCTCGCCGACCCCGGCAGGCTCGCCGAGCTGGGGAAACGTCACTCGGACCTGAGAGACGTCGTCGCCGACATCCGCGGTTGGCGGGGCGCCGTCGCCGACCTCGCCGCCGCCAGGGAGATGAGCGAGGACCCGGAAATGGCCGCCCTCGCCGGCGACCTCGAGACCGAGATCGAGGAGCTGGTTGAGCGGATCAAGGCGGCCCTCGTTCCCGTCGACCCGGACGACGAGAAGGACGTCATCATGGAGATCCGCTCAGCGGCGGGCGGCGACGAGGCGTCGATCTGGGCGGGCGACCTGCTGCGCATGTACGAGAGGTATGCGGAGCGGCTGGGCCTGAGGATGGAGACCATGGACACCTCGCCTTCCGCGGCCGGCGGGTACGACAAGGCTGTGATCTCGGTCAAAGGGCGGGGCGCCTACTCGAAGCTGAAACACGAGGGCGGCGTGCACCGGGTTCAGCGCGTCCCCCGGACCGAGTCGCAGGGGAGGGTCCACACGTCGACGGCGACGGTGGCTGTGCTGCCGGAAGCCGAGGAAGTGGACGTCGACATCGATCCCGGTGACGTGAAGATCGACACCTACCGTTCGACCGGCCCCGGCGGGCAGTCCGTCAACACCACCGACTCGGCGGTCCGGCTGACCCACATCCCGACCGGCGTGGTCATCTCGATGCAGGACGAGAAGAGCCAATTCCAGAACAAGGACAAGGCGTTTCGGGTGCTCCGCGCCCGTCTGCTCCGGATGGAGCAGGAGAAGGCGCAGGCCGAGCTGGCGGGCGAGAGGAAGAGCCAGGTGGGCACGGGCGGGCGGTCCGAGAAGATACGGACCTACAACTTCAAGGAGAACCGGGTCACCGACCACCGCATCGGGTTGACCGTCCACCGTCTCGACCAAGTCCTCGAAGGCGCTCTCGGCGAGCTGGTGGAGGCGCTCGCCGCCGATGAGCAGGCCCGGCGGCTGGCCGACGGGTAGGCCGGGGAACCTTTCGGGCGGGGCCGGCGTTGTCGGCCCCATGAGAAGAGTCACAACGTTTGCGGCGCTGGCAGCGGCGGCTGCGGCGGCATGCGGGGCCGGCCCGGCGACCGCTCCGTCCGTCGCGCCGACCACGACCGTCGCCCCCACTTCGACCGTCGCTCCGACGACGACCGTCGCTCCGACGACGACCGTCGCTCCGACGACGACCGTCGCTCCGACGACGACCCTCGCTCCGACGACGACGGCCGCGCCGGGGCCGGATCTCATCGAGGGTGATTGGGCGGCCAAACCCGTGATCGCGGTCGAGGGCCTGCCCGGGGTCATCGGATGGTGGGACGGGAGCGGGTGGGTGTCCCCGGAGGAGGAGGCCGAGATCCCGATGGAGGGCAACGAGAGGTTCCAGATAGCCAAGCTCGGGCGTTCGGGCGCCGTGACCGCCCGAGGGATGGAAACCAATGAGGACTTCATCCCATACTGCGACCCCGGGAGGACCGGCCCCGTGTTCGCCGACGACTTGGCGCTCAAGTCTTGGACAGACGAGAGGTTCGTCTCCGGGGTCGTGGTGTCGGCCCCTTGGCAGCTTCAGCCCAGGCCGGTGAGCGTCGAGGGGAGCCGGGAGGGTCTGGAGAAGGCGGCGATCGAGCTTCTCGCCGCGGAAGGCTACGAGGCCGACGCTGTTGAGATCGTCCAGGCCATCGACGCCGACCTCGACGGCGACGGCGCCGTTGAGACGATTACGGTCATCGACACGATCAAGTACGTCCCCACGCTGGACGGTTACGCGATGGTCTTCGCGGCCTCGGCGGAGGCCGACTCCGAGCTTGTCGCGCAGTCCGTGATACCGCCGGGGTATTCGGGCGCGCCTGCGGGGGAGACATGGGATCCCATAGCCTTCCGCGTTGGCGCTGTGGCCGACCTCAACGGCGACGGTGCTATGGAGCTTGTGGTCTCTTGGCGGGCGTGGGAGTCGTCGGGCGTGAGCATCTACGAGCTCACCGACGACGGCCTCGCCCAGGTCCTCGACTGCGGCTGCGGCGTCTGAGGGGACAGGCCCGGCGGCTGGCCGACGGGTAGGACGGGGAACCTTTCGGGCGGGGCCGGCGTTGTCGGCCCCATGAGAAGAGTCACAACGTTTGCGGCGCTGGCAGCGGCGGCTGCGGCGGCATGCGGGGCCGGCCCGGCGACCGCTCCGTCCGGCGCCCCGTCTACGACCCTCGCACCGACCACGTCCGTCGCTCCGACGACGACCCTCGCTCCGACGACGACCCTCGCTCCGACCACGTCCGTCGCTCCGACCACGACCCTTGCACCGACCACGACCCTCCCTCCGACGACGACGGCCGCGCCGGGGCCGGATCTCATCGAGGGTGATTGGGCGGCCAAACCCGTGATCGCGGTCGAGGGCCTGCCCCGGGGGTCATCGGATGGTGGGACGGGAGCGGGTGGGTGTCTCCTGAGGAGGCCGAGATCCCGATGGAGGGCGACGAGAGGTTCCAGATAGCGAAGCTCGGGCGTTCGGGCGCCGTGACCGCCCAAGGGATGGAAACCAACGAGGACTTCATCCCATACTGCAGCCCCGGGAGGACCAGCCCCGTGTTCGCCGACGACTTGGCGCTCAAGTCTTGGACACGCGAGAGGTTCATCTCCGGGGTCGTGGTGTCGGCGCCTTGGCAGCTTCAGCCCAGGCCGGTGAGCGTCGAGGGGAGCCGCGAGGGTCTGGAGAAGGCGGCGATCGAGCTTCTCGCCGCGGAAGGCTACGAGGCCGACGCCGTTGAGATCGCCCAGGCCATCGACGCCGACCTCGACGGCGACGGCGTGGTTGAGACGATCACGGTCATCGACGAGAGCAAGTTCGGCAATTCGGTGTCCGACGCCTATTCGATGGTCTTCGCGATCTCGCCGGGCGCCGACCCGGAGATTGTCGCCAAGTCCGTCATACCTCCGGGGGACGAGGGGTATCACATGGGCTTCCGCGTCGGGGCTGTGGCCGACCTCAACGGCGATCAGGTGATGGAGCTTGTGGTCTCCTGGATGGCGTGGGAGCAGTCGAGCGTGATCATCTACGAGGTCGCCGACGACGGGCTCACCCAGGTCCTCGACAGCGGGTGCGGAGTTTGAGGGGCGCCGCAACCCGGCGCCCGCGCGGGCCGTGCCCGCTGACATCTATCTCACAAAGCCGGCTCCGTCGAGCTGTGGGGCGCCACACTGGGTGGCATGAGCACACTTCCCCCCCACGAGCTTAACCGACTCCGGGCCGTCGCATCGCTCGAAGCGCCGTTGGAGACCCTGATAGAGAGGCGCCTGAGCGGTGAGCCGCTCCAGTACATCGAAGGCGTCGCCGCTTTCTGCACGCTGAAGCTGAAAGTCGACAACCGCGTCTTCATCCCGAGACCGGAGACGGAGGGCATCGTCACCATCGCGCGAGAGGTTGCGGACTCGCCGAACGCGATCATCGACTTGTGCACCGGATCGGGCGCCCTCGGCCTGGCCCTCAAGAGCGAGTTCCCCAAGGCCCCGGTGTTCACCGCCGACATCTCCGAGGACGCCGCCGACGTGGCCCTCGCCAATCGGCAGGCCACCGACCTCCACATCTATGTCGCCATCGGCGACCTGTTCGACCCGCTGCCGGCTTTCCTCTACGGAGACACCGACCTGATCGTCGCCAACCCTCCGTACATAGCGGAGTCCGAGTACGACGACCTGCCCGAGGACGTCCGGCGTGAGCCGCGGATGGCTCTTGTCGCCGGCCCGACCGGGCTGGAGATGATTCAGCGGATTGGGGCCACCGTCGCCGGCTGGCTGAACCCAGGCGGGGCGGTCATCTGCGAGATAGGGGAGACGCAGGGCGCCGCGGCGCGTGACGCCTTCCTCGACCTTCCCGCCGTCGTCCGACAGGATCACACCGGGCGCGATCGCTACATCGTCGCCGTCAAGCCCAGCGACGAGCCGGTTCGAGGCCGTCGAGGCCGTCGAGGCCGCCGCCGCAAGGCCCGGTGACGAGCCGGGTCGAGGCCGCCGCCGCCGTTGAGTCGGGCCTGGTTGTCGGCATCCCCACCGACACCGTCTACGGGGTGGGCGCCGACCCGCTCAACGCCGCCGCCGTCGCCCGGCTCTTCGAGCTGAAAGGCCGCCCTGCGCACAAGCCGATCGGCCTCTTGGTCGCGAGCGCCCAACAGGCGTCCGTTGTCGGGCTTGTCGAGGGTCGGGCGGCCGAGCTCGCCGCGGAGCATTGGCCCGGCGCCATGACGCTTGTAGTGAGGCCCCGCGTCGTGATGGCCGACTGGGTGGGCGACGCCCAGAGCGAGACGGTCGGCGTCCGCGTGCCGGATCACCCGGCGGCGCTCGACCTCCTTGAGCGCACCGGGCCTATGGCGGTCACCTCGGCCAACAAGTCGGGCGGCACGGAGGCCATGAGCGACGTCGAGGCGAGAGCGGCCTTCGGCGATGAGGTGGCGGTGTACCTGGAGGGCGTGTGCCCGGGCGGCGCCGCCTCCACCGTGGTGGACGCGACCGGCCCCCGCCTGAGGGTGCTGCGGGCGGGACCGATCAAGATCTGACGATTACGCTCGCTCCCGTGATCTCCATGGACCCCCTCGAGCAGGTCGATCCCGCCATCGCCGCTCTCATCCGCAAAGACGTCGAGCGTCAGAACTCCCACATCAACCTGATCGCCTCGGAGAACTTCGCCTCGCCCGCGGTGATGGCCGCGTCCGGCTCGGTCTTCACCAACAAGTACGCGGAGGGTTACCCGGGCCGCCGCTACTACGAGGGTTGCCGGGTCGTCGACGAGATGGAGCAGCTCGCCATCGACCGGGCCAAGGAGCTGTTCGGCGCGGAGCACGCCAACGTCCAGGCTCACTCCGGCGCCCAAGCCAACATGGCCGTCTACTTCTCGCTCCTGTCGCCGGGCGACACGGTCCTCGGCATGCGCCTCGACCACGGCGGGCACCTCACTCATGGCTCCCCGGTCAACTTCTCCGGCCTCTACTACAACTTCGTCGCCTACGGCGTCGACCCCGAGACCGAGCTCATCGACATGAGCGACGTGCGTGCCAAGGCGAGGGAGCACAAGCCGAAGATCGTCCTCGCCGGCTACTCCGCCTACTCCCGGGTGATCGACTACGCCGGGTTCGCGGAGATCGCCGACGAGGCGGGGGCCGTGTTCATGGTGGACGCCGCCCACTTCATCGGGTTGGTCGCGGGCGGGTCTCACCCGTCTCCCGTCCCGTTCGCCGACGTGGTCACCGGCACCACCCACAAGGCCTTGCGCGGCCCCCGGGGCGGTCTCGTCCTGGCCAGGGAGGAGCACGGGCGGGCCATAGACAAGGCGGTGTTCCCCAACGCCCAGGGCGGCCCGATCGAGAGCCAGATCTGCGCCAAGGCGGTGTGCTTCGGCGAGGCGATGAGGCCCGAGTTCGGCGAGTACACCGACCAAGTCGTCGCCAACGCCGCCGCCATGGCCGAGACGATCGGGGGCGAGGGGCTTCGAGTGGTCTCCGGCGGCACCGACAACCACCTGTTCCTGATCGACCTTCGCTCGGTGGCCGACGACCTGACCGGCAGGGACGCGGCGAGGATGCTCGACTCGGTCGGGATCACCCTCAACTTCAACACCATCCCGAACGACCCCCGGCCCCCTTACCGGGCCACCGGGCTGCGCGTCGGCGCCCCGGCGATGACCACCCAGGGCATGAAGGAGCGGGAAGCCTCCGAGGTCGCCTCCTTGATGGCCCGCGCCCTCAGGCAGCGGGACGATGAGACCGCCCTGGCCGAGGTGAGAGGGCGGGTGTCCGAGCTGGCGGCCCGCCACACCCCATACCCGACGGGCTTCTCCGGCCATGCCTGAGCGCCGGCGGCCCCTCGTTTTGGCCTAACGGGCGCCCGCGAATAGCCTCTTGCCCGCCTCCCTCGGGGAGGCGGTTCCATGAGACGGCAGACCACCACCAGTCAGATTCACTCAGCGGTCGACGAAGGGTGGGTGCAGGGCGGCTCGTTCGTCAGCTCGATCCTCGCCGGGACCTTGCTCGGGCGCTTGCTTGATTGGTGGCTGGGGACCGACCCCTGGCTCGTGGTGGCGGGCGTGGCGCTCGGCGCCTACTCGGGATTCGTCACCATGTGGCGGTACACCAAGAAGCTGAACGATGAGACCCCGGACCGCCGAGCCTGAGATGAGCCCGTTGACCGCCGAGCCCGACGCAGTCGCCGTGGAGAGCGCCCTCGCCCGTCACACGGCGGCGCGGGCGGTCTACGCGGGCCCGGTCCTCATCGGGATCTTCGCACTGATCGACGGCTGGGCGGGCGCCTGGAGCTCGGCCCTGGGCGTCGCCGTCGTGGCGGTCAACTTCCTGCTCGCCGGGGCCATCCTCTCGATTTCGGCCAGGATCAGCCTTGCCGCCTATCATGCCGCCGCCCTGTTCGGCTTCTTCCTGCGGCTGGGCCTGATGGTCTTGGCGGTGGCGCTCATCGCGCGGCTGGCCCCGATCAACCGGCCCGCCTTCGGGATCAGCGCCGTCGCGGCTTACTTGGGCCTGCTGACTTGGGAGGCCGTGGCCGTCTCCAGGGGACGAGAAAGGAGTTTGGATTGGACCGGATGATCCTCGCCTCGGGCGAGTGCGACCTGACGCAACCGGTGTGCGCGCCGCACGACGTGTCGGAGTTGTTCGTCTACACCGACACCCTGTGGAGCACCCCGATCACCCGGACCATCTTCCTCATGGGCCTCGCCGCCCTGATCGTCGTCGCCCTCCTCTACTTCGCCTACCGCAAGCCGAGCCCGGTCCCCACCAAGTTCGGGGCGATGATGGACAGCCTGACCGGCTTCGTGCGAGACGACGTGGCCGTCGGCATCATCGGGCCCGAGGGGGTCAAGTACTTCCCCTACCTGCTGTCGGTCTTCCTCTTCGTCCTCGTCGGCAACCTCTTCGAGATCACGCCGTTCATCAACTTCCCCATCACGTCCCGCATGGCGATCCCGGCGTTCCTCGCCATCGTCACCTGGGTCATCTTCGTGATCGTCGGCTTCGTCAAGAACGGGGGCGCCTACTTCCGCGACATCATCTGGCCCAAGTCGGTGCCCGTCGGCCTCCGCTGGCTGGTCGGCGTCATCGAGCTGTTCTCGATCTTCCTGATCAGGCCGTTCTCCCTGGCCGTCCGGCTCTTCGCCAACATGGTCGCCGGCCATGTGATGCTGTCGATCCTCCTGGTGACCGGGGTGGTGTTCGTCTGGAACATCGGAGAGCTGGGCGTCAAGGGCGTCTTCGGCATCGCCTGGTTCGCCTTGGGCCTCGCCATCTTCATCTTCGAGATCATGGTGGCGGTGCTTCAGGCCTACATCTTCACTCTTCTCAGCGCCGTGTACATCCAGACTTCGGTCCACCCGGAGCATTGACAGACAAGATCTCGTAGAAGACCCACGAGAGGGAAAGGAAAAGAAAACAAATGGACGCAGTTCTCGCAGTTGTGACGGTCCTCGCGCAGGAGGCCGGCGGCGTCACCGGGAGCCTGAACGTAATCGGGTACGGCCTGGCGGCCATCGGCCCGGGCATCGGCGTCGGCATCGTGGCGGGCAACGCCGTGCAGGCCATGGCCCGTCAGCCGGAGGTGGCCGGGATGCTCCGCACCACGATGTTCCTGGGCATCGCCTTCACCGAGGCGCTCGCCCTCATCGGCTTCGTGCTCTTCTTCCTCGGTTGATGATGGTCTTCGCCCAGATCGCGCTGATCGCCGCCGAAGAGGAAGGCTCCGGGTCGGGCGGCCTCGAGATGCTCCTCCCGCCCAGGGACGAGCTGATCGCCGGGGTCATAGCCTTCGCCATCGTCTTCTTCTTCATCTACCTGTGGGCTGTGCCCGCCATCAACCGCGGGCTCGAGCAACGGCAGGCGGCCGTCGCCGGGGAGATAGAAGGGGCCGAGGCGGCCAAAGCCGAGGCCGAGAGCTTGCTCGCCGACTACAAGGCCCAGCTCGCCGAGTCGAAGGCCGAAGGCGCCCGGATCGTCGAGGAAGCCCGAGAGGCCGCCGACCGGATGAAGGCGGACATGACGGCCAAAGCCGAAGCGGAGGCCGATCAGATCCGTGCCAAGGCGCGCGAGGAGGCGGCGGCCGAGAAGGGCCGCGCCCTCGCCGAGGCCAAGACGCAGGTGGGCGACATCTCCGTCGACCTCGCCGGGAGGATCGTCGGCGAGTCGCTCGACGCCGACGCCCACCAAGCCCTCATCGACCGGTACCTCGCCGACCTCGAGAGGCTGTAGATGAGCGACCGGATCGCAGGGTGGGCCAAGGGGGCCTTCGAGCTGGCGAAGGCCGAAGGCGAGCTGGAGCGCGTGGAGGACGAGCTGCTCGCCGTGGCCCAGGCCGTCGAGAGCTCGACCGACCTCCGCCTGACTTTGACCGACCCGCAACTGCCCTTTGAGAGGAAGCAGGCGATCCTCGACGACCTCATCGGCGAGCGGGCCTCGTCGCTCACGGCGAGCCTGGTCCGGCTCATGGTGAGCCGGGGCCGCGCCTCCGAGCTTCCCGCCGTCGCCAAGGCGGTCGTCGAGACGGCCGCCGCCTCCCGGGACAAGGCGGTCGCCGAAGTCCGCTCCGCGGTCCCGTTGGACGGCGAGACCGTGACGCGGCTCTCCGCCGGCCTCAACGCGGCGACCGGGAAGAGCGTTGAGGTGAAGGTGATCGTCGACCCGTCGGTCATCGGGGGCCTCGTCGCCCGGGTGGGCGACACGGTCATCGACGGCTCGCTCGCCCGGCGGGTCGAGTCGGCCCGTCAGGCCGTGAGTTGAAGGTGTTGAGGAAGTGTCAAGCGAGTCTCGGAGGAAACCATGTCTGAGTTGACCATCACCGCCGATCAGATCACCGAGTCGCTCCGCGCCCGCCTCGCCGGCTGGGCGCCGGAAGTCGGCAAGGAGACCGTCGGCCATGTGACCGCCATAGCCGACGGCGTGGCCCGCGTGGAGGGACTGCCCGCCGTCATGGCGTCGGAGTTGCTGGAGTTCCCCGGGGGCCTCATCGGCGTCGCGTTGAACATCGACGAGCGCGACCTCGGCGTCGTCTTCCTCGGCGAGTACACACACGTCGAAGAGGGCGACCCGGTCAAGCAGACCGGCGACGTGCTCTCGGTCCCGGTGGGGGACGGCCTCCTCGGCCGGGTCGTCAACCCGTTGGGCGCCCCGATCGACGGCAAAGGCCCCATCGAGTTCACTGAGCGCCGCCTGTTGGAGACGCAGGCCCCGTCCGTCGTGCAGAGGCAGCCCGTCAACGAGCCTCTCCAGACCGGGGTGAAGGCCATCGACTCGATGACCCCCATCGGTCGCGGCCAGCGTCAGCTCATCATCGGCGACCGCCAGACCGGCAAGACCGCCCTGCTGGTCGACACCATCATCAACCAGAGACGGAACTGGGGCGGCGACAAGGCCGTGAAGTGCATCTACGTGGCCATCGGCCAGAAGGCGTCGACCGTGGCGGAGGTGGTCTCGACCCTCGAGGAGCACGGCGCCATGGAGTACACGGTGGTCGTCAACGCCGCCGCCTCCGACGCCCCGGCCTTGCAGATGTACGCCCCCTACGCCGGGTCGGCCATCGGCCAGCACTGGATGTACAAGGGCGAGCACGCCCTCGTCATGTTCGACGACCTCTCCAAGCAGGCCGTGGCCTATCGCGAGATCTCGCTGCTGCTGCGCCGCCCGCCCGGCCGAGAGGCCTACCCAGGCGACGTCTTCTACCTGCACAGCCGTCTTCTCGAGCGTTGCGCCAAGCTGTCGGACGATCTCGGCGGGGGCAGCCTCACCGGCCTCCCCGTCATCGAGACCAAGGCCGACGACATCTCGGCGTACATCCCGACCAACGTGATCTCGATCACCGACGGGCAGTGCTTCCTCAAGACCGACCTCTTCTTCCAGGGCGTCCGCCCGGCGATCGACGCCGGCGTCTCGGTGTCCCGCGTCGGCGGCGCCGCCCAGGTCGGCGCCATGAGGAAGATCGCGGGCCCTTTGCGCCTCAACCTGGCCCAGTTCCGTGAGTTGGCGGCCTTCGCCGAGTTCGGCTCGGAGTTGGACGCCGCATCGCTGGCGCAGCTTGAGCGCGGCCGCCGAGTCGTCGAGGTGCTCAAGCAGCCCCAGTTCCAGCCGGTCCCGGTCGAGGAGCAGGTGCTCTCCCTCTTCGCCGTGACCGAGGGCCTCATGGACGACGTGAGCGTCGAGGACATCCCTCGTTTCGAGGCCGGGTTGCGCGAGCACTTCAAGCGCCGTCGCGGCGACGTGCTGGAGGCGATCGCCGACACCGGCAAGTTGCCTGAAGGCGGCGAGCTTGAGAACGGGATCGCTGTCTTCAAGGAGACGTTCGAGGGGACGGAGGAGTAGGTGGCGTCGGCTCAGCTCCGCGACACGGAGCGCCGGATCAAGAGCGTCGAGGCGACGAAGAAGATCACGCGCGCCATGGAGTTGATCGCCGCCAGTCGCATCCCCAAGGCCCAAGCCCGGGTCCAGGGCTCGCAGCCCTACACCCGGAAGCTCATCGAGGTGATTGAGAACGTCGGCGCAGCGGGCGCGGGCGGGCATCGGCTCTTGGAGCGCCGCGACCGCAGGACCGTCGGCGCCGTCGTCGTGTCCTCCGACCGGGGGTTGGCGGGCGCCTACGCCTCCAACATCATCCGCATGGCCGAGGCCAGGGTCCACGAGCTTCAGAAGGCGGGCCAAGACGTCGTCATGTACGTCGTCGGGAGGAAGGCCCAGGCCTACTTCCGGTACCGGGACCATCAGATCGAGCAGTCCTACCTGGGGGTCACCGACACGCCCGGGTACGGCGACGCCCGCGCCCTGGCCAACAGGGTGATGGAGGACTACGCCCGCGAGCGGGTCGATGTCGTCGAGGCCTTCTACACGCGGTTCCAGTCGGCGATGACCCAGGCCCCGACACATTTGGAGATCCTCCCGATCTCGCCGCCGGAGCGGGAGGAGGGCGAGGCCGAGACGAGCGTCTCCTACGAGTTTGAGCCTTCGCCCGAGGAGATCCTCGATCGCCTCCTGCCCCGGTACGTCGAGGCCGCCGTCTTCAACATTCTGTTGGAGGCGTCGGCGTCGGAGCACAGCGCCCGCCGCCGCGCCATGAAGGCGGCCACGGACAACGCCGAGGAGCTGATCCGCGTGTTGAGCATCCAACGCAACCGGGCCCGTCAGGCGGAGATCACAACGGCCATCACCGAGATCGTCGGCGGGGCCGAGGCCTTGTCGGCGTGATGAGGCCCCCGAAGAGAACACGGAGAACAGATGAACATGGAGCGAGAAGATGACTGAGGCGAGAGCGGTGGGGCGGATCGTGAAGGTGGCGGGGCCGGTGGTGGACATTGAGTTCCCCCCCGACGCCCTGCCCGAGATCCTCAACGCGGTGGAGATCCGCTTCGCACTCGGCGGCGAGGAGAAGAAGGTGATCGCCGAGGTCGCCCAGCACCTGGGCGGGGCGACGGTGCGCGCTGTGGCGCTCGCCCCCACGGACGGGATGACCCGGGGGGCCGAGGCGGCGGACACCGGCGGCCCGATCAGCGTCCCCGTGGGCGATCAGACCCTCGGCCACATCTTCAACGTCTGGGGCGACTCGCTCGACGCCCCCGATGAGGATTTCTCCGAGCCCCGCTGGCCGATCCACCGGGCGCCGCCCGCCTTCGAGGACGTGGCGCCGCAGAAGACGGTCTTCGAGACGGGGATCAAGGTCCTCGATCTGATCTCCCCCTACCTTCAGGGCGGGAAGATCGGTCTGTTCGGCGGGGCCGGAGTGGGTAAGACGGTGCTCATCCAGGAGATGATCAACCGGGTCGCGACTCAGCACGGCGGCGTGTCGGTGTTCGCCGGCGTCGGCGAGCGCACTCGCGAGGGCAACGACCTGTTCTTGGAGATGCAGGAGTCCGGCGTCATCGACAAGGCCGCCCTGACCTTCGGCCAGATGGATGAGCCGCCGGGGGTGCGCCTCAGGGTCGCCCTGTCGGCGCTGACGATGGCGGAGTACTTCCGTGACGTGCAGCAGCAGGACGTGTTGCTCTTCATCGACAACATCTTCCGTTTCACCCAGGCGGGCTCTGAGGTGTCCACGCTTCTGGGGCGGATGCCGTCGGAGGTGGGATACCAGCCGAACTTGGCGGACGAGATGGGTTTCCTCCAAGAGCGCATCACGTCGTTGAAGGGCCGGTCGATCACCTCGCTTCAGGCGATCTATGTGCCCGCCGACGACATCACCGACCCGGCGCCGCACACGGCGTTCGCCCACCTCGACGCAACCACCGTGTTGTCCCGACCGCTCACCGCCCTGGGCATCTACCCGGCGGTGGACCCGCTCGACTCGACGAGCCGCGCCCTCGACCCGAAGATCGTCGGGGAGGAGCACTACTCCACGGCGACCGAGGTGCAGCGGATCCTCCAGCGGTACAAGGACCTTCAGGACATCATCGCCATCCTCGGCATCGACGAGTTGTCGGAGGAGGACAAGCTGGTGGTGGGCCGGGCCCGCCGCATCCAGCGTTTCTTGGCGCAGCCGATGTTCGTGGCCGAGCAGTTCACCGGTCAGGCGGGCGTCTACACGCCGCGTGATGAGACGATCGCCTCGTTCAGGGCCGTGATCGAAGGTGAGATGGACCAGTACCCGGAGCAGGCTTTCTACATGGTCGGCGGCCGTGAGGACGTCGAGCGTAAGGCCGCCGAGATGGAGAGCTCAGCCGCATAGGCTCAGGTTATGGCGAAGACGATGAACGTTGATGTGGTCTCGCCGGAGGCGACCGTTTGGAGCGGCCAAGCGACGATTGTGATCGCCCGCACCCCCGAGGGGGAGTTGGGGATCATGGCCGACCATGAGCCGTTGATGGGCGCCCTGGCGACCGGCCCGGTGGAGATCGAGGCCGAGTCGGGTGAGCGCTCCGTGATCGGCGTTCACGGCGGGTTCCTGCAGGTGCTCAATAACCAGGTGACTCTGATCACCGACCGCGCCGAGGTCGCCGAGGGCCGGGAAGCCGCCTCGGAGGCTGCGGCCCGTCTCGCCGAGAGCGCCGCGACGAGCGAAGAGGCGAGCGAAGGGGAGTAGCCGGGGGGCGGCGGGTGCGCCGGCAGGCTCATCGACGGCTCTTCTCGGCCGGCTAGGCAATTGAGGGGGTCAACGCGATGAAG
>Ga0209681_1000158_pt1 | contig 17548 bp, 17 predicted proteins | sample WorMetLIZISLAND2_3_FD_187416 | JGI IMG/M metagenome (GOLD analysis project Ga0209681, IMG submission 187416) | Marine gutless worms symbiont microbial communities from Max Planck institute for Marine Microbiology, Germany - Olavius clavatus LIZARD... ... | reverse complement strand
GCCGGGCCACGATGGGATCGAGGCCACGCTTGACCTGCTTCCGGTACTCGGCGGCGCGCTCCCGCGCCTCGGCCAGCCCCACGTCGGCGAAGCTGCCCAGGCCCATCTCCCGGCGCTTGCCATGAAGCGTGAAACGCAACATCCACTTCCGGGCGCCGGTCCGGGACACCACCAGACGCAGGCCGCCGCCATCTTCATGTTTCCCCGGACCGGAGGTCGCCACCTTGCGCGGGGTCAGCTTGTGAATCGGCATCATTCTCCTCCCCGGAGGGGGGACTCCGGACATAAAACCCCGATTAGACCCCCAATATTCACAGATTATACTGGACGGCTAAGGACTTTACTGGACCACTCTTGTATGTTTACATGGAGAGTTATTGGATTGTATCGGACGTCTTCGAATCTCATTTCGGCTGATCCCTGATCCGCCATAAATCGATCAAATCCAGCCACAGCCTCCGTGATCGATCCCCTCTAAGCTCGATCAATAGTCCCCTCATCCCACGTCCCTCGCGGCTTCCCGCGCTCCCTGATCTTCCGCGCTCACTAACCAGACGCCGGCGGCTCCGGGTCGAATTTCGGTTCGATCGGGGTCTAATTGGGGGTCTACCCTGACCAGGAATCACATACTGGTTTGATTTATATCAATTTTATTTTTCATTTTGGCGGATCAGAGAGCCCCCAGGCTTCCATGCCGCATGCCAGGGCGTTGATCCTACGACAAAACCGCAACCAACCACCTACCTAGGATAGGAGGTCTCCAAGATAAAGGTCCCAGTAAAAATAGTCATGCTACGCACAATAAGTGCGGTTTTTGTTTCCCTATGCATAGCAAAACCTTGTTGGTCTGATTTACCACTAAGCATTGAAGACTTACTGACGGAGAAGAATGAATTTCGGGTAGAGTTTGGGCTTAACTATGCCAACGCCGATAGAAAAAATCTCAATACCCGGTTTGACTCGGTGCAAGTTGGACCTGGGAGCTTCATACTGCTCCCCGTGGATGTCAGAAACCAACGACAAAATAGCGATGTTTTTGCCTTAACGCTCGGCGCTCGTTATGGCATTACAGACAAGACAGAGATTTATAGTCGCTTAACAGCTCTCGCCGAAGATATTCGTACTCAGGATGGAACAGAAACAGACAATAGCTCATCTCAGCTCTGGCATGAGTTCGTGCTTGGTATTAATCACCAGTTCTCGGAAGAGAATGACACGCCTGCCTTATTGGGATTCGCTGAGATTTCAGCCATTGAAAACACGGATATGGACAAGTTTAATTTTGTCTACGGAAAATCGGGGCAAATTGGATTTACAACCTATCGTAGCATCGATCCCGTAGTGCTCTCCTTGACCGCCGGATATCGCTATGCAGGTAGCCGGAATGTCGATGGACAGAAGATTGATCCAGGCGACTTATTATTCATCAACCCTAGTCTTGGTTTTGCGATCAATAACAAAGTCACGGTATCGGGTGGCGCGCTATTCAGGTTTCGCGGAAAGGATAAGGTAACGGGTGATCATTCCGGTATGCGAACGTCGCAAACCGACCTTGGTTTTGGGTTAGGGTACGCGGCCAGCAAGGATGTAACATTACACTTCAATATATTATCGGATATAAGCGGGGATACAGGTGCCCAGACAGGATTCAATCTAATTTACAAAATGTAACTGCCACGAAAACTCTAGCCTTGTCTATTCCAAAATGAAGGGGTTATCATGAAACAAGAACTGAAAGCTTTGATGATCGGCTTGCTGCTGATAGGAGTGCTTGGACAACCTGCGCTTGCGGATATGGGCAACCGGGATCATGGGTTAAGCCCAGAGGAGCTGGCCTTCGTTTTTGGCGATCCCAATGCGGATGGGTTCGAGATCCTGTCTCCGCAGGAAATGGCGGAAATCGAAGGCGAATATGGGTGGGTTACTGTGCTGCGGTATATTAGTTATATACGCAGTCTTCGACCAATACTACGATATGATAGTAAACCCCATAGATTCCCAAGTAGTTGGGGCCCCCTGCAAGGAAACAGACCCCATATTCATATAGGCTTCTATAGAAAAGGGATAAAGGGATCAAGGGTAGAGAAGCGTATTCCTGCGGGGCCTCGGACTTCTTGGGGTAGCCACAAACGTTGATCCGGAATGGAGTGCCGTAATCTAGTGCCAAGGATGGCAAAATAGTGGGGGAGTGCGAACCACCGAGGACGCACAACCATTTCACCTTGAACTCAAACCACTAAATCCATATTAAAATGAGTCACTAATAATGGATAAAAAACTCGCCGCCCAAGTTGCTGAAAGGAAGTTAAAAGATATCGTATCTGGAAAAAATAGAGAACGCATTATGAATCTTCTTGAGGAATCTGAACACGGTTTTATCACAAAAGAAGGTGTGGAATATGTGAGCGAGACTATAAAAGAAGAGGGTGAGAAAGATAGGTATATACTTAAAAAAAGTAGTGGGGCAGACGCCAATTCCTGGAACCCGGACTATGGTTATGAGTACCAATTCGAGGTAAATGCTTTTTATGAGGATAGGACAAAAAAACAAATCCGGGTATGCGTTTCTGTAGATGGCGATGGGTGGTCTTCCTTCTCGCCTCTAATTATAGATGAGATCTTAAATTCACATGACTTAAGCATAGTTGATGGGGGGTTATAAGCATAGAGATAATAGGGAAAAAGAAAGTCATGGTCGGGGTTCATATGAAGTACGGGGGGGGGGGAAGTGGGAACTACGTAAATGCAATTACATGAATGCCGACGATTTAAGAGCTCTCGAAGGTAAAAAATCTCCCACGAGATGAGCCTTGTTGCGTACCAGTGCATGCACAAATCGTCACCGGATCCAGACGCTCCTAGGCGCTTTTCTGGTGACGGCAGCGGTGCTCACGGACGCTGGTGCAATCCATCTTCGTTACCCAACCGCAACTGGCAGCCTGCCCATCAAGACCTGGAAGGACTTACGGGACGCACAGGTTGTAAAGCAGAATTTGGATGTCTCTTGTGGTTCCGCCGCTGCGGCAACAATTCTGCAATTTTTCTACGGGCGAGATATCTCCGAGGAGGATATCCTCGCTGAAGTTATCGCGGCCAATCTCGCCAGTGTGGCTTCGGACTTCGAGCGCAGTATCCGTTCGACGCTGATCCGGGCGGCGCTTGACGGCGCGGTATCCAGCGAAGACATCAAACGGAACCTAGCCGCCCAAATAAAGGGCGCAATTGGGGACGGCGCTAGCCTTTCAGACATTGAGAAGCGGTTTGTCCAGGCGATCCAGGCCCAGCTAGAGGCAACGGCGTCTTTTTCCGACCTCAAGCAAGCGGCCGAGAAGTTCGGGTTTAGAGCCGTCGGCTTGTCACTCACATTCGACCAGCTCAAGCAACTCAGCATGCCTGTCATCGCGCACTTGCGTCATCGAGGACAGGATCACTTCTCCGTGGTTCGAGGCATCGGCCGGGATGGTTTAGTACTGCTGGGTGATCCCGCCTGGGGAAACCAGCGCTTTGAGGCGCGCCGATTCCGAGCGATGTGGGAAGTCGATGAGAAATCAGGCAACGTTCTGATCCTTCTGCCAAAGGACGCAGCGGTTCTCGCGCAGGCCGACCGCAACTTTTTCCAAGCCCCGAAGCTAAACGCATTGCCGCTTCAGGGCTTTATCCTATTGCGCAAGCCTTAGGCTCTGAATCAAGGCCGGGTTTTAGCCGTACTGCCCGGTGACCCGGAGATGGCCGCGCAAACTGGTTTCTTTACCAAAACGCCTCGAAGACAAACCGCGCAGGCTATCGTGCAGCTTTGGGTTTGGGTGGGGCGAGATTAAGGTGATGGCTCTTATGCCCACTATGCGGCGCTGGACGCGCAGGGTTGGTAGGGGGAGATTGCCGCTGATCCTGCCAAGACGCCGGGCCAGCAAGAAGCTCTTCTTCAAACTGACCCGCAATAACAGCGATACGGACTTGGCCACTAAGCTGGCGGAGGCCAAACTAGACGGGACCGCATCCTTTACAGATCTCAAGAAGGCGCTTCCAACATTCGGATTCACAGCACGCGGCCTATCACTCAGCTTCAAGCAGCTGCTCACGATCCGCATTCCTGTCATCGTACATCTGCGCCCTCAAGGGAGAGATCACCTTTCCGTGCTGCGCGGCATTGACCGCGCAACCGGGTTGGTCTGGTTAGGCGATCCCAGTTGGGGAAATCGGAACGTTACGGCGTACCGCTTCCAGGCGATCTGGGACGGCAAAATTCTGGTCATCCTGCCAAAGGATGATGCCCGTAACGTCAATGTGGAGCGCGGTTTCTTTCACGCTCCAAAGCCGAATACCTTAGCGACCCGGCATCTTATGCTGCGGAGTACTCTACGCTACCAATACTGAGCCCCGCTTCGGGGTATCGATCTTTCCCCGGAACCCGTCACGGGGGCTCCTTATCCAGTTATTCGGTAAATACGAGATCTTTGAACGTTTTAACATAGTTTTTTATCTCGTCCGGAATGGTATCCTTCTCGAACATGCGACGGGCGAGATCCCCACGACGTTTTTCATAGTTAGTTCCGGTATGGGAGCTGAGATACTTGAGCGAGGCCTTGCCATCCAACATGCGAACCAACCGTTTCCAGCGCTCTCTCTCCGGGGCGTTTGGTGAGTCAAAGCGGTTGATCTTTCGGCGCGTTGTTTGCATTGTCTGAGTAGTATCTTCGACCTCCTTTTTGATTAGATATTCCTCCAATTTTTCAGTAAGCTCGGCTCCCTTCAATAAGGGTGTGGACCCGAATCCCGGTTTAGGCGGTTGTCGATTCGCCGCTGTCGCCGCAACGGTTGCCGCGGTCTTATCCTTCAATTCATCGGCACATTCGAGGCAGGACGCCATGATGGAATCAGCGGTATGCGTAGATATCATGGCGGCGTCATTCGCCACATCGGCCATGGCATCAGGATCAAACAAATAGTTTTCCAACTCCCAACGCAATAATACGCGAACAGAGTTTCCGTAAGGACGGGCGGCCTGGAATTCATCGTCCTGACACTCCCACCACAGCGACTATTTTTGGTCATTCAAAAGGGCATCTCGATCGACAATACCGAACGCCTTGATGCCGTCAGATCTGCATCCCTCAACCAAGTTGATAACAGCCTTACAGCCACCGCCACCTGTCTCGGGTTCATGAACATCAGCCGGTTTAAACCGTATATCCTCACCCTCTCTGAAGAACCAGCGTTTCGCGATGATCTGAAAGTCGTCTTCGGACTCTAGGAAGACAACTGCTCCGCCGCGCTGTTTGAGAACCAACCTCTCTTGATCTGCAACTTTTTTGAATACACCCATGTCCCAAACTTCCACTCCTCTAACGTAGATTATCATCGATGATAAAACCACCTTTGATCAGCCCTTCCTCTTGAATATCCATCGGAAAGGCCTCCAGTATTTCGACCGAGTGAGTTGCGACAATGACGGTCGTCCCAGGCCGTCGGTGTATCTGGGTCTTCATCAAATCGAGAGCCTTGTGTTGCCAGCGAACGTGGAGGTGAACATCCAGCTCATCCACCAGGATCCAGGTGTTGTTGGTACCATGGGCACCGATCCGTAGAAACAACTGGATCAGGTTCTTTTCGCCACTGGAGAGCCGATCTAGACGATGGGTTTGGCCGGCACTCTTGACTACCGCCTCCGGCGGTACCCGGCGGATCTCGGGTACCAGAAATTTGTCCGGGGATTTTCCAAAGACGGTCTCATTGACGGCCTCAACCGCCGACTCGAAGCTGCCATCATCCAACCAGGCGAGCCAGACCAAGAGGTTGTCCAGTGATGTGGTCCACCGGGAGGAGGAGGACCACCGGTGGGTGCTGTGCGCGGGAAACGCGAGGGCCGATCTGTAGCCCCAGCTCTTCGGCTGGGTAATGGGCCGCGCCTTGAGTCCGAGGATGGACGGAATATCCCGATACGCTGGAAAATACAGGGCCGTGGGAAGACTGAGGGTCGAATTGGCGAAGCCTTGCGGTACCGCTTGGTTTTCAGTACTCAAGTAATCCCGCAGGTCCTGCACCAGATCGTCGTGTCGGTCGACGATCCTCACAAAACGTTCCTGTGTCCGCTTCCGAAAGACGATACGGTGCCAATTCTGGGCCCCGTACCGATCTAGATCCTCGGTATCCCAGACTTTGAGGAAGGTTTCCTTGCTGAGATTACCCGCCGTCAGAGACAACACAATAGTGCGGTCGAGTCCCTTCCAATGGATGCGGGTCAGCACATCAAGCTGGATCCGGCCCTCTCCCGCGTCCAGATCCTCGTGACCAAATTGCTCAGCATACTTTGCGCCGAGTAGATGCATCAGCAAGGCGATGCATTCCAGCACCGTGGTCTTCCCGCGCCCGTTCTCGGACATGAGCAGAAAGAGATTGCAGGGTTGATCCTGCCCATCGGTAAAGTCGATTTCGTAAGGTATGTCCTGAAATGGCCCAACCCGATCCAGGGTCAGCCACAAGGGTTGGAACTCGTAGATGGTGATACCGCTCATTCGGCCCTCCCCTGGACGACTTGCAGACACAACCGGATGTCGTCGCTGTTGATCCATACCCCATGGGCGCGGCGGGTAGGGGCACCGGCCTGGGGCCTCAGTAGCATGTCGCCGGCACCCAGCAGCTTCTCCGCTCCGGTCTCGTCCAGGATGATCTTGGATTCGACCGCTGCCCGCACCGACAGGGCAACGCGTCCCGGCACATTGCTGCGCAAAAGACCACTGAAGGTCTCCGCGTCGGGTCGCTGGGTAGCGAGCACCAGATGGATACCCACGGCCCGCGCTTTCTGCGCCAGCCGGACCAGGGGGTCCTCGGCCTCACGGGACTGGAACAACAGGTCCGACAGCTCTTCCACGACCAGGACGATATTGGGTAGGTCGATGCGCCCTTGTTCACGGCCCTCGATCAGGTTGGTCACCCCTGCCTGCCGCAACCGCAGGGTGCGCTGCTCCATCTCATTGATGAGCCCAGCGAGCACCTCCAGCGTATCGCCCAGATCTTCGAGGACCTGCCCTCCCATGAGGTGTGGGAAACCCGCGTATCGGGCGAGTTCGACCCGCTTCGGATCGATCAGGACCACCTGCAGGTCTCTAGGTGTGAGGCGTAAGAGCAGGGACAAGAGCAGAGCGTGCAGACACACACTCTTGCCGCTGCCCGTGGTTCCGCCGATGAGTAAGTGGGGTGCTGCGGCCAGATCGAAATGCACGGGCTTCCCAAGCACATCGACCCCCGGCCACACCGTTAGGGTCGGTAGGTCTTTTTCCTGAGCGGACCATTCGCGTAGGCGGGCACCTGGTACCGTCTGCCAAGAGTCGCGCGGGCGTGGGATGTCCAACGCAAGCACCCGTGCCTCCCGCTCCCGGCCTTCTTCTTCTTGCAGGAGGATCCCCCGGCGGGTCGATAGTCCCAGGTGCAACCCGAGCTTGTCCAGGCCCCGCCTCACTCGGTCGTAGTGATTGACGTCTTCGAGATAGATCCGATAGCGACTGATCCGCGGGCCATCCTCGACCCCGTGGATCTGGGCCGAGACGCCGATCTCACGCAGCCCTGCCAGGATATTCTTCCCGAGATCCGGGCGCGGTAGGCTGGGTGCCGCATCCACAAAGAGTTCCTGATAGAGAAAACCGTGAAAGTCGTGACCGGGGCGCCAGGTGGTACGGATTTCCCGTAGCCCCCGGCGGACATGGCGTTGCAGGTAGCAGCGATAGTGGCGGTCCGCTTCGTCGCCTTGGAACATGTCCTCGCCATGGTAGACGCTGAGCAGCGCACGCAATGCTAGGTCGTAGTCCTGATCGCCTGCTTCGTCCGCGGGCAGGCCGGCACCTGTAATCCGCTGTAGGGCATACTCGCTGCCCCCAAGACCGCTGCCGTCCAGATCCTCGGCGGGTGGTGTGGGGATCTGGAGGGAACGGGCGAGCGCAATCCGTAACACCCGTAGCTTTGGGGCGTGGGATGTGCCTAGTCCATGCAGCAGGACCGCCCTAATGGTTCGCTCATCTTCCTCACTGGTATAGACATCGGCCACAGTCAACCTTCTCCGATCAGGTCGGCGACCGCGACCTTCTGAACTTTGGTATGTTCGCCGTCCGGGTTGGACAGGCGGTAGGCACGGTAGACGTGGTCACTGATCAGCTGAAGTTTGCGGGCATCCAACTCCGCGTCGGTTGGGAGCACAATAACCTGGGCGGCGGCGTTTGGGTAATAGTGAGTCAGAATGGCCTCCTGGTGACCACGATCGATACGGGCCAGGGGGGGTATCTACCACCACCGGAACCTGTTTTCCGGAAACCTCGCTCAGGGCCCAGAGTAGAGCGGTAGCCATGAGCTGCTTCATGCCGGAGGATAGGCTGCCCTGCTCGATCGAGATAGCGCAGCCCGAAGTCCTCGTCTACTTCTACCAGATCGATCAGGCGATGCGACGTCATCAGGACCATCAAATGGCGATTGATGGCTTTCTGTAACGCTTCCCGTTGGGCCTGTGTGCGATGGGTCTTGAGATCGGCAAAGAGAGCACCCAACCTGCTGGCTGTTGCAATCTTGTCCTCGGTAATCCGATGTTGGTGGGCCTTGTTTACCATCTGCTCCACTTGGTTACAGACCTCATCGTGATTACGGCGTAGGACAGTGGATTTCACCTCTAACTCGGTCTGTTGTTCCCTCTTTTCCTCCAGGTCTCGCTCCAACTCATCGCGCTCTGCCAGATAACGGTCATAGCGTGCTCTCTCCTCTGCGGACAGGGCACCTACATTCAACAGGTCGGCCTCCACTTGACGCAGCTTCGTGGTAATCCCTTGTAGGCGGCGCAGCTCACCGGCCCGTTCGGAGCGAGATGCATCAGCATCAGCCCGTGCGTAGGGGGTGAGCTGATCTCGTGCGGCAACCGCTGCCCAAGGATCGGGGGCAAAGGTGGGATCGGGGAAATCTCCCGGTTTCTTTGCTTCTTGCTCCAGGATGCGCTTTAACTTATTACGATAGAAGTTACGTTGACTCTCGCGGATGTCCGGGTTGGGATGGTCAGACGCATCGAAGAGAGAACCCGGCAGCCAAGCCGAGAGGGTATCGAAGACACGGGCTCGGGTATGGGCGTCGCTACCGAGTATCTGGTCTAACCGCTCCAGTGCCTGCTTGACCAGCATGGGGTTGACTAGAAGCGCGATGTTACGGGGCAGCTGGGTCGAGAGCCGTTCTCTGGCCTCCGTGCGTTCTTCCTGCAGGCGTTCCTGGTCCAGTTTGAGCTGGGCCTCCTCATGATAGCGGTGTACGAATGCGTTCACACCCTCGAGACGGCGGCGGACGCTGTGCAGTTTTTCCTTGTGGTTCTCGATCTCCTGTGAGAGGCCTGTCCGATCATCATCCAGGACTGCCTGTTCCACTTCGAGGGTCCGTTTCTTCCCTTCCAATCGTTCCAAATCCGCCTTGGCCTGGGAATCGAGACCAGCACGTTTCCAACGGTTGATCGCGGAGATCAATGAATTGCGTAGGTCGTCGATCGCACCGATGCCGAGGAGACGCTCCATCTGGCGTTGCTGCACCTCCCGATTGGCCTCCGCCAACTCCTGAATCTGCTCGCCGTCAAACAAGAAAAAATAGACATAATCTGGGGGCAAGCGGCGATTGAGAAAATCCTGGGCTTCATAAGCCTTGAGGTCATCTATATCGGTCTTGATGGTCAGGGACTCCTCCCAAGCCCCATTTTTAATGCGCCAGGCCCGTTTCGCGATAACCCGACTACCGGCCTCCGTCCATTCCAACTCGACGGCGCAGAGGATCTCATTATCCTCATTGCGGGCCTGTCGATTCACGATGCCCCACCAGTCGTTACCAGTACCAACGACATATTGGTTTACGCTCGGCATACGGGCACGCTGGACCGCCCGGCGCAGGGGCTCATTGATGCCGGTGAAGAGCAGCTTCAAGCTATTGAGAAGACTGGTCTTGCCGAAGCCGTTGCGGCCCATGATCAGGCACACATTACGCCCGGCCTCTGGTGTCCCGAGATTGATCTCCTGTTCTCCATAATAGGAGAACAGATTGGTTAGCCGGATACGCTCAAAGATCATGGTACCGGATCGGTCCTGTCAGCCTGCCGCACGGCATTATTGACGACCTTTATCACATCGTTGAGGAGTTTCTGGCGGATGCTCGGGCTGTCCAACGACGCATAGTGATTGGAGACCAGACGGTAGAGATCCGTAGCCCAGATGCTCTGAACCTCGTGTTTGGAAGCCAGCTCTTCGATCAGGGCCAAGTCGCCGGATTTGTCTTCCGGCGACTTGGCCCTTGTTATGGTCAAGGTCTCAATCTCCCTTCCGAATTCGTGTGCGATGGTCAAGGCGCTTACAGTGACATCGAACTCTTTGGTCCACTGCTGCTGAATATAGGCGATCTCAGTATCCTCGATCAGAGGCCGCCCAACTTGTTTTTCCAGGGCTAGGAGCCGCCTTAGTATTTCCTTTCGGGTCTCAGAAGTGAATGGACCGGGACCGGTGGCTCCGCTGCGCTTGACCCTGTCGCGTTTGGTCTTGTCCTCGCGGATCGCCTTGAGCCAATCGCGAAACTCATTCAGAGGCTGCATCCAAGTCTCGCCCGCCTCGATAAATCCCAGCATGGATTTATCTTCCTTGACCACGGTGCAAGTCCAGCAACCAAATCGGCTGCCTCCGCAGGAAGGAGTATTCAGATCTAGGACCACCGGACACTCACCACCGCTTGCCTGTCGGTACAGGTCTAGCATGAAGTTGTGGGTCCCTCCCCAGGGAGGTGGATTGTGAGTGAAGAGATATTCCCAGACCTGATCATTTGACCAATGAGCGATCGGCGTCATTACCAAGGCGTCGGGGATCTCACCATGGGGGTTGAGTCCGCGGCTGTTGGTCGTGCGGTCCTCCATACGCTGCAATCGACTACGGCTCTCATCTGAGCGGGTCCCCAGCAGTAAAACCACCCCACCGTGTTCCCGCACGATATTGGCGATGGCGGCCCGCGAGGGCTTGATCTTCATTTTGGTCGTACACCAGCGGAACCAACGGGTTGGGGATGGGTAGCCCTTTCCGATCAGGTTGGCCCAAAAGCCTTGGTCCGGTGCCGGCTGAACCCGATGTATGTAAATGGGCAGGCTATTGGCTTTGACGTGACTTTCTATCCGGGACAAACGGTCTGCAAGGTAACTCTCAACATTGGGTGCTTCGACACGTGTGTCAGAGGCAACCACATGGATCGGTTTGCTTGCCTTTGATCTGAGTTTTTGGGTCAGCTCGTAGACCAACTGGAGCACAAGGGTCGAATCTTTCCCCCCAGAGTAGGCAATCACCCAAGGGCGTTGGTCAGCGAAATAGTCTTTCTGTAAAGACTCCTTGGTTTCTGCGATATGGTCCGGTTCTGAGGACTGAGTCGGTAACCCGGAAGGATAGGAAGTGCTGGTGATTTTGGTCGGAAGTAACTGCATGGAATAGTAATTGGATTACTCGGATCCTCGGTGTGTAACTTCAAAAAGGTTTGTGGGACCTCTGCTGTTGGAGGGGACAGGTAGGATTCTAGCGCGTGAGCCCCTGAGAAGCTTGTAGAGCAGTTTCTGCTTTCCTTGTTGTTCCTTCTATTCTGAATATCTGTAATCGCCTGAGAGAGGCTTTGAGGGCCTTTCCGACGACTTCTGCGCATCGTTGTTGCTTTGAACTTGCCGTTCCGCGCCAGTAAGCTGGAATTGGGCTCTTTGGCTTGATCTTCTGCCCCAAGCGTTTCCCTTGGCAGGGATTTTTCCTTGTAGACCTTTTCGCTGGACCTTCTGTTGCTCTGTCCTTGTCAGGATGGCTGATGACTGGCTGGTACTGTGCCATGGGTTGCGGAGTTTGGTTCTGTTGTGGAGATTTTTCCACGGGTCTGAGCCGATATCTATCGGTAGCTATAGGTATACCTATAGGATTGTGCACCCAAGTGCCCGTGGATTGTGCACCCAAGTGCCCGTGGATTGTGCACCCAAGTGCCCGTGGATAACGTCACCGATCACCAGGTTTTCCCACAAGAATCACGCGTGCAGAAACCGGGGGTAGGCTGTTCCTCAGCGTCAATCCTCCATGGTCCACCTCGACCTTGGCCTTCGGGTAGCACCGAAAGACCTGTGACAATGCGATACGGAATTTCTGTTTAAATTTGTTCATCCGTCCGAACTCTATCCCGAACTGCTCCTTGACGGCCGCCCACGAGACGAACTGCGGCTTCCCATGAGGGATACGGTGCAACCTTTGGGCGAGCCAGGCGTAGATATCCAGGGCCATAGCGGAGTGCGCCAGCGCCGCCAGCGCGCGCTCATCGAGGGGTACGGCGTGCTTCTGTAGGCTCACGAAATAATCGAGGCTAAGCTGGATGGTCGAAGGCCACAGGACACGCTGTTGTTCGTTCTTTGGAAACCAGATGTCTAAGCCGGAAACAATCTTTCCATCGATCTGTACGGCGCAGTCGTTACGGATTGTAGCGACGCGAATAAGAGCAGAAGATAAGCGCCCTAACTGATTCTTAAACACATGGATTTCGCGACCGTTCGGTCCCGATATGCCACGTTTGGTTGGATCCTGAAGACGTCGGACAAAGGCCGTCAGGCTGCGCTCGACTTCGATTTTGGGAGATCCGGTTCTGAGCGCCTCGGCGTTCAGGTGAGCGAGGATTAAGCGCGCTTTGGGGCCGAACGGGAGGCCGATTTTGGCGTACCGTTCGGTACTGGGATCGATGGCATATCCTGCCTCGATGTGTAAGAGAATCGAACCCTGTTTACGCTCCCAAACCCTCACCTCATCCCCAGGATTGCGGTACGGCATGCAGGTTTGGCAGAGCACGGTGTGCTGGAAGGCGATCTGCTCTAGGGTCTCAGTTGCAATGGAGACGCTGGCCTCCAGACTTCGTTTCTCTACCGGAGTTAACTGTCGTGGGTGTTTGCGCGGTTTTCGTTCAGGCGCGTTTGGATTACCGGCAATTTTATTGAGGCTGGAATCACGTGCTTCCTTCGTGTCTTGCATCGATTCATCTCTCTTGGAGGATGTGTGGCCCTGGCATGCGCTTTTCATAACCATGCGTCGAATACCCTGTAAGCCGCCTAGTCGAACCGAAACCAAGGGATACCGCTATCTTCTCGGTCAACTCCCAGAGTTGCTGCCTCCATGGAATCCAACCGCTCGAAGACCTCCCGTGCCCGTTGACGCGCGGGGAGTTCGGGCCAGCGGTCTACGTGCTTGGAACCAACCCATCGAAACCGACTGGATCGACTGGCTGGTTGCAAACAAGATCTACTGGCCTTGAATCCAAACAGGATATTGCATTTCTCCACACCGTTTTTTGCCAGACTTCCCTGCCGTACCGAAATCCTGGGGACAGTGTGAGGACGTGGGACCAACGGAAAGGAGCCATCCATTTACGGATCAAGGCCGGAGAGATCCTCCACCCAAAGACGGAGGAATGGGAGCCGATTGGCCTGCCATTCGGAACCAAGCCGCTCCTGATCCTCGCCTACCTATAAGCACTAGGGCTATCAAGACACAAAGCCGGGAAATCAAGACCGGAAATCTTGTAGAGCGGTTTTGCTTTTGGAATTCACAGCCCTCACCCCGGAGGGTCGCTATTTTTCGCGAACCTGAAATGGCGTACCCCAACCACAGGGGATGCTAGCCGGGAAGAAGTGCCCTTGTGAGCCACAGGTAGCCCCTCAGGTACGCTTACGGTCGGGAAGGTAAAGGGGTTAGCTCCTTAACCGCGCTAGAGAGCCGCACAGGGCCGCACGCGAGGATCGGATTCTTACCCCATCTTTCCGGGATACGCCGTCCGGTCTTTTGACGGCCTGTAAGCACAGGATGGGAGAGGGGTAGGTGTGAGGTGTGGCTTAGGTGGCCGCCGAGAACGGCTCTCTGAGCCTCTTAGGGACGAAGACGATACCGACGTCCTAATCCAGGGATGCTCAAACTCTCCGGACCAGAGACCAACTCCCCCCCACTCTTAGCCTCCGCTAGTGGCTCCATGGTCTTCAACGGAGCTAAGGCCAGAGCTTAATCGCCGCGATGACGAGGCCGCCAACGGTCAAGGTCGTGGCGCACGACCACGCCATGAAGTGGTCGATATGCCGCGTCAACTCCTCGAAGCGTTTACAGGATCGAGAGCAGCGTGGCGCTGGCGAAGGTCCGGAAATAGCGGTTAGCGACGATCCTCATGGATGAGGCCTTGGACAACACCATCGCCGATCTGTTGTCCCAAAGCTCGCTGTTGGGCTACGTCCACGTGAGCACGGATGGGCAAGACTTGACAGCGCCTGTGGCATCAGCGATGCGGGACTGCGCAGTCTGGCGGAGCTTTGGGCCGATACGGCAACACCATGTAGGGTTGGTTTATACCGGGATTGAGATCATCTGCGACCGGAATCTGAAGTCCACGTCAGTACTTGATCGAGCCTCCGGGAGGACAGAAGGCGACGCAACCCACCGAATAGGTAGGTGATGTGGGTGACATAGTAGCGGGGCTTGGGCCGTGGACTCTCCAAGGCATGGATCAGCTTTCTAAGTACCACCTGAGGAGACGGTTGGCTCGATCCTTCCTGGAGCAGGCGCTGTTCTACGGCACGGTATTGTTCCCGGTGCGGGCTGTGCTCTCGCTCGATGTGGGCATGGAACTTCTCATAGCTATTGGCCCGGATGCGGCTCTTGATAGGTCCGGGCTCGATCAGGGACACCTGGATACCACTGCCGGCAATCAACGGTGTCCCGGATCGTGGCTGAATCGTCCAGGTCCAGAGGCAACGCCTCCAGGCCTTCACTAGATCGTCGTTCCGCGTCCTCCGGTTTTCGAGCCGATGCGAAGACACGATAGCCTCTTTCCCGCAAGCCGTGGGCGCAGGCGTACCCGATACCACTGGAGCAGCCGGTGATCAGGATCGTGCGTGTTTCCTTGGATTGCATCTGGTCTCTCTTGGGCCGATGGGGAAGAAGTGCCCCTGCGAGCCACGGACAGCCCCCTCAAGCCCGCTCACGGTCGAAGATCTGCCCCTTTCCCGGCAGGAGGCCCCGTAACTGTTCCAGAGCGCCGCACAGGGCCGTACACGAGGACCGGATTCTTGGCTCCCCCTTTCCCGATGTGTTGCTAGCTTACACTGTAATATCGAGAAAATTGGTCACTTGAGGATGTTGGCTATCATGGCTTGGGCTTCCATATCGAATTAACCAGACGGTAGACAACCCTGCCGATTTAGCCGCATCTAATTCCTGCTTTACGTCGGACAAAAATAATATTTCCATAGCCGGATACCCAATATTATCTGCTATATTCATATAAGAACTGGGATCACTCTTAGCACCAATATTAGTATCGAAATAACCACTGAACATAGGCGTCAAATCACCATATTCAGTGTGAGAAAATAGCAGCTTTTGTGCACGTACCGAACCGGACGAAAAGATGTATAAATCAGTTCCGGATGCGTGCCAAATTTTGAGTTTTTCATAAGCATCAGAATACACATGTCCATGGTAATCACCGTTATTAAAACCGACTTCCCAGAGATAGCCTTGAATAGCCTTTAATGGAGTTATTTTTTCATCTTCATCGATCCATCTTTCAAGCTGATCAATGATGTCATTAAGTGTCGCGTTTGGATGATGCATTGCTATCCTCACATCATCCAGTAATGTCGAAATGATGGGGTTATCCGTATTTTCCCTAACGTACTTTGAAATATGTCGGCGTGCGTAGGGAAATAAAGTATCCTTAACGAAACTCAAGGAAGTTGTGGTTCCTTCAATATCACACACGATAGCTTTGACCATCTATGCAGCCCTCATTTTCAGTAACTCACACGAAAACAGATACCTCAGTGGACATCGGCGATCGCCGCCAGCAGATTTTTCGGAAAGCGTCTAGGGCGCATGGTCTGCGCGTCTATACAAGCAATCCGTATCCGACCCCGGCAGCAGCAGGTAGCGTCCGCCGTGCGACGTACCTCCTGCACAAGATCCAGACTGGCCCCACCGACGCCGTGAATGGCAACTGTAACGGTCAGCCGGTCACTGAAGAGTGACGGGCGCAGATAATCGATCTCCGCGCGCCGCACGACAAGCGCTAGGCTCTCGTGCCGGCGCAGTTCGTCCAACTCAAAGCCCAGACTGTGCAGCCACTCGATACGAGCCCGTTCCATGAACTTGAGATAGTTGGGGTGATAAACCATATTGTCTGGGTCCGTGTCGTCGTAGTAGACACGCATCGGCAGGCAGAATCCCGGCTGGTCTTCGTGCTTGGGCATCAGAGCACCCTGAAAAATCGGCTTTCTTGAATTGTGCATCATATGGCATCTCCCTTCGGACACGCTGTCCGGTCGCTTGACGGCCTGTGAGCGCAAGATGGAAAGAGGGAGTAAGGTTTCTTAGGTAGCCGCCGAGAACAGATCTTTGAGCTTATCAGGGGCTCTGAAGGCGATATGCCGTCCTATCCAGGGATGCTCGAAGCTTGTATATATATACATACTGATAGTTAGCCGACCGAATTTGTGGAAACATCTCTCTCCGAAAAAACGCCAAGGCCCCATCCTGGAAGTCCCGAACGTTCAAAGCGCCTGAGCGCCCGTTAGAGCGCTTTGAGAGGAACATGGGAAAGGTTAGGCGGCCGCTAAAAACGTCTTAGGGAGGCTCTCAAGCCCTCTCAGCAGGTAAAAAGGGTAAACCGCAGAAACTAGATTACATCGTCAGGAGGAAAAACTGCTCGTATCGAGCTGTCACGGCAAAATACTGCCTATCGCCTTACTGACTGTGGACATCCTCGCTACGCTCGGACCGGGGGAAACTCCATTAGTAACCGGTCGAAACAACAAGTTGTTCCAACCGATTACTAACCGATTTTCTCCCCTTGCCCACAGAGGCGATGATACAGAAACATTTTTTATTCTTTTTTTTAGACAATTATGTATGGACGCGGGTTGTCAATCTGTGGGGATAAGTCCGAAATCCAGGACCGTGAGCAGATCGGGAGAAATGAACAAGCCGAGTATGTTCCTAGTCCAGGACGCGTCCGAGCAGTTGGCGGCTTCCGGTGTTGAAGACCGTGGCGCGATCTTCACCCGACGCGAGGTTGTCGAATTCATGCTAGACCTGGCCGGATATACCCCAGACCGGCCCCTGTTCGAAATGTCTTTGCTCGAGCCGTCCTTCGGTGGTGGCGACTTCCTCTTTCCGATAGTGGATCGTCTTTTGGCTTCCATGCGTCACCATCAGAGACGGCTCGAGACCCAGACCATTACGCTGCAACACTGTCTCCGGGCTGTCGAGCTCCACCACGATACTTACGCGGGAACTAGTGCGGGCCTTGCATCCCACCTTGAGGAAAACGGCATCTCCCTGGATGCGGCAAACGCTCTTTGTGAGGCTTGGTTGATTGAGGGAGATTTCCTGCTTACGCGCCTCGAGCAGAATTTCGACTTTGTTGTCGGCAATCCCCCTTACGTCCGACAGGAGCGCATCCCGAATGCGCTGCTCCAGTCTTACCGTGAGCTGTTCTCCACGATCTTCGGCCGAGCCGA
>Ga0209681_1000157_pt1 | contig 17603 bp, 19 predicted proteins | sample WorMetLIZISLAND2_3_FD_187416 | JGI IMG/M metagenome (GOLD analysis project Ga0209681, IMG submission 187416) | Marine gutless worms symbiont microbial communities from Max Planck institute for Marine Microbiology, Germany - Olavius clavatus LIZARD... ... | reverse complement strand
TGGTGTCGTAGCGGTCCCGCAAGTGCTCGCCGTTGCCGGCGGGCAGCGTCTCAAGGTCCTGGTCCTGGACCTCGCCGACAGGGCATTGGCTTGGCCTAACAGCGTGATCATATCGGTTGCCCACGGCTGGCTCGGGGACCTCTCAGCGATGGCGATCAGCTGGCGCAGATGATGGGCCTTGCAGAAGGCATGCAGACATTGGTAGCGCTCGTAGGCTGACCGGTGGTGATGCCCCAGTATGCCCACGAATTGGGACAAAAGGCCGAACGCATCCAGGGCCTCGGCCCCGCGTTTGGGATGAGGGCAGCAGGCCGTAAGCCGGTTGGTGCTGAGTACGTGTAGCCGGTACAGGTTGCCGTTCACGCGCCGGCTGGTTTCATCGGCATGGGCCACCGGCGCGGCGACGAGTGCGTCGCGAATCGCGGTGACTGGTGCCTCCAGGCGAGCGGCGGCCACCCGTACGGCGCGCTGGAGGGCCCCGGTGAGATCGTCAGGCCGGCCCGCTCATTGAGCACCTCGGCGGTACGCTGGTAGGGCAACAACTGATATTGGGTCATGTAGACCACAAAAGCTGATACGCCCGGTCCGTATTGCACCGGGGCCTCGATTCCCGCGGGAAACGTGCTGCGTTGCGCGCGCCCGCACAGGTCCCCGGCAGCGGGATGATCACGTACTGATCGGGGGCCTCGGCCAGGGAGCGGGTGACGCCGCGCCGACCCGGTTATCCACCGGGCTTGCGCCCGCTGGGTTGGCGCCGCGAACGTGGTGGCAGCTTCTTGAGCAGTGAGTCTGAGGATGGTGGCCGGCTGGAGTTGTGGCTATCCTTAGAGACTGCTTTTTTAGACAGTCTCTAAGTCATCTGTTGCAAGGGGGGTTCTAGACAACCTCTTAAAGCTAGGCGTGCTTCGAGTTCCTGAATGCGCTCATGTATCTGCTCAATGGTCGCAGTTTGCCCCTCAATGATCGCAGCCTGCTCCGCCACCCGTTCACGCAGCCGCTTAAGCTCGTCGTCAAGGCTTTCCGGAGAATGGGTTAGGGCGTGCTGTTCAGGCATGGTTCCAGGGGTATGCACGTAGCCTGCTGCTTGGCAAAAGGTCCTGAATAGTTACCATTCGCGTTCATTTGCGGTAAAAAAGAAAATATCGAGTCAGCCTAAGGGTAGGCACAGTCCACCCATGGTCGGCTAAGCCTTTGTTTCCAGGTTTCTCCGTGTCGTTTCAGTCGTTTCAAAAGAGCCGTACCTACAAGAAGATAGCAACATGCCGAAGGTCTTCGTCAGCTACAACTACCACCAAAGCGACTGGGGCCGGGATCGGCTGGTCCCGTGTTGCAAGCCGGTGGTGTCGAAGTCCTGATCGACTACCAGCATTTCCAAGGGGGAAAAGAGGCTGGTGGGCCAGATGGACGCGCTTCAGGACTAGGCGGACCGGCAATTGCTGGTCCTGTGCGACCCGTACCAGAAGAGTGAAAACTGCCGCTACGAGCAAGAGCGGGCCATCGCCAAGGATCCGGACTTCTCCCAGGAGATCACTATCCCCGTCGTACGCCAGAACGGCACACTCCCGCGGAGTATCACCGGGCCGAACCCCATGTAGCTGGACCTGCGGGATGATACCCGACCGGAGCCCTGGGCAAAGCTGCTCACGGCCTGCGGGGCTGAGCTGGGCACGGAGGTACCCCACCGGATCGAAGTGCGGAACCGGCCCTGGCGTTTCCTGGAGCGGGGGCTAATCGGTCAACCTGCTGGTCAGGGGCAATCCCCCCTGGCGCGCCTTGTTGGATCACCTGCAGGCCGAGCATTTCCCGCCGCTCGTCCAGGTCGACCTGCAACAGGGCTCTACGGTCGGTCGGCGTGGCCTGCTCCAAGAGATTCTGACCCGGCTCGGGCATCGGGTGGACCTGCCGATCGCCCCCGACGACTTGGCCGAGCTCGACCGTCTGATCGGAGCCGATCCCCGAGTAGGGGTCGCCCTGCGGCACTTCGACTTGGTCACGGGCCGTCCCCAATACGGCGTCGACCTGTTCGCCGCCCTGCGCCACCTGATGATAGAGGACCGCAAGCTGGTGCTGCTGGCCCAGTCCCGGACCCCTTCGGGCGCGCCAAGCCGCCGGCATGCCCCTGGGGCGCCTGGATGCGGCCGTCGCCGACCTGCCGGAGAGCCGCACCGGATTCCTCCGCGATGTCCCCGAGCTGCGGCGGATGATCGGCGAGATCACCTACCTACAGCAGCGCCTGGACGGGTAAGGCCGCCTATTCTTGCACGAGCCCATAAGCCGCCCTGCTGGCCAAGGAGATCGAGGGCTTCGGCTACCGTATCGGCAGCTTCTCCGAGCCTCTGGCCAGCGAGTTCCGAGCCGCGGCACAAGACTGGCTGACGCAGGCACGGGCCCAGCACGCCGCGCTCCGTAGCAAGCTGGAGCAGATTCTGACCCTCAGGTCTTCCGTGCCGGAGACCCGGTGCAACGCGGCGGCGAGGCCTTCGTACCCCGCGAGCGGGTGGTGGGTCAGCTCGAATGCCAGCTCATGCTCGCCACCGGCTGCCCGGCGCCATCCTCTACGGCCGCCGGCGGATGGGGAAATCTACCCTGTTGGGCAACCTGACGGGGTTTCTGCCGCCCTCGGTTCGGATAGCTAACCCTGAATATAACGCTGGCCGCTGCCTTCAGCTCCCAGGCCTCCCTGTTCGGCCTGATCACCGACACCATCGCCGATACCCTCGGCGACCTGGGCCCCGACTGATCTCCAGTCCCACCGGATACCCGTGGCCTTGCCGGCCTACCTGGATGCCTGTGACCGGCAGCTACAAGCTGCGGACAGACGCCTGCTGCTGACGCTGGACGAATACGAGTACATCGACCGCAAGCTCGGGGAAAGCGTGTTCGACGAGGACCTCTTGACCCTGATCCGGGAATCCATCCAATCCCACCGCTACCTGACCTGGGTCTTCGCCGGCAGTCACCACATCGCCGAGCTGACCCATGCTGAATGGACCTCCTACTTGGTCAGCACCCGCACCCTCGAGGTGCCGCCCTTCACCCTGGAGGAGCCCCGGCGCCTGCTGACCGAGCCCCTGCGTTATTCGCCCCTGTGGGAACAAGACGACCCGGACCGGCCGTGCTTCGAGCCGGGCTTCTGGGGTCCGGGGGGATCGAGCGCATCCATGCCGAGGCCAGGGGTTGGTCCCATCTGGTGCAGCTCCTGGCCGAGACGGCGGTGGACCTCTTCAACGACGCCGAGGCCTCGGAACACATCGACCCGGACCTGTTTGGAGCGTGCCACCGACGAGGCGGTCGAATTCGGCGATACGGCGTTGCGCCAGCTCATGGACCCGGACGAGGCCCCCCGGCCGAGTGGGCCTACCTGAGCGGCTTTCAAGAGCAGGACCGACAGCCGCCCCCAGCCGACGAGGCCGTGCGTCGGGCCCTGCGCCGGCACCTGCTGGAGAGGAAACGGACGACGACTGGCGCCTGCGGGTACCCCTGATGCAGCGCTGGCTGCGTCGGTACGGATGACCCTGGGGTAGGTTCCTCAGCGGGAAAGGGTTGGGGAGAGGGGGAGTCGGGGCGACCGGTCGGTCGCCCTCACTTGCTCCCTATCCACGGGGACTCTGCCTTAGCGCCGGCAAGCCGGTGCCTACATTTGGCCCCGAGCGTCCGGTATCGGGGAGCAGGACTACTGAATGATAATCTGCTGAAACAAACTGTTGTCAGGTAAGCAAGCCGGGAAGGTCAGGTTATCTACCCGACTCTGAAGCTCTTTTTTGCCGCCAATCAACACAAATCGGTTGCAGCCGGCTCGCCATGATCGACGTGGTGGTTACAAGGCTATGTCTTCTGATTTATACGCGCTCACCCGGCCATGATCGTCCGTTCTTGATCCATTGGCGTTTATTGTTGATTTCGAGCTGACTTCAGTCTGAGGCTTTCAGTCGACTTTAGCCGAAACAGCGACTTTTAGTCGCACTCCAGGCTATGGACTTTCAGTCCATAGCAGTTGATTTGCGGCTATATCTTCCCTGAAATTCCTGCTCGCTCTTTATTATCGGTTGTTGAGAGCTTCTGTGCTATCCGGCATCCCGCAGCCGCGGGTCGAAGGCGTCCCGCACTAGGTCCGCGAACAGGTTGGCGCACAGGACCAGGATGAACATGAACAGGAAGGCCGCCGTCAGAGACCACCAGACCACCGGCTCCCGGGCTAGCTCCAGGCGTGCGCTGTTGATCATGTTGCCCCAACTGTCCATGGTGGGATCGACGCCGATGTTGATGTAGGACAACACCGCCTCGGCCAGGACTAGGCCGCTGAAATCCAGCACCAGGGTGATGAGCACTATGTGGAGGACATTGGGCAGGATGTGGCGGCCGATGACCGCGGCGTGGCTCACGCCGAGGGCGATCGCCGCCTGCACATGGTCGACCTCCCGCAGCCTGAGGGACTCCCCCCGCAGCAGCCGGCACAGGCCGGTCCAACTGGTGACACCGAGGATGAGACACAGGAACAGGAGCCGCAGGTCCGCCCGCTCCGCCAAGCTGGCGAAGTCCTGCTCGTGATTGCTCATGTGGATCTGGAGCATGAGGATGGCGGCGGCGATCAGGAGCACGCCGGGGATCGAGTTCAGGGTGGTGTAGAGGTATTGGATGATGTCGTCCACCAAGCCCCGGAAGTAGCCGGCCATGATGCCGAGCAGGACGGCCGCGGGCAGCATGACCAGGGTGGTGAGGGCGCCGATGACTAGGCCGGTGCGGATACCCTTGAGGCTCTGGTAAAGGACATCTTCCCCCACCTTGTCAGTCCCCAGGAGGTGGTACTTGCCCGCCAACTCTCCCGCGATGCCGACCAGCACCAGCAGGACACCCAGGGTCAGCATGGCCGCCCACCAAGGGGCCTCGGTCGGGTCCGTGCGGGCCAGGGTCCAGGCCCGGCGCAGACCCATGCCCCGGCGTCGGGCCTTGAGCCACAGCAGCCCCGTAACCACCAGCACCCAGCCGATCAGGCCCTGGACTAGTCCGAGCAGGGCGTTGTGGGTGATGTCGGGGAGTCGGTCCCGATCCGGGTCGGCCAAGTGACGCCCGCCCCACTCCAGACGGGGATAGTCCCGGGTCACACGGCCGTCGGGTAGCTCCCGACATTCCTTGGCGAAGAGATGGGTCGCGAAGGGTGCGGAGTAGGTCTTCTCCTGGTGCTCCCGCAGAGGTGTCAGCCACCAGTCGAGGAGGCTCAGGACTTCCGGGGCATAGACCGCCGTGTCCGATCCGGCCCGGTCCTCTTCCCGCGGATGGAAATGCACACTGTCCAGCAGACCGATGCCGACATAGGCACCGAGGATGACCAGTGTCGACATCCCGAGCCGGCTGCGCCCGACCCGCCGCCAGGGTGCACGCAGGTGCTCGTGGCGGGAGGCATGGAGACCGAAGCCTACCGCCAGCAGAAGCAGCAGATAGATCAAGGCATCGGTCAGCAGGACGACCGGCAATTCCACCTCCGAGCAGTATCCGAGCACACGAGCCCATGGGGTCCGTGCAAGGCTTGGTTTTAGCACACACTCGACTTCACCAACCTATCCGTCGGCGGCTGTAAGCCCCTCTCCCCTGGGGCTAGTTTTGGCACATACTCAAGTCCGTGGCGTTATAACTCTGTTGTTTCCGGGTATAGGTAACGTGAGGGAATCTCTCTATCGAATCCTGGGAACAACAAAGCCGGAAGAAGCGATGGTTTTCCTAGCTCACGCCACGACGCAACGGGTTATTAAGGTACGGCCTTTACGTGGCGCCGTTGCGTGAGAGTCTGTCTAAGAACTACCTTATCGATTTTCATAGAACATTACCCGTAGGGTGGGCTGTTCCCACCGATCGGACGTAGTATATGATGGGAACAATCCACTCTAGCAGGTTAGTTAGTTTTTAGGCAAATTCTGGCTGTTCTTCTCAGCTAATCGGTCAATCCGTTTGCGACGCGCTTTACTCGGAAACAACAAAATAAGATCACTACCCTACCCACACACTCGAGTCCACCAAGCCGATCCATTGGCTCCTATAAAGCCCCTCTCCCCTGGCGGGAGAGGGGTTGGGGAGAAGGGGAGCAAAGGCGGATCCTCGGCATTTGCTTTTATACCGGTGAGCGCTCAAGGCCCCCCCGGGAATCGGGCATCACCGATCTTTCGGGGTCCTCTCCCGTCGCCGTCAATCCTCCCCGACGACCCGCTCGTCCCTGGGTGTGGAGAGGAGCTTTTCGGCCTCGGCGCGAGTATTGGCAAAGGCCATTCGATAGCTCAGTGTTCCTTCGGTGGGATGTTCGCGGCGGAGCCGGCGTACCAGGGCGCGGGCTTCCCGATACTGGTCGTGGGTTTCCACGGGTGTCAGCGACGAGGGTGGGACGATCTTGTAGACGAAATAGGGCATCTGGGCTGACCGCTTGTCTTGACGATTTTCGGGTACCTTATAGAATGCTTCAAGGCACGTTTTGTGGGTACCCCGAAGTATTCGAGGTCCCCCCCGAGCCGCCCGCAAGTCTAGCCGAATCCGCCCATCGGGGCTATGCGTTCCCCGCCGATCCGGCCGATGCGGACTCGGCGGACAGCTCCACGGCTCGCCTCTACCAGGAGCTGGTCTTTACTCACATTCGAGTCCGCCGGACGATCATGGGCCCTGGGGTGGCGGCAAGTAGCCGTTGGGGTAGGACTCCCACAGGGTTCGGTGCTGGTAACCGGTTGGATAGAGAAAGCAAGTGCCGAGGCTCTGTTTTTTCTCCCCCTCTCCCCAATCCCTCTCCCGCCAGAGGAAAGGGGCTTATAGCAGCAGCCGACGGATTGGCTTGGCGAAGTCAGGTATATGCCAAGGCCAGCTCCGAGGGAGAGGGGCTTACAGGTGGGGAACCGGGATGTCCTGCCATTTTTCGATGGCCCCTCGGGGTTTCCATCTATCCCGGTACCGGAGGCTCGGCTTGCTCACCACCGGCAGCGTGACTAACATTCGGGGCCTGTTTCACGCCAGCTTGGCTGTGTTCTTCAACCCGGTCGGGAAAGATTCGATATGACTCAGTGCTTCTCTCGCCTTCTCCGCATCACTCTGCCGGAATCCGTCGCCTGCGAGCCATCCGGCAAGAATGCCCCTTTCGCAATCACCTTCCTGGCCAATGGTCGGATTCCCTTCCCGCAGATCATCCTGCATGCCCAGGGTCGGCAACATCTGGTCAAGGGGGCGATGATCTCGGCTTCCGACCCAGACGCGCAGGGCCGGGTGACCTACGTCGCCTCCGTGCCCAGGGGGCTGATGGGTCCGGGGGAGGTCGGGGTGCAGGTGGAAGGCTGCCGGAGCGCGGACTGGCGAACGGCCGCCGGGGAGGATTGGATCAAGGAGTACCGGCAGCTCCCCGTGCAATCGGGTGCGACGGCGGATAGGGCACCGACAACCACCCCGGCTGCGCCCCCGCCCGTGCCGAGGGCGACGCTACAACCGGGTACTTTCGACGCCGAGCCGAAGGTCTACTTCGGTATCCACAAGCACATGCACCAGCCTTACTATCAGGCAGCCGACCGCAACTATTGGGACGGCGAGAAGGAGGAAATCTTCGGCTCCCGCGGCGGTCCTTACACGGAGTTCATCCCGGCGGCGGTCCGGCAATACATAGCCAGCGGATTACCCCACGCAGGTCTGTCCACCAGCTGGAGCGGTACCCTCATCGAGCAACTGAACCGCTGCGCCCGCGAGGGTCTGTGCGGCGGTCGTTTCGGGTCTTGGACCCGGGAGCTGCGTGAGATCGCTACCGCGAAGACCGGCTTGGGGAACCCGCGGACGGATTTTACCGCCTTCGGGTTTTTCCATCCGCTCATGGCGCTCATCCCAGGGCGCAACATCGTCGAGCAGATCGCCCAGCACCGGGAGATCGTGCGCGAATCCTTCGGGGTCGCGGCCTCGAACGTGCTGTTCCCACCGGAAACCGCTTTCCATGTACGGATGATCCCGGCCCTGAGCCAAGCCGGCATCCAGGTGGTCATTTACGACTCGATCCACCGTTACCGGACCTGCCAAGCTTACCCCTATGCCGGTACCAACGAGGGAATGCTGCCCCCCAACCCGGCGGATCAACGCAATCCCCCGGCCCACGATTGGCTACAGCTGCACAACATCTGGGCCGGCTCGCAAGTCGCCCCCAGCCTGCTACGGCCCGAGTACGTTGGGTACGAGGACCCCGAGGGGCAAATCCACAAGATCATTGCCGTACCCGCCGAGCGTTACATCGGCAACGAAGACGCCCGCGGCGGATTCGGCGCCCTTCAATATCCGGATGTGCTGGGGCAGGTCTATGATCGGATCCTGGCCACCGGGACCTATGATCCCCGGCATCCACCCTTCTTCGTATTGCACTCCGACGGCGACAACCACGGCGGCGGCGCAGAAAGCTACTACAAGCACAACACCAGGGCCCTGGTGGACTGGATCCGGCGCGATCCGCGCTTCGATCTGATCACGATCCAAGATTACCTGACCCTGTTTCCGCCCGATCCCGAGCGGACCGTACATCTCGAATCCGGGTCTTGGAGCGGTGCGGACAATGGGGATCCCCAATTCATGAAGTGGTTCAGCCGTTACGACCAGCCCTACTCGCCGGACCTGAATTCCTGGGCCGTGCTGACAGCCCTGCACAACGCCGTCCATACCTTGCAGGATGCGGCGGCCGATACGCCGGACCTGGACGAGATCTCTCGCCTGATGCTAACCGCGGAGACCAGCTGCTACTGGTATTGGACCGGGCAGACCGAGTGGGACGCCCAGGTGACCAAGGCGGCCAATGCCGCTTATGCCATGGCCAAGGGCGACATCGACCGCGTCCTTTCCGCGGGTAAGGATAGGACCGGACCAACCATTTTTCCGCCCTGGATCATCCCGGAGAATCCGGGCGGCAAGAAGTGGGGGCAAGGTTGTCTGGAAGACGCCCCGCGCCAGGGCGTCGTCCACAGCTTCGTTTCCGATCTGTCGGGCTTGGTGCAGGTAACTCTGGTGCTGCGTACCCCCAAGGGTGAGCAGACCCTCACCATGACCGACCGGGGCCCCTATTCGTCACAAACGGGCCCCCGGATTACGGCGCGATTCTTCACCGCAGAGCTGCCGGTAGGTCTCGGTGAGGTGAGCTACTACATCGAGGCCAAGGACGAGAAAGGAAACCGTTCATGCAGCTCCTTGGAACGGGTCTACCTGGGGTGAAGGATGTGAACGAGGGCACCGAGGCCGTTGCCTCACGGACTTGGCTTTAGAACGGGAAAATTCCGTTCCTGGGTAACTCAGCTACTCCAATTGGGGCATTGGGGGGCGGCCCTGGAAGGTCAGGACGAGCGAGTTGAAAACATCGTCGGACTGTTTGCGGCGGGTCGAAAGGCAGGAGCGGATGATGGCAAAGTCCTCGGCGCCGGTATTGGAGCGGAAATAACCGGGGACTTTCTGCTTGAGTTTGGGCATGCGAAGGTCGCGTTCGGCGTGGTTGTTGTCGCCCGGAACGCGCAGGTCGGTGAGGAAGCGCAGGACCTCGTTGCGGCGCTCGCGTAGCCGCCGAATGAGGTTGCCGGCCGGGGAGATTGTGTGACGCGCCCGCGGGTGCCGGGACGGACGCAGGACGAACGCGGGCCGCCGAAGGCCATGGCCGTCGCCTAATTTTTCGCACCCGAAATCGGACGGACCCCATTTCGGGTTTCGCGAACAATGGCGACGCTCCGGCGATGAGCTTTACTCAAGGACCTCTTCCGGCACGCCGCCAAACATGGATTACTCACGGTGGAAGAGATAGAACGCTAGTTTCTCCATCGTGACAACCGCAACACCACAGCCCATGACTACGGCGAACGATTCGCGGAGGAGACCTTGTGGCTCATGCTTAGCTTCATCGCCGACGGCAAGCGGTTGAAGGCGCGTATCGATGATGGCGATGCTTGACCTGCCAGGACGCCATTTAAGGCTGTTGCGGTTATTGCTGAAGGAACACACCCCCGGAGCCGAAGTCTGGGCCTACGGCAGTCGGGTCAATGGCGGGTCCCATGCCAGGAGTGATTTGGACTTGGTGCTGTGCGATCCCACTGACCTGACCCAGCCACAGGCTTGACTCTTTCACCTCAGGGAGGCGACGAGGGAGAGCGATATCCCGATACTGGTGGATGTGCTGGATTGGGCACGTCTACCTGAGAGCTTTCATGAGCGGATCCGGAGCGGCTATGTGGTAATTCAGGAAGGCAAGACGGATTCGGAGGGCTTACGGGAATCTTGAAAAATTCCGTCCTTGGAATTCTTTAAGGTGTCAGAATAGGGGCCTATGTATCCTCTTGGATGATTCGTATCGGCACCCTAGCCATACCCGGCAAGCGGAATTTTTCGGTTAGGCCCCGGATGAAGCTTTCTCCATAAGTCTCCAGGCGTTTGGTCTCCCGCGCAAGGTCGATGTCTTCTCCTGCAAAGTCGGTGGCAAGCACACGCAATGTATACTCCCGGTCGTTGTCGAGCTTGGCATGGACCTCCACGACACCCTTTCCCTGCAAGGGCCGACTCCGGTCGGGTGCCTGACCGCCGGGTACCAGGGTATTCAGGCCCAGGGCGAACTCCATTCGGGAGAGGGAATCTGCGTGCTCGGCGATCCAGGCCTCGCAGGTCTCAGGTGTCACGCTGGTCTCCTTCCAGAACTCATTTACCGAATAGGTGATGGCCGCGAAGCGTTCGCGCAGGAAGTCGGCATCGAGATAGGAGAGCAGCGCCCCGCCCTTAGGGCCCTGGTCCTTGTCGAAGAGCGCTCGATACAGGGCCTGGAAGGCCGATTTGTGGTCGGTCGGCGTAAATCGTGCCATATCGAAGAGGAAGCGTTGGTAGTCGTCTTCCGTGCCCCGTTCAGTCGGAAACCGGGTCCCCAGCAGGCGGAGAAAGGCGCGCTGGGAGGCGCTTAACCGGGCCACGGAGTCCGGGATCTTGGTTTGGAGCTGCAAGCGGTCCTGCTCGGCCGCGAAGTGCTCCAGCCAATAGCGCGCGGAACGCAATCGTTTGTGCAGGGCCTCCTTGTCGGCCGCACTCGACTGCTGGGCCGACCGGCGTTCGATCTCCGGCTCGATATTGATGTGGGGGAGTTGGAGCAGTGCGGTGAGCAGCTGGAAACCCACCGGATGATAGGCCGTGGATCGGGGATCGATCGCGATCATCTGCCGCGTCTTTTCCTGCTCGGCCGTGGCCTGCCCGGACAGGCAGGAGGCCATGAGTCGGTCGTGCTCATTATAGAGCTTGACTAGGTAGTCTTGGTCGGTGGAAAAGTTCACGGTCTTTTTCGGTGGGGTGCGGATCATCAGGAAGCGCAGGATCTCCGGCGGCAATAAGTCTGCCATGACCCGCGCGGCAGTGCCCACGGCCTTGGATGAGCTCATTTTGGCACCGCCCACCAGAAAGAACTCGTAGGGGACATCCAGCGGCGGGGGCGTGCCGAAGATGGCTCGATAGCAGGCACTGGCCACCTCCCGAGAGCCTCCCTTGGTGGAGTGGTCCTTGCCGGCACCCTCGATGGTGACGCCGAGGGTGTGCCATTTGGCGACCCATTCGAGCTTCCAAGGCAGCTTGCCGTTGCCGCCGAAGGGGGAGACCTTGCCGCGGTGGCCGCAGCCGGTCGCCCAAGTGACCAGATCTGGCAGACAATGGTAGGTCACCTCTTTGTTGTCATAGTCCGTGACCTCGGTCACGCCGATCTTGCCGCATTGCTCACAGATCACCTGGAAGGGCCGCCAATGGGCGGGCCGGACGGAGTTGCTGATCTGCGCGTAGACCGTGCGGACGGTGTCGGCGTGCCGCAAGATGGTATCGATGGCCTCGTCGAATCGGCCGGCTCGATAAAGGTCGCGGGTGCGGTAGATCTCGGCTTCGACCCCGAGCTCGCGGAGGATCTCCAGAAACTCGGAGATATAGTGATCGGCAAGGTCGGTGGCGGAAGAGCCGGCCGGCGGTGGAACATTGCATAGAGGATGTCCCATATAGCCCTCGACCCAGGGCTCCGCATCCGCGGGCAGTCCGTCCAACGGATCGAAATCGTCAATACCATAGGAATAGGTCGCGTCGCAACCTTGGGATAACAACGCCCGGTAGATCGCGTCATGGATCAGGACACCGCGCAGGGAGCCCACATGGACCCGGCCGGATGGGGTCTTCGAGTCGTTGACGACTTGGCGGCCTGTCAGCTTTTCGGTGAGCTTTTCGTTCCACATGTTTACCAGTCTCTACAAGGGTTACGCCCGTAACGGCTGTCTGCCGGGGTCCATATCCGGCACTAGGTGGTAGGCGCGGGCTTGCTCGCGCTTCATCTACGAATCGAGCACCACCGGATTCTTCCAAGCTCTCCTTGAGGCACCCTCATGCCGCGGCATCAGGCACCGACCATTCCGAATACCGCCTCCAGGTGCTCGATGAGCGCGCGGAGCTGGAGCACCATGAGGACGAACTCGGCATCGAAGCGGACCCTCGGGTCCTCAATATCCGGCTCCTGGGCGGTCTCGAGCAGCGCATCGGCAAATTTCAGACGCTTCAGGGACAGGTCCTCCTGCACCACTAGCTCCAAGTGCTCCCGCCACCGGACGGCGAGCCGGATCACCTGCTTACCGACCCGCAAGTGGGTAGCGATCTCCTCCGCCTCCAAGTCCTGTCCGCTGCAACGCACCAAGGCCCGCTTGTCGCGAGCATCGCGCAGCTCGCACATGTCCCCCAGCTCCAAGCCGGCGGGCAGATCCCCGGTGGCGACCCATCGGGTCATGATGGCTATCGGGTCGTTCCTCGGCCGCGGCGGGTGGACCCGAAACGAGCCCAGCGTTTCCCGCAGCAAAGCCACCAGCTCCTCGGCGCCTTTCTCACTAGCGGCATCCACCAGCATCCAGCCACCGATCAGGTCCAGATAGGTGTGGATCCGACGTGACCGGGTGAAGGCCCGAGGCAGCATCTCGATCATGACCTCTTCACGCAGCCGCCGCCGCTCCCGACGCCCGACCGTGCGCGCCTCGCGGTCCTCGATGTCCGCGACCCGTTCGTCCAGGGCCTCGCCGACGACAGTGGCCGGCAATAGCCGTTCCTGGCATCGGGCGCAGAGGGCGATGCAGCCATTGCCCGCGTGGGTCAGCACCCGGGTCTGCTCCCCCAGGGGAGGATGCCAACCGAGACTAGCGGTTTGCAGCGGGCCACAGGGGCGAAACCGGCGCTCCGAGAGCCGCTGCTCCAAGTCTTCCGCATTGATAGCCGAGGGATCTTCCAAGCGATAAAGGCGCACATTCTTAAACATACCGCCCCCCTTGAACGGGCCAGTTAAGGGCGCCTCGATAAATTCAAGGCGCCTATGCAGGGCAAGGAGCCCCCCGCCAGCCTTCAAGCATATCAATGATTGAACAATGAGAGACAAAGCGGAAATCACATTTTCGCTTTGCGACTCGCAAAATTCATTTGGTGCTCAATTCTACAAGCCGCTCCATGACCTCTCGGGCACGCCGCAAGGATCCGATTTTTGTTCCTATGCAATTGTCCGGGATCCAACAGTAACGGAGAATTTTGCAATCGGCGGTTAATAAAAAACCGAAAATGGTGGTATCAACTGTATATACCTCATACAATCACCATATCCCTCAGAGAGGCTTCATCACAAAACGCTTTTCCAAACAATCTGGAAATAGTCTTCACAGCAGCCCCGGCTTCTCAGAAAACATCCACGCAATCATATAACGACTACGACACGTAGACCTGAAAAATTGAGTGAGGTTGATTCTTGATGGCAAGCACGGGAAAAATCCCACGAAGTCAGTTTGGAAAAATCAGCAAATTCTTGAGCTTTGTACTACGACATAAACCGGATGCTATTGGTTTGACCTTGGATGCGCAAGGTTGGGCGTCAGTATCGGAGCTGATTGAGAAAGCATCTTCTGAAGTGTCACTTACAGCAGACCTGATAAAACAGACTGTTGTCACCAACGATAAGCATCGGTTTTCACTTTCCGCGGATGAGCAGAAAATACGTGTTAATCAAGGACACTCGATTAAGATCGATCTTGACCTTATCCCAAAAGAACCTCCGTCAATTCTTTAATCATGGAACCGCAACGCGGTTTCTATCTTCGATCTTGAAAGAGGGTCTGCGTCCTGGACAACGCCATCATATTCATCTTTCAACGGGTACGAAAACCGCAATAACCGTTGGAAAGCGTTATGGAAAACCGGTTGTTCTAAAAATTGCCTCCGGCGAAATGTATCAGCTGGGATTCAAGTTTCTTTATCTAAAAATGGTGTGTGGCTTACGGAGTCAGTTCCTCCTAACCTCTTAATCTATATTATTGGTAATTACATCAAGGCTCATATTCGATCATTGTTTCCACAACACTTCTAAACCAATCCCAAAAGTTGCTGAAGAACTCCTTTTACTCATGTCTGGAACTAGCAAAATCATGGATGACGACTATTCCTCCAGAATAACCCTTTTCCCAACATGCTACATCATCATTATCTTCCCTTCTTGCAAATGGCACTAATTCCCTTTTTGGGAATCTTTCTTTCATTCCATGAAATCGAGTACGCAACCGCTCACCTTGCAAAATGATCCATGGATCAAAATCTAGAAGATCTTGTATCTACTATCCGCAGAAATTCTTGCGGGTAGTTGAACCACTCTGGCAATTCAGATTTCGTCAGTAACTGTTTCATACTAATTACTCCATTGAACCAATAAAGAGTGAACCATTCGGATACCTATTTTTAAAACTAGCAGATTGGTTTCCTATCCTTAGCTGTATAGCTTCACCCCAAGTGGAGGGAACACCTTTTTGTTGTAAACCGCTCTCACAGTACAGGACATAAATTTCCCATTAAAATCAGATGGCTAGGTTGATCTTCGTGGTTCTTCGAATAAAGCGACGGCCTGGTAAAACACCTCAAGTTTTTCCGTTATATTGAATAAAATCTCTCTCAGCCAGTCCAAACCATACCTGAAAATACTGATGGCCGGACGGTGATGACTCTTGATTGGGATTGGTTTTTGCTCGTGTAACCATTCCCCGAGGAGACGCGCCCAGCAGAAGGCGATCGCTAACAAGGCCAGAAGCGTCTCAATACGATCCAACCCGGTCAGATGGGTTGCTTTAAAATCGAATCCTTGGCTCTTCAAGGCCTTGAATCCGGAGCGTCGCCATTGTTCGCGAAACCCGAAATGGGGTCGGTCCGATTTCGGGTGCCAAAATGAGGCGACGGCCATGGCCTTCGGCGGCCCGCGTTCGTCCTGTGTCCGTCCCGGCGCGCACTCCGCGCGGCACCAGAACTCCCGCAATGACTGGACGCCGTGTCGCATGGCCTGGCCTTTCGTCTTCGCCGGCGCTCACGCGCCGCACTCCGACGAAACGCACGACCCTACGCCTTCGCGGGGGGCGTCGCTCTCCGCTCGTCGCTTACGCTCCCTCGCTTTCCTGGGCTCCTCCGACGAAGGCGAGAGGCTGCTCACCAGATTGGAGGACTACGCCGAGGCCATCGGCGATACCGACTTTCTGGTCCGTTCCGCCAGCAACCTGGGCAATGAGGTGCTGCCCTGGGCGCCGGGGGCCATACCCTCGTTTGGGCCCGGGACGCCCTGCGCTGGTCCCCCAACAATGGACATGCTTGGGACCTGCACGGCCGCGCATTGCAAGGCCTTGGCCACCCGGACACCGCCCAGGCCGTTTACTGGGAGGCAATTCGTCTCCTGCCGGACGATCCAGTGCTCCACAATCAGCTCGCCCGGCTGCTACAGGGCTAGGGCGGGAGCAGGAGGCGGAGGACCTATTCCGCCAGACCCTGGACCGGGATCCCAGCGATACGGTCGTCGCCAACGAGCTGGCCCGGCTGTTGGCCCGCACCAGTCATGGGGACGAGGCGGAGGATCTATTCCGCCAGACCCTGGACCGGAATCCTAGCAATACGGTCGCCGCCAACGAGCTGGCCCAGCTGTTAGTCCATACCGGTCGTGAAGACGAGGCGGAGAAATTACTGGGCCGGGTCTTCGAGGACCTCCCCCATCATAATCCGGTCGTCCTCTACAGCCTAGCCCTGGTCCGGACCGCCGGAGGCCGACCGGAGCGTCGCCATTGTTCGCGAAACCCGAAATGGGGTCCGTCCGATTTCGGGTGCGAAAAATGAGGCGACGGCCATGGCCTTCGGCGGCCCGCGTTCGTCCTGCGTCCGTCCCGGCGCGCACTCCGCGCGGTGCCAGGACTTCCACAATAACTGGATGCCGTGTCGCATGGCCTGGCCTTTCGTCTTCGCCGGCGCTCACGCGCCGCACTCCGACGAAACGCACGACCCTACGCCTTCGCGGGGGTCGTCGCACTCCGCTCGTCGCTTACGCTCCCTCGCTTTCCTATGCTCCTCCCCGCTCCCCGGAGGCTGCCGTCCCAGTGCACGCTCGGTATGTGCAGGTATTCGGTAACAACACACGGAGCGCCACCCTGGGCGCCTGCTGGATGCCGGCAGCGCCGGTGTCAAAGAGGCACGGCGACGCTTGGCCGACAACCTACTGGACGCCGGAGCCGATGGACAGGAGGCGGCGCAAGAGCGAGGGAAATCCAGCATCCCACACCGGGGGGGGGAGACACCCCCATGGTCTCGGATACCGAGGCCGCCAAGCGCGAGGCAGTGCTTCGAGGTGAGAAGTGCAAGCGCCCGGTTCCTGAAACGCGCCGCCCTTGCCAGCCGGGCCGACGGGCAGTTTCGAGCAGACGCCGCGGCTGCCGGACACACCCTCGACGGGCTGATCGAGAAGGACCCGGGGGACCTCTATCTCCAGGTCGTTCGGGCCTGCATGTGCCCGAACGCCGCACGGGGCTTGCCAATCGCTACCGGGAGGCCCTCGGTGCCCTGGCCCCGTACCTAGCCGGGGGCGACCGGAGATAGCCGTCGACCATTGGGAGCAGCTATACGAGGCGTTTCCGGAGCGTCGGGGCTTGATCGACTTTACCCACCTGATGCGCAGGATACCCGAGACGCAAAAGACGCCTATCTCCGCAACCGGATCGCAAGGGACGGACGCATCGACCCGGAGGACCCGGAGCTGATCGATTGGCTCAATGACACCACCCGCGCCGAGGTAGACCTGGACGACGACAGCCTCTTCAAGCGCGCCGCCTGATTTTTTAGACAGGCTCTCAGCCAACCATAGGGGAGCTGTACCCACCATTGGGCTTACTCGACATCTTCTTTTTTTGCCGCAAATGAACGCGAATGAGCCGAAAAATGCTCGGCTAGGCGATTGTCGGAAAATGGTGTACCGGATTGGGCTGGATTTTCGTTCGTATTCAAGGCGCGGCAACCGGCGCCTAGTGGACTATTGTAACGGTTGACGCAACACAGAAGACGGACGAAAAGACCACCAAGATGGTATTTCATTTGACAGAAACCGCCTAAGGTCCGCACTTGGCCAGCCCGACGCACAAAGCCTTCTCGTACACGGACTCCAAAGACCCAGGACCCAAGACACTTGTCAGGTCCCGTGTGATTATATTCCAAGAAAGAGCTATCCTTTGTTGCAGGCGAGAGAGGTTTTACGCCAGCTTGCCGAGGAGGGTGTCGAGGGGAGTCCGAAGGGAGCCGAGCCGTCGGTCGGC
>Ga0209681_1000156_pt1 | contig 17620 bp, 12 predicted proteins | sample WorMetLIZISLAND2_3_FD_187416 | JGI IMG/M metagenome (GOLD analysis project Ga0209681, IMG submission 187416) | Marine gutless worms symbiont microbial communities from Max Planck institute for Marine Microbiology, Germany - Olavius clavatus LIZARD... ... | reverse complement strand
AGTATGGACCTTATCACGTGGGGTGCTCATCTCCCTTACCTTGGCCGTGAGCCCGTAGGTGGATAAACCACTAAAGTCTGTGATGCATGGCCAGTGCGACGCCAGACCTACGGTTACCTTCCCGGCCGCAAAGCATCACCGCCCTTTGGCCGGTACCAAATTGTACTGCTTGGTGAACAGAGGCACATGGGTGTTAACAACTTGCCCAGAGTTGCTGCCTGGCGGTGCACTGGCCGGGAGTTGAACCCGGGACCTCTCGGTCTCGAGTCCAACACGCCACCACTACACCACCAAGCCACCCAAGTAAATGTACACTTGAGGAATAATCCTGCCAAATTTTATCCCAATTCAGTTTGAAATAATGGAGCCTTAGGCTTTTTTGAAGAGGTCACCCCAACAAGAACAAGAACGAGTAGCGATATGAGATCAGTTCGTGGTCTAAGAACTCAAAGTACGGTAGTATTAGGGTGGTTGATATTGAATACCAGTTGCGACATGTTAGGAGAGTAATTTGTAATTAGATCTTGTGATGAATGCACGAGTGTTGTTGATGTTGTAGCGTTTCAGACGGAAGGTAAACTGTACTTAATCTTGGAGTTCCTTCGTGGAGGAGATTTGTTCACTCGACTCTCAAAAGAAGTAGGTCATCATTGGAAATGACTCATAACTAGACATTATCACCAGCAATGAGTCATAACTAGGTCATAACTGTCGGCAGTGACTGTCTTTTAGCTGATTAATCTATGAACAAAATAAAGAATTGGTTTAAATCTTTAAGAAGTTTATCATTACATATATATGCAGCATGCGTGACATCTGTAGTATTATAGTGGAGTTTCCAAAGACTGATAGGATACTTGACAAGCAAAAAATAAAGACAACGAGTTGTGCAGCAGTAGGGCAGAATTATATGGAATTTTTGCAAGCATAAGCAGAAGACGGCAGATCGTAGCAGGGAATGAAAAGTTCAGTTTTCAGCCGCTACTTGAACATGTTGATCGTTTCTGCTGATGTAACCGAGACTGGCAGGCTGTTCCACGCCTGGGCTGCGGCAACAGGATAAGCCCGATCCCCGAAGGTGGAAAGACGAGTCGATGGAACGACAAGGGCGTTGGTGGTGGCTGATCGCAGTCGTCGCCATCTGTCAAGGGTTGAAATAGGCTGCAGTTTGTTGGCAAGGAGGTGTGGTGATGCCAGACCATGGAGACAGCGATAAGCAAGTAGAGCAAGCTTGTACTCAATCCGCTGCTCCATCTTTCAACCAATGCAGTCGTGGAAGAAGTAGCAACACACGGTGGTGTTTCCGGGAAGAAAACACCAGGCATGCCGCAGCATTCAGAACAGACTGCAAACGGCTGATGGTGTTGGCTGGAAGACTAGCCCTCGTACAGCTACCTTTGATGATGTGTAGTGTGTATTTAAGTATTTAATTGTATAAATGTGGCTGTAGGTGATGTTCACTGAAGAAGACGTGAAGTTCTATCTGGCAGAGCTGGCGTTAGCTCTGAGTCACCTACATAAACACGGCATCATCTACAGAGATCTCAAGCCTGAGAAGTATTTTCTCGCTAGTCTGTCAGTTTATTCATTCCGTACATACCATGGTAATAGCAGCTTCAAGTACATCACCGAGGCAGTGTGCTGCCATTGTGGTTAATATAGTACAGTTGCACGAAGCCACCTAAACTGAGTGATGGGTCATGAGTCCATCTGTATGCTGCTGTTGTTGCTTGAAGTTTATCATTTTACTGTTCTGCAGAGTGTAGAAGGCTGAGTTGTCTTATGCACTGTATTGATAGGCATGTCACTGAGGGATGGCAGTGGTGGGCCTCACAGGCTCACATGGCCAGCCTGTTGACTAGGCAAGCTCCATGGCCAGGTGGTTGTCGCTTGGACCTGCAGAGAGCTATTACTGGTGTCATGCGGGTTAGGACTAATTGTGTGGATATGCTCTTTATCAGTCCAGCTGTGACTAGTTAATAGCTGGTATTTGCTGGGATTCCTGAGAGCCGGCTTAGGCCTGTGAATGGGGGTCGTTGTTTCTTGTCATACTTTGAGAGTTAGCAACATTACGTGGCAGATTAGAATACAGACTTGGCAAGTGTAGTGTGTGTTCTTGACACAGTATGGTATATGATGTGATCTGCTAATGTTACACACAGCAAGTATTGTATCTTGCCATCTGTGTATTAAACCGATGCAGACCTCATTCACATGATATGATTTCCTGCACTGTAGGTCTGCTAGTTGTTTTGAGTTATTGATATAGCGTGATGTAAAAAAATTTGGTTAAAAAATTAAATCCGAGGTGCGGTGTAGTCGCTAGGTGGTGAGAGCGTTATGCCGAGGCAAAATAAAGTTTAGACGTTTGAAGGAGTCAGGTGATTGTGACACTCTGATAGCAGTATGTATATGGTTCCACATTTGTGAAGCGGCAGAAGAGAAAGCATGTAAAGTCAGTTTTTATCCCAGGAACGTGTAGGATGGGCTAGCTAGAGGAACAAAGTAAAAGACTGGATTGGTGGTAAGATATGAGGTTATAGAAATAAGCTGGTTGCTGAGTGGAAAGCATCTTGTAGGATAGTATCGTCTTCGTCGTCGTTATCGCAAAGCCAGCGAGGCCCTGCGAGGGCCATAGTGTTGCTCCTTGGTGACCACGACTCATCACACGCCTCCACAGATCCGCTGGGGGGGATTCTATTGTCCTTCCGGACCTGGTCGATCCAGTATAGTATGGCAGCTTTATAATTTAGTAAAATAATAAAGTAACTATATATTGATCTGTATGTGATGTGGCAGTATTCTGCTGGACTCTGACGGTCACATCAAACTGACAGATTTTGGACTGAGCAAAGAGTCGATATTTATGGAGAACAAAACGTTCTCATTCTGTGGTACGGTGGAGTACATGGCACCTGAAGTCGTCAATCGGAAGGGACATGATTCATCAGCTGACTGGTGGTCGTATGGTGTGCTAATGGTGAGTTGTACGCATATATTGCTGTCTTATGCCTGGTTTCCACCATTCCGTTGCTGTTCTGCCATTGCCTTTTCGCCGTTCCATTAATAATAATAATAATAATACGATAATTTATAAGGCGCCGTAACATGTCCATATAGTCACTACAAGGGCGTTGTGCCGTTTCTGTTCTTCCATTCCGTAGCTGCTGTTGCAGTTGCGCGCGAGAACAGAATTGCTGGAAATGTCTCCGTTGAGGCGTTTGAAGTGACCACAACGCTGATTGGCTGTCCGCCTATGGCAGAACGGCAAAAATAGGATTTAATCCTATTTACTACGGAACGGCAGTTACGGCACAATGGCATGTGGGAACGGCAACAGCGCAACATAGGCAACGTAATTCTTACGGTGCTTACGGAATTCTTACGGAATTTGTGTAACGGCAACGGAACGCTGGAAACTAGGCATTACTTGATATATTGTTGGAATACGTGAAGAATATTTCTGTACACAAATATGTAAGTAAATAAAATTCTTTATAGTGCAAAGTGTCAACTAAAGGCCGATTCTGAGGCACTTGTGTGAGCCGCTAGTGGGAACTGAAGGCCTGGTCAAAACAGTGGGTTTTAAGAAGACGACAGAATGTGTGTGATGACGAACAAGCGCAAATGCTAGAAGGGAGTGAGTTCCATACTGAGGGGGCAGCAGCGCTGGAACCACAAGAAGCAAAGGTTGCGTGGAGTCAAAGAACCAACAACAGATTGGTGTAGGAGGATTGTAAATGTGTTATTCTGGTTAGAATAAACAACGTGGCAGTTAGTATGGATTTATTTATGTATTCATTCATTCACTGTTAAATATAAGTAAGTAAGTAAGAAAGAACGATTATAGTGTCCAAAGCAACTAAGCGTCACTGCGCAGGCACTGAACAGTCATAAGGGGAAAGGGTAGGAAATGTTAAACAGGTGGGTTTTGAGCCGAGACTGGAAGACAGCTACGGAAGGTGTGGAAGTGACAAGATCAGGCAGACTGTTCAAGACGCAAGCAACAGTGACCATAAAAGCTCGGTCATTGATGGCTGACAGTCGGGTGTGGCTGACAGTCAGTGAGTGACAGTGACAAGGATGAACTGGAACGAAGTCGCTGACGAGCCTCGACATCTGCCACCTGACAAAGCTCGAGTATTTGCTTTATATTGCCTGTTTAGTAAAATAGAACATGGCTGGAGTAGACTGCCATTGAATGAATATAGTTATGTATGTGTGATAGATAGATTGTTAAGATGATGATTATGCTGTTGTGTGCGTGTGATGTGGACTGTTCAGTTTGAGATGCTGACCGGGTCGTTGCCGTTTCAAGGACAGAATAGAAAGGACACGATGACGATGATTCTCAAGTCAGTTATAGTTACTTACTTCACAACTTGTTCTTCTTAGACCAACTTTCACATGTATATGTTGGTTGGTTGTCATGGTGGTGCAGTGGTTCAGCATCGGTTTTGATCGAAAGGTCGCTGTTTCGACTCCCGGCCATGGTGCTATCAGGTCAACTCAGCCTTCTCTCCCTCCAGGGTAGGTAAATCGAATACGAGCCTGCATGGCTGGGGTTAAGGCGGGGCATGTTCGCTTGTGTCGGGTGGTAGGTAACACTGTGTGATTCCGTATGGCAAGCGACGTCCCATAGCTGTGAGATAGTGTACCATTAACAGCTAGAGAGGACCTTTTTAACATTTTATGTGTATAGTGCTTATGTCATGAACAGATGAGAGTCATATGTATGGTAGTCATCAGACTGATGCATTTGTGTGTGAGCATGCTGGACCAGCAAACCCATGACTTTTGTATGTAAAAAAGTGGCAAGCCCATGACACACAGCAAACCCACAACTTCGTGCATTTATCAGGCCGAAAATCGTGTCCAGATGATTTCATTTACCTTTGTGTGAAAAACTGGCCCAGTGGCATAAGTTGGTGGTGTGTACAGAGTTTGCTACTTTAGATGTGCATATACACTGTGTCTCAAAAAAAGGGACCCGACATTATCGATTGTAACTTTTAAAAGGATTAATGGATTTTAACGATTTTTGGCACAAATATTCCTGACACAACTGACCATCAAATGGCTCTGCAGGTTCCCACCTCAGCAGTGTCAGGAATATTTGTGCCAAAAATCATCAAAATCCGCTAATCCTTAAAATTACAATCGATAACGTCGGGGTCCATTTTTTGGAGACACAGTGTACATCTCCTGTGTATGTGAGCTTGCATACAGGACCATCACGTGCACAACATTGTTCACAGAAGTTGGATACCCATGACACACAGTAAACTTACGACATCATTTGTGTGTAGTGGAAAATATGTCATGGGTTTCATGGTGCGCCATACATTGGTGTGTGTGTGTGTGTGTCTATCACAGAGCAAAGCTGGGCATGCCTCAGTTCCTCAGTTCTGAAGCACAGTCACTCCTACGAGCTTTGTTCAAACGAAATCCAACAAATCGACTTGGTTTGTCCGTCATGCATTGTTACATTACTGTCAAACTGTTGTAGCAGAGTTCATTGTTAAATAGGCTGTGTCTGTACTACCTAGTTTGATGGCAGTCACTTTTACCCACACACCAAGCTGGCGAGCGACCTAATAATATTAATACAATGTGTTTGTGTCATGTTGCATGTTGCATTGTCACCATTGTGACATCATACAGTCACGTGATGTCATCAGTTGCGTGACCATTCGACTCAGCATAAATGATTTCCTATACATCCTCAACAGTAGTCTTCGTGGATCTTGCTTAGTTTTATGACATCGTCACTGATGCCATAATGCCAGGGTCTACAGTAGGAGATCATATGTTAAAAAGATCGTCTAATTCCGACAAGAACTCAAGGAGAATAAATATTTCAAAAGTTATGATGTAACCACTATGATGTCATTCGGTCATGTGATGTCATTACTAACATTGCCATTTAACTCCCCTTGGGAACTTTCCTATAGGCACCCAGTAGGAAAGGAAAGAATCTGCTATTTCCCTTTGTTTTCAAGATACTTAGCCTCAAGGGTTTGGACATCCATATATACATAGCCACAGACATACATCCACATGGACTGACAATAAGGAATGCTTAAAGCTTGCAGCATGCATATCAATAGCACATACATTGATGCTGAAAGTTCACTTTGTCATGTAAACTTGCTGTGCTGATGATAATGTGGCAGGCATGATGTTTGTCAGTTAATTGAAGACAGATGTAGATGTATCTAAGTGGGTTGTGTGACATTGTGTGATCTTGGTTTGACAGGTGCAGGTGAACGGGGCGTTGAAGACCTCAAGTCTCATGTGTTTTTTGCAACAATAAACTGGGATAAGTTGCTCAAGCGACAGATTGTTCCACCATTTAAACCTGTCGCCAGTCGCGTCGACGATGCATTCTATTTTGACAAACAGTTCACATCCAAGACACCAAAAGGTAATGAATGTATGCAGAAACACGTTGCATGCCATACACCATTACACCCTGCTAAATAGTTCAGTTTTGAGATGGCTGCAGTAACAAACAGGATGATGATGAAGATAAGTCTCGAACGGCTGCTGGTAGAGAGTTCCAAGCTGTGGGACCACAGTCAGTAACGTATGTACCTTGGTGGTTCCCTAGTGGAGATCCGATGTGTCCTAGTTCAGTTCATAGATTACTCCGTGGAGTGAGGTCCAATTACAGTATATTATAACTGAGGAAACGATTGTCCACTAGAGTGGTGTTTAGTTTTTCTATAGTAAATGTCTTTTATTAACATATATCGTCTATATGAACTCAACATTTTCTGTTAACGTTTTCTGTTAGTAGTAGTATGTATGTTAAGAGAATGTTAAATTTGTACTGTCAGTTTTATGACAGTTGACTTGATCTGGCTTGTGGCTGTATAGCTGTCATCATATTGATGAACTGCTGTGCTAATAGGTTGACCATTAATGACACTGTGACCATTGTCACTGTGCTAACAGATTCTCCGGGAGTGCCACCAAGTGCTACAGCTCACGAGTTGTTTCGTGGCTTTAGTTACGTTGCGCCATCACTGCTTGACGACGTCGATCACTCTACAACTGTTGTATGCAACACTCAGGCTCTTTCGTCGGCAAGTTGTGCTCTGTTTGTTTTTAGTAGTCACTGACTTTAAGTTATGGGATCACACAGTGTTAGCTGCCACCGAACATAATTGAACACATCCTGTCGTGACCCAAGCCAGACAGGCTGGTGCTCGATTAACAGTGTTAGTCAGGTGAACCTTAAACCCAGCCAGAAGCTAGTACTCAATTCACCTACCTTGGAGGGATTGAAGGCTGAGTTGTCCTGGACGTTGTGCTGTTTGGCTGCATTTCGAGTCGGAGTGAAGTTCACACTAAACGTTAAACAATAGATTGTTTCAGTATGAGTCTGCCAGTAACAGTAGCTTCTGATGACCACCTAGCATTCCACTGCTGCTCTGAAACACTAGTTTGTGTAGTGAGTCACAAAGCAGTAAATGTAGAAACATTTTGGAAAGTAATGTTTACGTCTGTGTCAGTAGGTATATGTGTTAAGTGTGCTTCGTTTGAGTAGGCAAACAACTCTGCTAGTAATTGTCATCTGTCTGTATTTCTGCAAAACTGTGCATAATATGTTGCCTACAATAGTAATAAATATTTAACAGTTTGTTCTATTCATAGATCATACATGTTCAGTCGTAGATGTTATTGTGTTGTTTGTTTCACGTGTAGATACCTGGCGTCAAAACAAAACCATTCTCTGATGACTATGATCTGAAAGAGGTAATGATGCAGTTCATTCACACCTGTGTACAGCTGATAATTATTGATGACTGATGAGTGCTTTCAATTGCATCACTGTGTGAAACCTGTACAACACAAATGAGAACATTTTCTTGACTACAGAAGAGACCTTTGATCTTAGATGATGTCTCACTTAGACCAAGTTATCATTTATTTTGCATTGTGATAAAACTAATGTGTAATGATATGTCTGTGGCAAGTCTGTAGTTTAACAAGCAGTAGTTTATGCGCCTGGTACTTGGTTAGTTTGGTGACTAATGTGCTGGTTGGTCTGTGCACATGATCTAACGGTATTTGTTTGTATATATTCATTCAGTAAATTGTTATATTTACAGACATGTGTATATGTCTGTATTCTGATGTGTTTGACTGTTCTGTGATGTGTGTAAGTATGTTGAGATGTAACTGTGGGTATGTAACCACGTTCACGTCCTCGGTGTCACCTTTTCGTCTGACCTGAGTCTGGATGACCGTGTTACCCGTGTCAGTGCGACGTGCTTCTACTGGCTCCGTCAGCTCAGACGAGTTCGACGCTCCTTGCACGACGACGCCATGAAGACGCTGGTCCATGTGTTCGTTACTTCGCGCGTGGACTACTGTAACGCAGTTCTTGCCGGATCGCCGAGTCCACAACTGACACTCTACAACGTATGCTGAATGCAGCTGTTCATCTCATGTCACAAGTACGACCGTGGCCTGTTGAATCCACCAGTTACACTGGCTTGACGTCGCGGAACAAGTCGAGTACAAGCTCGCTGTCATGGTCCGCCGGTGTCTGGAGATCAAAGCTCCAAAGTACGTGAGTGTCCGCTGCACTCCGGTTACCGCCGTCAGCAGCTGACATCTACGATCACGTCGATCAGCCAACCAGCATCAGCTGATTGTACCGCGCTGACGGAGGATTACATTTGGCCGTCGAGCTTTCCCTGACGGTCTGGAACTCACTACCGACCGCGTTTCGCAGTCTGTCCATTAGTTTTGGCGACTTTAGATGCATGCTGAAGACGATATTGTTCGCGCGATATTAGTGCACTCAGTGCAGTAGAGATGCTTTGCATAATATTGCGCTATATAAATTTCCTATTCTATTCTATGTTGAGCTATTCTGCAGTGATCTATCATGTGCTGTGATTGCTGTGTGGTAGGAGCTGGGTATAGATTTGTTCACTAAATTGTTTTACTTTGAGCCGTGTCTGTACTCTGATATGTCTGAATTTTCTCTGGATTGTCTATGTTACTATGATTACTGTGTGGTAGGAGCTTGGTACCGGTTCATACTCTGTGTGTCAGCGATGCGTTCATCGGACAACTGGTCGTGAATATGCTGTAAAGGTATGTCAATGTTTTCAATGTGCATTACTCATTACAATACTAAGTTTTTGAATATGCAATATGTTGTCTCACAAGTAAATCCATAACTTTGCAACAGTAAGGAAATATCAAATGCTGCATGGCGATTTTATGCAGGTATGAACGTGTTATAAGAGGGTGAAAATTTGCATTAAAATTCCAAGCAGTTGCTCAGAAAATGGCAAGCAACTTTAGGGGATACATTTTTTGCTGCACCTGGTAGTTTCAGTCTTCCATTGTATAATAACACTGCGTGCATGTATTGTGTGTGTCTGTGTGCATGTGTTTGTTGTTTAGTGTTTATGTTCGTTAGAAATGTGTTCAGGTGATTGATCCAGAGAAACGAGATCCATATGAAGAGGTCGAGATTCTGATGAGATACGATCATCCAAACATCGTCAAGCTGCGTGATGTACGTCACTCCATATGTTCTGATACTGATTGATTGTGTTGATGGTAACATTCTGTTGCTTTCGTGATGTACGTCTATGTGTTCTGATATTGAGTGATTGTGTAACGGTAACGTTCTGCTGCTGTCAGCTGGTGTCATACATCGATGTAGCGTAGAATGCTATTATTTGGAACTTATGTTGAAAGAAACATTTTCTATGGAGCTGTTGCACTGAACTGGATGTTGTTGTAAAATGATTCTGTATTGAAATTAAACTATTTAAAGCAGTTTGATAGTTGGTATAGTCATCACCTGAAGTGATGTTCCACATGTTTGTGCAATCTGGAGTTCATGCTGTTGTCCTTTGTCCCGGTATGACATTCTGTTGTACTCTCAGAAGCTACAGGGTAAAGCCGAGATGTCTTACCTATCCACGGACAGTCACCCATCCAAGTACTAACCCAGCAGTGTATGGCCGGGAGTTGAACTTGTAACCAGTCTGTTGATCACAAGTCCAATGCCCTAACTGATGCTGCCCAGTCAGTGTGAGTCATTGTCAAGTGATTGTCCATGAGTGAGGCTGCATTCGCATTGACACGAGTGCCGGTTACGAGTTATTCCTACCAGTGAAACTCGTACGAGTGGAGCGTTCACGGTCACTCGTACAAGCAGACACTTGTAAATTCAGTCGCCATTAAAAATTTGGTGTAAATTGTGAAATACCTTGAATTTCTTGCAAAAATTTACTTCAGTATTGCTAGCAATGTTGTTCATAAATGTTTACGTCAAAATTACGTCATATCTTTACTGTGTGCTGTATAAATAAGTAACATCACGTGCTTGCTAGTACGGGTTGCCTAGAAACAAGACATGCACGAAACGACCCGTACGAGTGAGTATCGATCTCGTAAATGTACTTGTATTAGTGTGAATGCTCCATTGGAATACATGCAAATTTGTGTTTACTATAACCCGGACACGGATACCCGTAACCAGTACTCGTGTCAATGTGAACGCACCCTGAGTGATTGTTAACTGTGATGTGCATAGGTCTATGACAACAAGTCACGCGTGTACATGGTGACGGACTTGATGCGCGGCGGTGAACTGCTTGACAGAATTCTGAAACAGAAGTCATTCTCAGAGCGTGAAGCGAGTTCCGTGCTGCAAGTCCTTGCTAAGACTGTCTACTACCTGCATTCTAAAGGAGTACGTAGTTGGTTACGTCTCTAAGTACTCTCTTCTTGTCTTTTTGCGTGTTGTGTGTTTGTCTGAGTGACTGTTAAGTACTGTTAGCTTGTAATAATAATAATAATAATATTAATGACGACAATATTTATAGTGCTGTCATCATAGCAGAGCCATTGCGAGAGTTTAGTCAGTTCAGGAGATGAATACAGAAACGGTGCCACCGACCTTTGGACCAAGCCAATCGGCTGGAGCTGCAGGCCCACCTATATAGGCAGCCAGTAAACCATATCCACCATCGCCATTTATTATCATTACTCAGCGCGAAAGCTGATACTCATTTTACCGTCCACGGAGGGTAGAAGGCTGAGTCGACCTCGGTGGCTTTTAACATACCGAGATGGTTTACCCGTCCGTAGACGGTCACCCATCCAAGTACTAACCGGGCCTGTCATAGAGTAACTTCGTTGATCTGCCAACAACGTTACCACTACGCTAAACCACCGCTTGTACTTAGCAAACAGTGTGGCTCAGTAAAATGTAGTGAGTGTTCAAGACTTGATGGCAATTAGTAAGTTTAAATGGTACTCAGTGACAGATTGTTTGATGGTAGTGTAACAAGTTGTGCAGAGTTTTCTGGATTATTATTATTATTAAGTGGCTTTTTGACATTTCTCGTCTTTGCTGAATTGTGAGGTAACTGGAAGAATGTTACGATGGGCCACTATGACATTCTGTTGTACTCTCAGAAGCTACAGGGTAAAGCTGTAAGCACTAAGTTGGAAACTGTGATAGTTTGATGTCAAAGTCTACACTTTAATAGGCCCGTGTGGTGCTCGGGGCCATTGTAAGCCCACCTCGTTTCCTGGCTGAGTGTCGTAAGAGGCAACTGAATCAGGGTAGTTTTGTTTCTGCTGTACGTTTAGTTGTTTATTTTCTTTGATTCGTATTGTGTTTATGTGTGTATTTTTGTGATTTATATTGAGCTTTTTCCTTATTGTTTGTTTGTCAGTAACAGTCAAGTGATTGGCTGTGAAGACTGCCTCCTAAATAACCTATACTGTGTCGGGTGGGGCGTTAAACTCTACTCAATCCAATCCAATCTACACTGTAATAATTATGATATTTTTCAATGTTATCTTGTTAACTTTGGCCTAAAACGTTATGCAGGAGTCACACATAGTAACTCTGCAAAGATCTGTCATCTTTGTGACATTAAGTCCATTGTGTCAGTTTTTCAGGACGTTGTAGCTGTGTATTATTGCTATTGACACTGTTGGTGTTCATTCGTGTGATATGACTACACAGGTTGTTCGTCTGTGGTGGTGTAAATATACAGCTTGTTTATCTCTATAGTATGTATGCAGGTTGTTCATCGTGATCTGAAGCCGTCAAATCTGCTCTATGGTGACGTAAATGGTGCGCCCGAATCTCTACATATCTGTGACTTTGGTTTTGCGAAGCAGCTGCGTGCTGACAATGGACTCCTGATGACTCCGTGCTACACTGCCAACTTTGTGGCACCCGAGGTACTTTGTCACCGCCAGCATTCTGCGACATTGTCAGTTGTACTTTGTGAAAGTTTAGTTTAGTTTAGTAAGTACAGCACAATTAATCAGGATGTTGCATTGCGCCCCGGAAGCAACATTAAACCCAAAACGTTTTGAATTAAAGTCGAAAATGTTATAACTAGTGTCTACGTCGTGCAAATGTACTGGGAGGCTATTCCAAACACATGGCCCGGCAGCAGCAAAGCTTCTGTCGCCATATGTGTTGTGCGTGCATGGAACAACACTCGATCCGTCAGTGGACGAGCGGAGCTGATGTCTTCTACCTTCTGAAACCAAGTGTATGTTGTCAGCCAAATACGGTGGTGCCTGGCCGGACAAAGACGAGTAAACGAAACATGCTGGCTTGAAGTTGACACGTCTCTGGACAGGAAGCCAGTGCAACTGACAAAGAACTAGCGAGATGTGGTCCCCTTGTCTAGTTCCAGTGAGAAGCCGAGCGGCGGCATTCTGGATGGACTGAACTTTGCTGAGGAGGCTCTGAGGCAGGCCGTAGATCAGTGAATTACAGTAGTCCAGGCATAGTTGTCCGCGCATGCAAGACATGCTCTACATTCGGGGAAAAGTTTGCGAACTTTAGTGGACTTTGTAATGTGAGCATATCGTACGTTCTTCAAAGAGTTGAAGTTGAGAGTAGGTTTTTTTGCTGCAGATCATTTAATGATTTGCTGTTTTTGCTGCTTTGGAAATGAAATTGTGAATGAGTTAAAGTCAGTTTGAAGAAAAGAAAACTCAGTTTTGTGCTTGCTTAAAATTGATAAAGTGTATGCCTGGAATAACCTACCTAAGGACTTGCAACACTGCTCTAACACAGATGTATTCAAGAAAAGACTTAAGACATTTCTGTTCCAAAGTGCATTCGTCACAGATTGATTTTATTTTGGCTTCTATGTATTTTAGTATTGTTAGCGCCCCTGCACATTTTTGTATAGCCGTGCTATATAAGTTCTCAATGTATTGTATTGTATTGTATGATAAGCATGAAACCATAAGAAGGAGCAGCACAACTAATGTTTTGTGCAACAACTACAGCCTATGGCTTAGGAGTCTAGGCCTGTCAGTCTGTCTCATAATGATCTAGATGTATAGCTTTACATGTGATAGTGTCATGATTTTTCAATGACTTTATGTTTATCGAAAAAGTTTGCAGATTTTAACGTACTCCGTAATGCCTATATATGAACGGAACAAGTGTGGTGAAAAGTATTACACATTATGTAGGCTGACTGGAAGTGGACCTATGGGGAGGAGTTCTTACGAGAGTTGTAGACTGTTGCTCAAGAGTCAAGACCAAAGATGCGTGTTTTGTTACTTTTTGATGTAACAACATCGTGAGGTGTCAGTAACAGAATATATCACTTGCATCGTCGTCGTTGTTGTCAGTGACGTCAGCAGCAGGCGTTGTTTAATGCAGGTGTTGAAGAAGCAAGGTTATGATCAAGGATGTGACGTCTGGAGTCTGGGAGTTCTGCTCTACACAATGCTCTCTGGGTATCATCTACTTGTCCCATCTCTCTGTCTGTCTGTCTCTGTGTCTGTCTGTCATCAGCTGGTAACCCCCCTCTCTCTGTCTCTCTGCATCTGTGTCTATCTGTCTGTCTGTGTGTACAGAAGTATTTTTAAAACTGGGAATATGTCTAGTGTTGTAAGTTGAATGGATACATATTCTAGATACTTCATTATTTTGGTGTTGACCAAGTTATTGAAGTCGCTCTTTCAAAGCGGGCCTGTACTGAGATGGGTGATCGTCCACTTTTTAACCAGCCATCCAGGCCAACTCAACCTGGCCGTCCTTTGTAGATAGGCACTATTAGCACTGTTGTTGTCTATGCATGGTTACATATACTGATTTATTAGGGCACATAGCTGTTGCTGGCTCAACAGCTTGTGACTCGGGACATACACCAGTCGAAAAAGAGGAGGCACTATACTCTTCTCCATATCTTTGCTAAATATTGACCGATTTTCATAATTCTTTCACTGACACATTGGGATCTCTATTAATAATTTTATTGCACGTTTCCTACTGAATGTGTCGGTGTAAGAATTATGAAAATCGGTCAACATTTAGCAAAGATATGGACAAGAGTATAGTGTCTCCTTTATTTTTGACTCACGTTGTATATGTCTTGTGTATGTGATGGTTTGCAGTCAGACACCGTTTGCCAATGGTCCCGAGGACTCGGCTGATCAGATTCTGGCACGTATTGGTGAAGGTAAGTTTGCACTGAGTGGAGGTAACTGGGACGTAGTGTCACCGGCTGCTAAGGATCTCGTGTCACGAATGTTGCACATCGACCCTCACCAGCGTATCAGCCTGCAGCAGGTGCTAACACATCGTTGGATCATTACTCGCGATCAACTGCCACAGAATCGACTTGTTCTGCCCGACACCTCGCGCTCTGTCAAGGTAATGCTATCTACAGCTGCTCATTATGTCCTGTGAATTTAGTGTATTGCTCTAATAGTACTACTGACATTCAGACAATATGCAGTCTTGGTATTTAACCAGACATCTAGGCCAACTCAACCTGGCCATCCCTTTTTGGATATACAAGGTTAGCATTGGTTTTAACTAATAACTAATTAAGTACTTTTTCTAACCTTTATAGTATAGAAAACAACGTTTCGACGTCCGCTGACGCCTTCATCAGAAGTGAGAGTCGACTCTTCTCCGTGTAGTGTCATTTCGATGGAAATGAGCTGGTTCACGGAGAAGGAGCTATAAATTTTAGAAAAAGTACTTAATTAGTTATTAGTTATGTCTACTGTACAACTGAATAGTTTATTTAGAATAGCATTGGTTTTGACTAGTTTTTTTATATTGTACTATGTACAATGTGCCAGGATCCAGGTTGCTTCAGTGAAGAATTGACGCCATTCTTGTCTGTCAAGGAACAATTCCGACCATGCGCAGTAGTTGCCCGTCTTTCCACAGCTTGCTTGATGTTATCCATCCAGTGTTTCCTAGGACTATAAGACTATGTCTCACTCACTCACTCACTCACGTGGCCGTGTGGTCTGTGGAGTCAATTGTAGTGAACGCTGTGCTGTCTTCCTTCTATCATTCTTGTCATGTGTCCATACAAGTGCAGTTGTCATAATGGTGCTACTGACATTTAGACAATATTGCTGTTTATTCGTGTGATGATGAGTTATTTGTGAACATAACAGATTCATACACAGATCATAGTGTTTCATACAAAGTGCAGTCAATGTCCTCTACTGCTTGCTGGATATTCTTCCTTTCTGTGTCATCAAAGCTTGACCTCATTCTGTATCAGTACAGTGACTATGTCTCACTCACTCACTCAATCTCTATATATCTTCTGTGGTTATATCTTCTCCATTTATCTCACTTTCAAATTAAACATGGCATCATTGAGCTACAGGTGAACGTCCTTCTTATCGTTTTTATCTGTTACGATGAAGTGTCTTTTCAGTTTCTATTTTGCCTGGCCATGATTTGCTGCTCAGCCACACAGCTTATAAGTTCCTTTATCTAAGAACACTATTAATGGCCTGGCATTGGTCACCAGGTGTAGAGTTGGTTTTATGTTACAGATAGTCTCTTTATGGTCGTGTGTTGTTAGGGAGCAATGAAGGCGACATTCAAGGCAATCAACAACAGCCCGACACCGGTCCTTGCACCAGTCGGCATGTCTAACTTGGCTCAGCGTCGTGGCAAGAACTTCATGAAGATTGACACTAAAGTCTAGCTACCGACACTGAATTCTCCGCCTGCGATATATATAACATGTTCCAAAAAACCAAGCCCCAAACTTTGGCAGTAACTTTGTCAAATCTTAACCGATTTTGAAAATTCTTTCACTGCCAGACTCAGTAGGAAATTTGCTATACAGCACTATGTAGACATTCCACCACACCTAACGTATGTCGCTACACTACCTTGCGAAACACGAATGACCGAAAAACCGTTTCGTTCGTTTTTCGGTCATTCGTGTTTCGCAAGGTAGTGTAGCGACATACGTTAGGTGTGGTGGAATGTCTGCATATCACTTATATCAAATTTCCTGCTGAGTCTGTCAGTGAAAGAATTTTCAAAATCGGTTAAGATTTGACAAAGTTACTGCCATCCAAAGTTTGGGGGCTTGGTTTTTTTGGAACACAGTGTATAACGCCAAGTAACTCTGATCATGTGCATGACTGATTGATTGTTTGATTGGCGGTGTTGATCGTCATTTCATGGACCAGTTGAATGACATGTATGTCTTCACAGCTCGTTACCAATGCAGATTTCAGTTTTGTTACATTTTATACCACATTTCACATTATTTGCTGCAGTTTATGTGATGAAATACTGCAAAGCTGTGACAGCCGTGCCACGTGACGTGACCTCTACTCTCCATTGTTGACTAACAAACTGCATGGTGTTTGTGTTGAAAGTCTGTTAGTATACAGTGTAATCTACTGGCTGAGGAGACAGTTGTGGGTGCAGTCTGGTTGGTAATTCTGCTGGTGGTTTAAAGCAGATGTCAGACAAGACAGTTTCCGTTAACGGTTTTTGTTAACAGTCACCGTCGACAGAAATCTGTCGTGTGTGAACAGCATTTCCGTTAACAGAAAATGCCATCTGACAGCCGTCGACAGAAGCCGTCTCGTGAGACGGTTGTTGTCGCGAATAGAGGCTGTTGATTGGACGGCGTGGGACGTCACGATGTGGGTTTTTCCCATTTTACTATACCGTATAGTGATTAATGGATCAAGTGGACGGATGCAAAAGTAGCGTGGCTTATTTGTTATTTCTTGTAACTTACGAAAGAAGCCTAAACATTACGCAGTCTGTAGACCACTAAATGGTGGTTTCAATTTGTCCACCTCACCTCACTCCATGTTTTCATTGTTTATAACCACATATGTTAACGGAAACTGTCCATGTGTGACAGGTATTGCCGTTAACAGTCAGTGACCGTTAACAGAAACCGTTAACGGAAACTGTCTTGTCTGACATCGGCTTAAGGACTGAGTCTGCCACTGAGAGTGTATCAATCAAACTTGCTCTTACTGCCATTGTTAGTAGACAGTTGACACAGAACAAAGAGCTGTGTAACAAAACATGCATACTGCTAACATTTGATTAACGACAGATACATTTATGCTGCGCATTTGCTGCCATCACCCATGCACGGGTGTGTGTAGAGACTTTTAGTTAGCGGGTAGAAGTCAGTTGTGCGAGGAGTATCAGGAGTAATTGACTCCGTTTCTAGGATTTGTATACCTATGCCTTACACAGGACCCCATATTTTCAAATGGGCCAACAAAAAAACTGGCCGTCAGCCCTTCACCAAATTTTCAGGGTTTGTAGGGGACACAAAGT
>Ga0209681_1000155_pt1 | contig 17621 bp, 11 predicted proteins | sample WorMetLIZISLAND2_3_FD_187416 | JGI IMG/M metagenome (GOLD analysis project Ga0209681, IMG submission 187416) | Marine gutless worms symbiont microbial communities from Max Planck institute for Marine Microbiology, Germany - Olavius clavatus LIZARD... ... | reverse complement strand
CAGTTAGTCAGCGACTCTGCGAGCCGCTAGCATGCGGACATTATATACGTGCGACGTGTATAGTAATTAGTAGTAATAAAAGTCTATAGTAGAACGACTTAATACCTTCAAGTCGCATTTTATGATTAAAAAAACGTTTCCGTCAATATAAACACGTTTCGGATTGGTATTTTGTCGATTTTGCGATTTTTTTTGTTCCAGAGATGACGCAGACTTAACCGGCGGCACGTGACGTTTAGCTCACGTGATCACAGCCTCATTCTTCCTCGCTCGTCTTCAGTCTACTTGTTCGAGGAGGATGTGGCAGCGGTCTGCTGTGGTATCGGCACTTTCTGACAGGTGGTGAATACATCACGCATGTACTCGTAGAATAGTGACATCGAGGTCGGCCTCATGTTGTTCGTGTTACTGTTAGCTGCTGAAGGTGGCGGCGTGGCAGACGTCGACAGCTGGTCCTCCTCGGTGGCCGCCGGTTCCCGATTCTTCGACTTGCGCCGAGATCTGGCGGCGGAAGCTCGGCGCTTGCCGGCGGCTGAACGACGACAACGACCGGAGCGTGAGCGTCTCGACTTGGTGCTGGTCTTGGTCGATGAATTCGCAGCAGTCGAGGACTTGTCGAAAATTTCGTCGTCTGAGTCGGAAGACGCATTGGGGTCCGGGTCGCGGTACTGGCGGTCAGCGGCTTTCTCTTTCTTTACAGCCGGCTTTGCCTTTGACTGCTTCTTATCGCCGTTGTCGGCCTATACGCATGTAATTCACAAACTGCATCGCACATGCGCAAAACATATAGGCTTTGGCCTAGTCACGGCTGGGAGTGGGAGATCATGATTGCCAAAATTTCATTTATTTAAAATATTTGCTCACAACTAACAGTAGGCTACAATACAGTACAGACAATACAGCAACGTTTGAACCGGACAGCAAGGCTCCAAACGTGGACACTAAAAAGAAACTAACACCCGCAATTAAAGAAGAGAAAAAAGGTGACAACAAAACATACTTTCTGGACAAAATATACTAAAACTAAGATTAACCTATGACTTATAGGTCTACCAGCATAGGCCTATGGGCCTAACTAAATCATTTTCAGGCGGCGCTTAATTGAAAGCAGCGACGCAGTGATGTGAAATAAAACTTACATAGGCCCTGCATCGCGCAGTGGTGAGACTAGTGTGCAGTGTACCAATCTTTTGTCCGTGTATAGACCTCTATCTGTAGCAGACAATCATACGGTAGGCCTACCAGTCACAAATGAGTTACACTAGGCCTATACGTCCCAATATTGTAAAAGACGCAGTAACCTAGGCCTATATGTTAGGCCTACCTTTCTTAGTGAGGCCTTCTTTTCTTTCGCCTGGTCATTCATCTTCTTTCTGACGTCCATAATCGTCAATCTCTGGATTTTTTGTATAGCTTTACGTCATGCTGCCGCTGCCCAGTTATCAGCTCCCCCGCTCTGTATCTTTATGACGTTATCATGTGCTGTCATGGCAACTGGTTCCATTATGTTTATGTCGGTCAGACGTCAGACACATGCTGGGTGGTCCAAAAATTACGCTACCAACCACGATAACTGCACACCACTTCAACTATTGACGATTTTCTAAATGATTTCACTGGCGCACTCAGAAGCAAATTTACAACGACGTCAGCACACAGCACCAACTGAACAAGATCTATGCAGCTGATTACTCTGAGGCTACAGTGAGGTGGGAAGAATGGGCAGTAGGCCAGAGCATTCTGGCACATGGGAAGTTGTTCATAGGTTTGCAAATCAAGGAAGTTTCCAATTTCATGTTATAACTCATCACAGCGAATTTAATTTTTAAAAGTTTTAAAATTAGTAAAATTCGAATTCATCATATGATTTTTGGACTACAATATAATACAGTATCACGACTACACATCTGCAGTCGTTTCAGTTAAAGAGTAGAGATGCTTTCGGTATCGAAACAATATGCCATCTGATAGGTTACGATGGATTTTGGCAATATTGCGGGCAACCAGCAAACACATTGTCAAGTCCTAATAAAATTGACCATCACAAAAAAGAAACATCAACTGTGACTGCTTTCTGAACATCACATATATTGTTGGCACACACTTCAACGCCACTACACGTTCAGTTTAATCTGGGACCAGATTTAACTGGAAAAAAACAAGCACAACTCACAGTGTTGAGAAAAAAAGAAAACAATCGTTACACGTACATTAGCAAGCCAAGCATCAAGTTCTGCGTACAATTTTTCTTCAGCTGTTTATCAGGCAGCACAAATTTGGCACTTGACACTATTACAGTAATATATGTGCGCAAGCATAAGCCATCCAACAACGTTCTGCATTCAGCCATATACCTGCTTCAACATCGTACAATTAACACATACAATCGCTCTTTATAAAATGACTAAATTACTACACACGCGACGGGTACAGATTACTTCAAAATAATACTTTGCCCAAAGGCAAACGATCGCACGGTAAGAGGTTGTCTCCAGATTGAGTTGACTAGGCTTGGGGTTTTGAGATCCGAGGCAAACGATTGCATTCTCCTTCATGTTATTCAACCTGGCCTCCAAGACATAGATAGCACAATGGCAGCAAAATTTCATGAACAACGATTTATTACAGTGCCGATGACGACAGTCTGCATACAGCTGTCCATAAACCTCAAAACGATTAGAACGCAAACCAAACGAAACTTAAGTAGCAGTATAACTATGTTGATCAGCCAGACAGAACTAGACAGAGGGACATCTGTGGAAGACTTGATATATACGGATGATATAAGGATGATATAAGAAGATTTGGTGACAGTCCCACGAAGAAGCTGAGATAAAGAACAAATGGCAACTGCTAACCAGGTTCAACTGAAAAACGGTGCATGTTGATATGTTATACAATTCTAAGCTTACAACTAGGGACAGTAGAAAATCACGGCAAAAAAATGGCAAAAAAAAACATGGCACACTTTTGTGAAAATCGCAAAAATCACGGCAAAATCACGGCAGTTTATATAGCTACTAATGTGCTAAAACTCATGGTTTCCCACTCCAGAAAAATGTATATTCTAGGTAAAAAAAACATACTACGATGACGTCACGGTCACATATTCTGCCAGTAAGTAACAAAGCACACGGACTTTGGTAGCAGAGGCAAAGGAAAGGTAAACATTTTTGTGTTAAATTCACACAATAAACTTCAAATTATGCTGATTAAAAATAAAACATTCTTGTGGAAAAGTAAAACTACGGCATTTTGGCAAAAAAACACGGCAAAAACACAGCATTTTGGCAAAATCACTGGCATTCACGGCATTTGACGAAAATCACGGTTTCCGTGATTTCCGTGATTATCTACTGTCCCTACTTACAACACACATACACAAACATATTTATATCGCAAGATGTTGCATGCTATTGCATCAGATCAGTGGCATAACTTTAAAATTATGTCCCTCTCAAGAAAGTCATTCGTGCCCCCCCCTCTGGATGGGGCCACTCTCTAACAATACATTACAAACACTCCGTTCAGAGTCAACTAATTTACACACCGAAGCACACGTCTGCATGAAAATTGCTCCGTCCGTGAAATTTTCAGTGAAAAATTATTGCCATAATTTGGGCATATACAGGACTGCAGGCCCCTGCATTGCAGAATCTGCAAGGTCAGTAGTTACGCCCCTGCATCAGATCATTATTACCTCCAACATCAACAAGACAATGATACAGTAGTGCTGAATCTACAGAGCCAAGTTGATAGCAAAACTAAGCTGAGACGCTGGCTGCCAAGCAGCAAAATAACATTCAACGTCCAGGAATGTTAACAGATACACCGAACTGCTTTGATAACTTAGCAAGCTGCTCCTCGTATTGCTTGTTCTTTGTAACGGCGTCATGACATCGAAACTTTAGATCTTCAATTTCCTCAAAGAACTCCGGACCAAAGTTTGACAGCTCCTTCTTTAACTACAAACATGACACATCATGTCACGTCACAAACATGAATTCTTTGAGTTACTGCAACATTCTAACGTCGAAGTATGACAACATCTTATTACACATATTTAGCACACATATTTGTGTCACTAAACTAGTCGATGAGTGCACATTATGGAAGATTCTAGTAGACTCATTCTTGTGACTGAGTAATAAAATAATGTGACAATTTTCTTCAGAATGAACTGTTTTATGTGGTTTTTCGTTTTATCAGGTAGATGGGAGACACAGGATAAAGTTGTAAGTTTTGTAACTCCTCTGTAGAAAGATGGGAGTTAGGGTCCGAAATAAAGTGGTTACTGATTCACACTGAACAAAAGTTAGTGCCTGACAACAAAGCCAACCTTAACAGTTTCTGCATCAAGCTTCTCTTTGTCAAGCTGCAGTTCTTTGACTTTGGCGTGTAGTTCACAGTTTTCATTCGTCAGTCGATCGTGTGCTTTAAGCTTCGACAGAATCTCGTCCTCCGACTACAACACACAATGACCGTCACTGCTCACAGGATCAAGTTTTACAAAGTATCCAAACTGACATCACTGGCGGATCCAAGGGGGTGCCAATCCGTCCACGGCCCCCTTTTCACGGTTTTAGGGAGCCTGGCCCCCTAACTTACCACAGACAGTGTGAAAAATCGATTGAGAAAAGGTAATTTAGTGCTCGCCATGCGATGTGGCCCCCCTTGCTGAACTCCTGGATCTACCAGTGACTGACATCATCCAAAAATAGGCAGGAAATAAACCTTTCCAAGACAGATGAACATCAGCAGCTACAGACCATTAAAAAGCAATGCTAAACAGATGTTTCTTTGAGCCACTCTGTAATTACAAATACAGACTTACCACATCTGAAGGTCCACCAGCTGCCGGGTTTACTTTCCTTCGCAAGCTCTGCAGTTCATGAAGCAATTCTTTCTTCTCGTTTTCAAGCCGTTCATTGCACAACCTACCACACATACGCACACACACCATTTAATGGCCATTTTCCAGGTAAACCCAGGTTAGCCGGTCTCCCCATTGATTTCCAGCCTCAAATGATCCCTGTCTTGAGCATCCTCATGGGACAGGCCTTCCATATCTCCTTTGATACAATCCCACAAAGTCTTCCTCAATGTCCCCTCTGCTACTCTGCTAGGTTCCCTCAATCTCCATTTTCATAAATCACTTGAGCCAGTCTGCATCATCTTTACATTCAATGTGTCCAAACCATCGTAATCTGCTCCTTCTAACTGATAATGTGACTGGTTCCAGTTCCAGTAATTACCTCTGTATTTTTCTTGTTGACTTTCAAATTAAAACCACAAATTCAGCTAAACATATGCATCTCATTCCTGTCCAACTCTGCTTCATGCTCCACCTTTACCGTACAACCGACCATCCACAAACTACACTAACAACAGCGTAATTCATTCGAAAAAGACAAACATCAATGAGAATATACCTCAAAACCAGTATAAATGTACTGTGCTATATACTGCTTTGTTCAACTGTGGACCTTTTAGGCCACACTAAAAATCCCGATGATCATGATTATGATGATGATGTGGATCAGGAACTGTAGACAGAAGTGCTACCGAACAGCTGGTAGATGCTGCTGCATATGTGCCAGGCGGACGCTGCATGTGCACTCACCAGGTGGCAGCACTTCTCTGCGTGAAATGACGTCATGGCCGCCATCTTGTAAGTGTGACGTCGAATCGAAAATACGACTCCGTCAATGTACGCATATTTACTTGAAGAACAATCCTGCCAAATTTCATCCTGACATGATGTGAAACAACGGAGCCTTAGGCTTTTTTGAAGAGCGTCGTCCCAACAACAAGAAGAACAAGAACAAGATGAGTAGCGATACGGGATTAGTTACCGATCCAAACTAAGCAAAGTGACGTTGGCTGATAAAATTCTAACGGTTGTAATACCTAGAAAGCTGAAACTCTTTCATTAGTTCGGTGTCGGATGCTTTGGCACCTGGTGGCATATTCTCCAACACTGACACCTGACAGTATGAATAAACATAGACACTTTTGTCACTTTACACATGCATGAAAACATAAGATATATCGGCTCATCAATACTAATGAGTTTTAAAACTGTTCAAATTAGCTGGAAATTTTTTTTACATTAACCTAAAGTGTGTAGTTAAAGCCAACCATATCACAGTTAAAAACTGCAAAGTACACAACTATGATACACATACACATTACAGATATTTTATTTGCTAAAGTACATAATAAAAAAACAATACTGCAGCAACACATGATAGCAGAACAACAACGCAACAACAAACTGCACTAATAACTGCCCTAAAAGTTAACAAATACACTAATTTAAAAATTTTAAAAAATACAACAGAAAATGACATTCTTCATTCAAATGCTGAGAAAGCACTACACATTTTGGTTTTGTTATTTTGACTAAAACATGAGAGCCATATTACACAATTACAGTGATAACCATGACAGACCTTCTGTTCCAGTTCTTGTTTCTCCTGCATCAACATTCGTTCACGCTCGGCTGAATCGCGCAACAAAACTTTCATGTCTGTCAGCTGTTTTGTCTGCAATATGCACACACTCCATACTTTAAAACAGAAAGCAACCACAGCATAAGATAACACTGCAAATAATTACAGAAAGTAGCATGTGTCACCCAACTGCTAAAATTTAAATTCTCACAAAACTGAATACTTAGTTAAGCAGATTACATTTTTGGTGCCTTAACGCTATCAGTTGGTGACAGGAAGTGCATCTGGCCTGTAAAAGACCCTCTCCAGTAATTCACAATTGTTCACTTTTGGAGCACCCGGCCTAATGCCTGGTTTCCACCATTCCATTGCCATTCTGCCGTTGCCATTTCGCCGTTCCCGTTACGTAAATTCCGTAAGAATTACGTTGCTTATATGAAAAAATCTGTTGCGCCGTTGCCGTTTCCACCTGCCGTTGCACTGTAACTGCCGTTCCATAGCAATAGGATCGAATCCTGTTTTTTGCCGTTCTGTCATAGGTGGACAACCAATCAGTGTTCTGGTCACTTCATCCCTATGTGTACAGAAAGACGTTTCCAGCATTTCCGTTCTCACCCGCAATGGCAACGGCAGCTACGGAACGGAAGAACGGCAACAGTACAATGGCACGTCACAACGGCACAACGGAACGGCAGAACGGCAACGGAATGGTGGAAACCAGGCATAAGTGCTACCTAAGTAATTCCAGAAAGGTGTCCCATTACACGACATTCAAAAGTAACGGTAGCAAGAAGATTACAACTGTAAAGAAAGAACTTTTTACCTTCTTTTCCACGTCCTTCTCCAACTCTTTGATTTTCTCCTCTCCTAGCCGCACCTTCAATTTCCACGTCTTCACATCATGGGCCGATGACCGTTTCAGTTCATCCTGTGAAGAGTGGGACACCGGCTTGTGACTGCCACTCAGCTGGTCTCTGCCAGCCTGCTGCTGCTGCTGCTCAGCAGATAATTCCAACTCTCGGACTCGTATCCGCAACTTTTCACTCGTTTCTCTTTCCTATACCAAACAAATTGCCAAAGTCTTTTGCACAGCCAGCGTTAACAGGAGACTAAACTGGACTTCAGACATTATGTTATATTTATTACGAAATCGTTATGTGTACATACAATGTGACTATAGTAATATAACAGACGTATTTAGATTAGAGTAGAGAAGATATCTTACAGATTAATTTGACCCACTCATAATCTTTGTGCTGACAAGTAAACAGTACATAATATTGGTATGACTTTAGCATCATCATTATCAGATTAATCTCAAGCACAATGTACACACAACACACCTTAGCAAGTTCCTTTCGCACTTTCTCATAGTCAGCCGATATCTTTGCAGTTCCTTTCTGATGGGAAACATATCGTTCACTCAAGCTTGCTCCAACCTTCTGCCTCAGTTCTTCAAGTTGAGCCTAAAGCAGCCAACAGCAGCATTATAACAGTCTCACACAATTATGTCAGCAAATGACAACCAGGTCCACAAGCAGCAAATAATATAGAAAATGTCACACCTTTTTGAAAGTTAGATTTTGGTTTTGTTGAAAAAATCTAGCATAGAAAAGTACATGTGTATACTATATAGTACAATATGCTAGCACTGCTGCAAATTATAAATTAACAGACAGGCAATAAAACAACTTTCAGTGTCATATCCTCTCCCACCGGCGTAAATGTATCTGAGGCTCTGCAGTTGGCAGAAGACTGGCAGCTGAAGCTAAGGCTACACTCAGTGCTACACGTCTTTTACTCTCGCATTTGAAGGCTGAGATCTGACTATACCTGTAAGATGGATCTTTTCACGGAGTGCTGTTGCTGGAGATCGTCTGTGGTGACAAGAATGACTCTTACAGATAAGTGGCAATTTTATTTGTTAAAATATGGAAACATAAGTGCTGGGCCCAATGACAATTAAATAAAATATAAAAATTATAATCAGCAAATTGATCAAATTAAACTGCATGATAATCACTGAGTGCAAATGGTATAAAGAACGAATAAACCTCAAAGTTTTTAGCCAATCATACTGCCACACAGTATGATCAGCTACTGGCATGATACTGTTGTCTGTCCGTCCATCTGTGGCAAAGCGTACTGTGGCTAAATGATACATCCTACAGCAAAAGTGTCTCAACGAGTGAACAGGAAATGTCCCCTATGAACATGATTTTACAACTTTCAGCCCTCACATCGACCCCATCCCCTCAAACTCCCATCCCCCCAAAAAATTAGAAATTTTACTCATTTATCATCTCACTTTCTTGATCACGTGACCATTTTGCTACAAACATGGGACAGTATTATTATCAAGGTGATCATTAATTAACACATCATATGCAGTATGATTGGCTATCTCAACAACAGCTGGAATTCTTATTGCAACTTCCGAGATATGCAGTACGTGCTCTCTAAGTCTGTGCACAACAGGAATAATACAATACAAAACACATTTTTCTTTAAAATAAGTATGGCGCTGAACCAAGGTGAAAATCTGTCACAAAACAAAAACTATATTTTGAGTCACACCTTGAGTTCACAATTTTCTGTCTGCAGAGACGCCAGCTGGTCGGCTGATGTAAAAGCCGGAGTACTCTTGAGTCGCTCGTTCTCTGCCCGCGTCTTCTCAACCATTTTCTTGAGCACAGCAACAGCCTTTTCCAGTTGCTCCGGAGTCCGGCCGCTCTCACCAATCTATCACAGCATCAGCTTCATCAACCACCAATCATCCTGCCATCAGAACGACATTTTTTAATCACCACATTATTCTTAATTAGAGAATATTCACGTTTTTGAAGCAGAAGTAACAACAGAAGCAGTGAATCATAAAGCTGAAAGCAAAAAACAGGAGCATGTTGTCAAACGAATATATGACAATGTTTGCCTAAACAATCTACAGCATCTGGAGGATGCCACATCATAAATTTTTAAATATATAAACAAAATGGCAACAAGCCGCAACATTTTGTACAACCTTTACGTGACTATTTTAAAACAATACCATAAATTCTGAATATCTCTCCAGAGAAATCCATGATTAGAGGTAGAATTTAATTCCCTGAGGAGTAATGCGAGTTTAATATCAAGGTCCACACTGCGGTTCTGTTACTACAGAGATAACTGAGTGCAGTGCTGTTACTATACAAAGATTTAATAGCAATTTTACATTACTGTTACACAATGTACATTATATATCAATCACTTAATTAGCTCTTGTGCAGAAGCACACTCCAAAATGGTGAACAAAATGTAGCAATTTCAGATTCATATCCAGTGAAACAAGGCTTTGCACATCAAACAGTATGATTTGTCGATTTCTCATCTTCACAGTTTTGTTTATCATCACAAATGGAAGGCTCTAAAAACAAACATGGCACTGACTAATCTCCCAGCCACATAAGACTTTCTCCAGGAAGTGAAGTGCAATTTAAAAAAGACATTTACAGGATCGTATCAACAGACCCTGCGGATGCTTCCTGCTGGTGAGCCGAGAAGAGATGAGAAAGAGTCACGACTCGCTCTGCCCATCAACTCCAGCTGCTGCTTCTCAGCCTTCAGGATCTCCACGTACTTCTGCAGCTCTTCTGTTCGCTCCTTTCACACATCATACACACATGTACTTGTACAATGAATGCACACATGCACCCACATGCACATGTAGAATTAATATCTGCATTATGCTACCATCAGGTGCATATGATGTGTGGAAATCCCCCAGCAGAAGTTGTGTGGTGGCATCAGTTGCACGTTTTGGGCATGCAACTAGTACTATATGCGCTTGTGCTCAGTTAGTCGCACAATCACTCAAGATGCTGGAGCCTGTAGTGTAGTCTCTTGTGTGTAACTGGTGCTATATGCACTCATGATTGGTTACTCACGAAATCAGTCGAGATGCTGTGGCTTGTAGTCCCTTGTCAAGAATGAACTTTAGCTGATGTAACTGTTTTCAGCGAGTCAAGTGCGAAAATTTTGACTTTGTCATGTTAACGTTAAAGCATGCTATATCACCATCGTAAATAATCAGCGTTAGTTTCACATCGGTTTTTGGACAATAAGTTGACTTTGCAAAATACATTGTTTTCCGGAAACCTGACATGTCAAATGCTTATTAAACACAAAATTGTATGTACAGTGAATATATATACGTCCACTGCTCCATCAATATTTCATTTATTTTGCAGTAAAAGAACAAATTTATTTTGCTCATGTATCTCAAATATGACAAACAGCTGTAAACAAAGATCATCATCATCATCATCATCATATCATATCATCTGGATGATGACAACGATGGAAGATTAGCAAACAGTACTAGCTTCTACATAGCACAATCTACTCTGTGTATAAAACAGACAGAATATCACCTTCAGTCGCGGGATATCACGATTTGCCTGTTCCACCTCAAACCTGAGTTCCATGTTCTCCTCTGACATCTTGATCACCTGCTTCTGTAGCTGTTCTTCTCTCTGTGCCAACTCTCTGTATTCAACACCTCGGTCCTGCACACACAATCTCAGTCGCTGTACCAGCCAAACACTGCTGTGTTCAACTAGCCCAACTAAACTTCCTCAATCTATATATAAAAATTGTTTACTCGTTGATTAGTCGGCTTCCTGTCCCACTTACATATCACATGACTCAGTAGTTACTATGGTGTGGTGAGTTGTTGCGGTACAGCTGGGTGGGGTTGGAGGCATGGCTGGCCAGGTGGCTGCATAGTGTTGTTGTGCGTGCAGTCTATATGAACATCATTTCATATCATATTTCCATGTGTACTGCAAAGTTCTGTTGTGGACACGGATATGTTTATGGCCAAATAGGGCCACTTTCATCTCGTATTATTAATAAATCAATCGGATCGGAAATGAATACTGTATGTTAACTACCTGTGAAATACCAGCCGGCTGTCGAGAGGCGAATGCCTGCTCAAGACGCTCTAACTTGTCGGACAAAAACTTGTTGCGCAGTTGCACCTCTTCCATTGCAGCATCATGTCCAACCAACAGCTGCCTCCGCAGTCCAGCAACCTAGCCAACATACACATCATACAATTGTCAGCAGTACTGCTTATAAAATATGCCGGCAATGGAAATAATGATGAATATCTAACAGTTCACTTATTTTCACTGCATCTGCGGAAGTGAGTAGATGTTTTATGTCTATGATATGTTTTATGTCCCACTTGACACATAATAGGTCATTTTGTGGACGAGTCTTTCAAGGCAATTACTTGCACTGGTGCTGACAACTCAAAAGAAAACACAAAAAAGAAGAAAAAATACACCAAAAGCACAAAATAAACAAACTGGTCCCAGGCAAGAAAAGCACAAAAACCTAAACAAAACATCTAAACCTAAATAAGGCCCTAATATGTGTGTGATCAGAATTGTGTACAATTATGGTATTCAACACAGCACTGAACAGTTCTGATAATCTTCACTCTTGTCCTCCAGACAACTAGATAATGATGGTCAAAGATCAAACAGCACAGCAAACTGACCTCGTCTTCAAGTTCATCATTACGACTCTTCAGTTGATGCAGCTGTGCCTGACTGTCACTGCTGGCTACTGCTGCTGATGATTTTATCTGTGAATCTGCCGCAGATGCACCACGATGCTTTGCTTCCTGCTCTTTCTTTTCATTGGCTCTGTAATACAAATCACCACTAAGCTGTCTCATCAACAGAAATAACACATCAGATACCTGATACATATGTGTGAATACTTTTGGCACATGAAAGGCCATTCAGCAGAACAGAAAATTCACTGAAAAGTGAAAGTTAACTTAGTTTTTAAGCTCCCATTATTATAAGAACATAACTTTTGATGCCAAAGTTGCTCGATAATGCACTATGTAATATGTGGCTACTTCAAAGCATGCAGTTCACAAGAAGACTTGAGTTTGTTGACGTGAAGAAACAGGACTAAACAAGCTGGGATCATTTCACTCCAGAACTACTATTAGTTTTTGCTCAAATGACCTTTCTCTGCACTCACTGGACATTCAGCAGGGCCCCCAACATTTGAAGGAAGATTGGCAAATTTTGGTGCATCAAAAGTTCTTTCTTAATGCAACAAAATATCAAATATCCAATATCCAAAAAAGTGTTTAGTGCCAGGCTTACAGACCATACCGGCCAGGCATTACGAAAGTTACAAAACACAGAAAAATAAATATCAATAGCCAACAATCACCTCTATGTCCATAACAGCTGCCAGATAGCTTATTGGAAGCACAGCACAAATTGGTGGCATATGGACTGCACAAGACAGTTCCATGCTTCAGGTATAGCTGCTGAGAGGCTCAATTGTCAAACTTTGTTACAGAGTGTGAAACTATGAAGTCAGATCTGGCATGTGAGCATGATAATACTCAACTGTGAGGTTTTGTGCAGCATTGGAAGAAAGAGAGATAACAGCATTTTACTATCTTAGCATTAGTTTTTACACTACAGTTAACTGAATATGTTTTTAGTGTTAGTTGTTTTGTTTAGCTCACCGTTTTAGTGTTTTTATTGTACCATGTGTTATTTCTGCTGCCTAGTGCATAACAAATGACACTAATAACAATAACAGATAGCACTGAAAATCGTATGAAAATGAAGACTACAATACCACACAAGACTTCACAAGTACATCTAATACGTGACAAACTTTCGTTCTGTCCAGGTTCACTTGCAATCAAATGTAAAAAATGTTGCAAGAAGTTGATGAGATAAGAATGAGCAACATCTGCAACTATGAGACCTGTCAACAGCATGTCTTAACAGCTCGTTGTTCTTCTCCAGTTTCTCAATTTCGACGTCTTTATCTCGACACTGCGCCTTGAGCGTCTCCACTCTTTTCTGCAACTTCTTGCCCTCCTCCCACTTGCTCATCACCTCGTCACGGTGCTGTCAACATCCACACATCAAACTACATGCACAGCTTCACAGTCTCAGACCACACATAACACTTTCTAGATTCAGTTTGTCATCACTGAAATAAATAATAGTTATATTTCACGTATTTACAGAGAAGCCCCTAGTGAACTGATTCTAGCCAAATTTTGCATATGGTGGACACAATCATAAATTCAGGGGTTGGGATGTACAGGGTAAAAACGGCATATCCCATTGAAATGGCTGGTCACCCTACCACACATCATGTGATAATGACTAATAGCAACCAGCTGAACTGAAACTGCTTTACCAAATGTTAGTATGTACACTCCATAACTGACACATCATCAGTTATGAGCAAATATTGAGGTGCAACTAAATTTATCACAATCTGCTTACTCTTCCAGACCAGATCACTGAATTTCACCACACAACAAGCCACAGCATGTTCGCTGTTAAGCGTACTAACACATAACAATGGCTATCATATTAACATAATCATCAGCTGCATGACGTGCACTTTCTAGCTCTGGAGTGAGTGAGAAGTTTCTTAACAGTACATCAGCACATAAACGGCCATTCAGTGCCACAAACGTTTTCTAGTGCTGGAACAGTTCCCAGACAATCATCCACTTTTTCAAAACTCCCCTAATCAATTTCTATCTCACTGTATCTTTCTTTTACTCTCAACTGTATCCAACTTCTTCCAAGTATTTCAAAGTGGAGAGTGGTGATCTGATACATCATACAGTGACAAAGCAGTAACAAAACAACAGCAGAGCAAGAACTGACCAACTGCTGCTCAAGTGGTTTCTCCGCCTGCATAGACAGACGTTCAACCTCCTTGACAAGGCTGTTGTTCTTACGCCGCAGCTCATCCATCTCCTTGTGATAACCTTCAGTCTCTCCTTTCTGTGGTCATAATAACACACACAAAATACAGACCACAACATAAAAACACACATAAGCAAATTAAGCACAGAACACACACACCAGTGGCACCACACACAAGCATATGGAATGCCAAAAGCAGCTGCTGCAAATCACATGGCACAAATTCACCTGGAACGACGAGATCTCCGAGGCCACTGGTCTCCCGTCCATCTCCGAGACCATCAGTCGTCACCATGTTAACGCCCTCTTCGGCCACATGGCCGGGCCTCCAGACAACATCACAGCCCAGAAGGCACTCAACTGTCAAGTCAACCTATCGACAGACTGATGACTAGGCAGCCAGTGGCACCATTGACAAGGTTGTCCACATAACAGATGGGCTGATCAGATCTGGAGTGACAACAACCTACCATCTGCAGATTTTTAGAGGCATGCTGTCAGTCGTGGTCACTGTGGAGAGACGCTACAGCACTTGGCGGCTAAGTGTTAACAACAACAACAGCAACAACAACAACAACAACAACAACAACACGAGCAATTGTGCTGATTTATAGACACAAGTATCAGACTCTAACCTGTTTGGTCATTGTGCGCATTCGCTGAACTTTTGATCTCAGTTCATCGACTTCGTCAGCGAGGGAACACTTCTCGTCTCTCAGCTTCTTGTTCTGCTGCTCTTTCCTTGCTGCATACAGATAGATGTTGGAGTAATAATGTTCTAGCCGAGTGCACTGAATTTAACAATGGGAATTTACCAGTGATACAAATCATAACTACTATACACTTTTATAGAACAGTCTGTCATCGGAACTGAAGTCAACCACACCGTCAATCGACCACTTTTGCTGCTGCCTGAAAACAGAACTCTATACCTCTGCAGCTATTATGCATCATCACAGCTGTCATAATTTGTTATAAGACTGCATGCATAAAAAACTGTGACTTTTACTGCTACTGTTAATTGTATGACACTGTCACTGATATTTATAGGATTGCTGCTAAGAAAAACAATAAAGTACAATTAAACAGACACATCAGATGTCAGCTCTTGACACATCACAGCGTTTTACGTGTAACCTAAGAAAAAGTCGTTCGTTGTTACAAACCAAGTTCATCACGAAGCTCGTCGAGTTCAGCAGCTGATGAAGCTTCTTCACTTTTCAGTTTCCTCAGCTCCGATCTCAGCTTCTCAGTGCAGTTCTCCAGTTCAGTTATTCGCTCCTACAGACAACAAAATATCTTACTTTAACTGCCATGGGTAGGCCAAGAAGTAAGAACAATAAATAAACAAACAAACAGACAACCCAAACTACTACCAGATTAATTAAAATAATAATAATTATTATTATAATTATTATAATTATAATAACATCAGCAACAGTAACAGCTATAATAACAATAACAACACCAACAGCAAAACAGCAAACACATATTATATCAATATTTCAACTGCAGAGATAAGATGCCACAGGCAGACACCATTAGTCACAAGCAATAATACTGGAAGTGTGGACAGAAGTGCGTCAGTACTTCTGATGCATGATCTATGCACTCATTATATTTTTGTGTTTTTTTGTGTACTTTATCTATTTGTTTTGAGTATACTGTGAGTACCAGTGCAACTCACTGCCAGGAAAGACACATCTGTGAAATGACTGTTAAGCTAGCAGAAAACTCTACTTACACACTACTCATACATGTTCTTTGACACATGTTTGTCACATACATGCATTTATGACATGTCTGTGATAAATTTGCACCTTTAATTCCTGTTTAATAATAATTCAATAATAATAATGATGATGATAGTTTGGCAGGCTGCAGGCATTATGTAGCAAAGTAATCATATAAGAACTACCATAATTTCAGTTCTGATGTATCACAAAGGCCTTTGGGGACCAAAGACAAATCCAATCAAAGTAACCACTCATGCCATCAATAAGTCTCCATCTTCCTGCAACTAACAACTTCTAACAACAACTGCATTCATTTAGCCACATCCTATCTTTAGTTATTTGACACTGTTTTTGGCAAGAGGAAGGGCATCTGGCCAGTACAAGTGTTGCCACAACATTTTTGGAACCAGCCTAACCAGCATAACTCCAGAAAAAAACAAACGTCAGGTCATTTACAGACATTGTAACAAGTAAGATACGTATAATCAATGTAGAACAGACCTGTAATTCTTTGGTTCTTTTGTCTACGAGTCTTTGCACATTGATCTCAGCAGCAGCTTGTTCAGCATTCGCCAGCACCTCGGACTGTGCCTGTGAGACCATGTCAGCTCGCAGGTCCAGCAACGCCTTGCTCAGAGCCTGAACAGTGAACAGCACAGTAATGTCTTACATTATCAACTCATGTCAATGATGGTACAATAGCACCTCGGACTGGGCCTGTGAGACCGTGTCAGCTCGCAGGTCCAGCAACGCCTTGCTCAGAGCCTGAACAGCACAGCAGCACTAGTTACAGTGTCAACTGATGCTAGAGATGTACAATAGAACTGTCCCATTCTTCTTTGAATGATCACAACCAACAGTCAGGTATAGTGCAGAAATACTTCACATGACAAATACAACATGTTACACATTTGCAATAGCGTGGCGCTAAATTAACACTATGATCAGGCAATTTGACATTTATGCCATATTACCACAACCACGTGACAATTATCAGCACATTCTGCATCATTTAGACTACAACTCACGCCACATAACAGTGACAGGAGAGGCATGGTGACCTCAATAAGACCAGTTTAAATTAGACACTCAGCTAACAAAAAAAACAAGACAAGTTGGTCTTTCATATTATGTAACCAACATGCAGCACTATATAAATGCCATCTGATGCCAAGTTTGTTAAACTTTTATACGTGCACCATTTTTATACGTGCAACATTACAGTGTATATATTCAGTACTTTCTATTTCGTTTCTTTATGCGTATTTTATGTAGTTTTTAGCATTACTGATAATTCAAATATTGCATATATTTTAATCTTGTGCTTGCACATTTTGCATTATTCATCTATTCAGCTGTCAAAGCTTCAAGTCTGATTATAGTAAAGCTCCCTGTTCGTTAGTTAAGTATGTTAAACCTGTTGTCAAGCATGATAGCCAAGTTTGTTAAATCTGTTTACTAGTGATGTGAGGCGGAAAAATTGTCCGGAAAATTTCATATTTTTCCGGAAAATTTCGGAAAATTTCCGACGTATTTTTCTGGAAAATTTTCCGATATTTTCCACACTTAGAATGTTACTCTATGAAAACTTTAAATGTATTAGCAATTCACCATAATGTTTAAAATCACTCTTTGCCTGCTGCACTGCTGAGTAGTGAGTACTGCAT
>Ga0209681_1000153_pt1 | contig 17673 bp, 19 predicted proteins | sample WorMetLIZISLAND2_3_FD_187416 | JGI IMG/M metagenome (GOLD analysis project Ga0209681, IMG submission 187416) | Marine gutless worms symbiont microbial communities from Max Planck institute for Marine Microbiology, Germany - Olavius clavatus LIZARD... ... | reverse complement strand
CACCGCAAGCCCTTCGGCCAACACCAGCCGTACACGGTGCAACGGCACTGCTCTTCGGTGCCTTACGGCTTCAGAAAATCCGGCAAACTCAAACCCTTCTGAAACTGAATCGGATTCTTGGCCATGGGGATTCTCCTCTTTGGGCTCAGGTTCAGTATATGCCCCTCTCAGGCTGAATAAGCTGAACCTTGAGGGTAATCAAGTTGAAGAATGACAGGGTATCTTTGCCCTGTGTAGTATTTTGGGTTTTCCAAGTTCGCTGTATACGGATTCTATCTGAACGAATTCCTCCCCATCTCAAGGGGTGGAGTGTCACTTGGATGGAAATCTTTTTTCTCGCCGCAAGCAGCGAGGAAATCGATTCAGAGAGACTAAAGGATAAATGATCCATTGATTCTCAATATTTATAACACATAATGACTATTCAATTACATTACAACACCCACTAAATACACTACTACCCGGAGTTCTGTATATAATATCGTATTGATAGTTGCGTTCTGACATGTCATCATAACTGCCCGTTTTCCACAACATGATTGCTAAATCAGCAGTACCTCGTGTGCTCCCTTGGGGAATCCAACGATTGGTATGGTTAATCGAGGCATTAACACCACTTAGTGCATAATTAGGTAGGTTTCATTTTCATCCATATCACGCAGAACCACCTTACCTGATTTGATATCGAGTGACCAAAAAGGCTCGGTTCCCAAGCAGTCAAGTGTTGTAAACTCCCTGACTTTAGACGATACTAAATAATGCTTATCAACCCATCCAGTATACTGAAGATATTGAAGTTGTACCCAGGTACTTTCGCCAACTTGTTCTTCTTGACAGTCGCATTTAAAAACCGTGTATTTTACAGGAATACGTTCCAATAATCCACGGAGGAGCCCAGGAAAGCGAGGGAGCGTAAGCGACGAGCGGAGAGCGACGACCCCCGCGAAGGCGTAGGGTCGTGCGTTTCGTCGGAGTGCGGCGCGTGAGCGCCGGCGGAGACGAAAGGCTCGGCCATGCGACACGGCGTCCAGTCCTTGTGGGAGTCCTGGTGCCGCGCGGAGTGCGCGCCGGGACGGACGCAGGACGAACGCGGACCGCCGAAGGCCCATGGCCGTCGCCTAATTCTGTGCACCCGACAATCGGACGGACCCCATTTCGGGTTTCGCGAACAATGGCGACGCTCCGGTTGTCCTACTTGTCCGAGCACGCAGTGATAAGGCATCATTGACACCCACTCAGGTAACATCATAGAAAATATCAGCGCTCCCAACCGAATTACAGCCTAAAGCCGCCATTAACATAGGTAATAAAAAATAGGCTTTTCCATTCATAATCGATACGTTGCTTATGGAACAGGCTGTGTGACGCCACACAAAACGCGAAGAGAATCCAGAGTCATCTCTTTGAGTTATCGTCCTAGGACGTGACATCCACACCTTAATCATATCATAGCTGCATAGCTCGTACTCGGAGCGTGAAATTACGCAAACATCACATCCCAGGGCGATATGCACCCATTCATGGATGGTGAGATAGGGCTGAGATTTTGTGACTCATGGGGCTTGGTGTGTGGGAGATACCTCCCACACACCAAGCCCCATAGCCTTTAAGATTTCTTACGTCGCGTTGGGCTGTAAAGTTTAGCCCAGGTTTTTGCACCAATCACACCATATCGGCGAAGGTTTCAGGCGTTGACACTCGGGCTTCATGTCCTAACACGCTGATTTCACTTGGGTGCGAGTCACGCGGCCAAGCTAGCGAGAATACGCGGGGAGCGCGCAGAGCATCCACTTCGCCAAACTTCCTCATTTGAAATCTAATGCGTCAAGCCATCAATCCGCAAAAGCCGCTCGGTGCGCAGAGCATCTCGGCCATCCAGTTTGACCCGAAATCGCGTGATGATATTCCACAGATCTTGCGGAGTCTGCAATACATCTACACTACGCCGGAGCTGCGTGAGCGCGTGTTTGCCCTCCGTGCCGGGGTCATCCCGGCGAGCACGCGCGAGGGCCGGAGAAGGGGGCCGCCGATGTCGGGTGCACAGAATTAGGCGACGGCCATGGCCTTCGGCGGTCCGCGTTCGTCCTGCGTCCGTCCCGGCGCGCACTCCGCGCGGCACCAGGACTCCCGCAATGACTGGACGCCGTGTCGCATCTACGCCTTCGCGGGGGTCGTCGCACTCCGCTCGTCGCTTACGCTCCCTCGCTTTCCTGGGCTCCTCCTGCGTGCGATTCCAAGCTCACCACGGCCGTGTCGAGGCGGTCAATTCGCTCATCCAGGCCGCCAAAGCCAGGGCCCGCGGCCACGGGACCACCAAGCACCTGTTACCATCTCTACCTTGTGGCGGGTAAGTTGACCCGACTGCCGATTTCTCTGTTCGTCGTCAAGTCGGGACTTCCCATCACGACTTGAGTCAGGTCGCTATGGCCCGCTACCCACACCAAACGCAAGAGAGCCTATTTTCAATGGCTATTAGCCATTGAAAATGGGAGCAAAACGGAAACTACGTTTTCGCTTCGCGTCCGCTGAAAATGCCGGAACGGCATTTTTCAGCGTTTCCTGAAGGGGAACCTCAGAAAATTCCAAGGGTGCAATTTCTCGAGGTCCCCTGTAGATTCTATTGCGAACGGTCTTTCCAGCCGGTCGGTGAGCTAGGTGGGGCGGAGCCAAGCGCCGCACCGACCACCTAGTCGATTCACCCAACCATTCTTCCATAAGGCCCCGATGAAAAACCTGCTCCGAGCAATTACGATTTTCACGATCGGCCTGTTCCTCGCCACTGCCGGCAGCCCGATCGACAAGGTCCCGACGGCGAATGAGAAGCTGCCACTGAAGGAGCTGCGCATCTTTGCCGAGGTCTTCAGCCGCATCAAGAGCGAATACGTGGAGTCGGTGGACGATAAGGAGCTGATCGAGAACGCTGTCCGCGGCATGCTCTCCAGACTCGACCCCCACTCCGCCTACTTGGACCAAGAGGAGTACCGCAACTTGCAGGTCGGCACTAGCGGCGAGTTCGGGGGCCTGGGGATAGAGGTCGGGATAGAAAATGGGTTCGTCAAAGTGATCGCCCCGATCGACGATACCCCCGCCGAACGCGCCGGACTCGCGGCCGGAGACTTGATTATTCGTATCAATGATAAGCCGGTAAAGGGCATGAGCCTGAACGAAACCGTCAGCATCATGCGTGGCAAGCCCGGCACCTCGATCACCCTGACCATCCTGCGCGAGGGCGTGAACCGACCGTTCAACTTGAAGCTAGAGCGGGCTACCATCCAGGTCGCCAGCGTCAAGAGCCGGACCCTGGAGCCTGGCTACGGCTATGTGCGGATCTCCCACTTCCAGTCACGTACTACCGAGGACCTACAGGCGGCCTTGAACAAGCTTCGGGCGGAGAACGAAGGCGGGCTCAATGGCCTAGTCCTGGACCTGAGAAACAATCCGGGCGGGATCCTCAACAGCGCCGTCGGCGTGAGCGACACCTTCCTGGTCGAAGGGATTATCGTCTCGACGAAAGGTCGGGGCAAGGACACAGGGCTCAGGTTCAAGGCCGGTCCGGACGATGTACTCGCCGGCGCGCCGATCGTCGTGCTCGTCAACGGCGGGACCGCGTCGGCCTCGGAAATCGTCGCCGGGGCACTACAGGACCATAACCGCGCCATCGTCATGGGCACTCCCACGTTCGGCAAAGGCTCGGTGCAAACCATTGTGCCCATAGACGAGACTACGGCACTCAAGCTGACGACGGCTAGGTATTACACGCCTTCCGGTCGCTCCATCCAGGCCTATGGAATCGAGCCCGATATCGAATTGGTCAGGGGTGAGCTCAATGTGAAGGGAAATCTGGGCGTAGTGCCCTTGAAGGAGGTGAATCTACACCGCCATCTGGATCAGGAGGAGGCGGCAGCCGACAAGGACCAGGGCGAGGACGACAAGGCGGGTGAGGTGGATAAGACCAGTCAAAAACCACCGTCCTTGGCCAGTGAGGACTATCCTCTCGGCGAGGCTCTGAATGTGCTCAAGGCCCTGAATATACTGGGCCGCCGGACTGAGCATTGAGACACCGTAACTATTCAGCTACTCCAATTGGGGCATTGGGGGGCGGCCCTGGAAGGTCAGGACGAGCGAGGGAGGAGCACAGGTCCCCGGCAGCGGGATGATCACGCACTGATCGGGGGCCGCGACCAGGGAGCGGGTGACGCCGCGCCGACCCGGTTGTCCACCGGGCTTGCGCCCGCTGGGTTGGCGTTGCGAGCGTGGTGGCGGCTTCTTGAACGGAAAGTCTGAGGATGGTGGCCGGCTGGAGTTGTGGCTATCCTTCGCCAGACGTGCTTCGAGTTCCTGAATGCGCTCATGCATCTGCTCAATGGTCGCAGTTTGCCCCTCAATGATCGCAGCCTGCTCCGCCACCCGTTCACGCAGCCGCTTAAGCTCGTCGTCAGGGCTTTCCGGAGAATGGGTTAGGGCGTGCTGTTCAGGCATGGTTCCATGGGTACGCGCGTAGCCTGCTGCTTGGCAAGAGGTCCTGAATAGTTACGAGACACCTTGAAAAACGCCGAGAATTACTAGTGCCCCAACGTTTAGTTAAATAAATTCAGTTGGTTATCGTGTTCGCGCTCGTCGGGGTTGCATGCTGAGTAGGTAATTACTTGATTTTTTGAATTTATTTGAAGATGATGAGGCTTAGAATCTGTAGAATTGTGTAGAAACTGACATCGATTTCCAGCCGCTTCTTGATGATGGCCACGAGCACATAGACGGAAATGGCGATCTTGAGAAGACGAATATACCTGATGTATATGCGTCGTTGTTTTCAGCCCCAATTCCGCGGAAGAGGCTGGCACCTTAGCGTACCGCAGCTCAGGTTGGTAACCGGCAAAATTCCAAATATTTCTTTTTTAATGCATGGGTGATCCTGCATTGCCGGTCATAACGTTGGGACACTAGTGGCCGAGAATAGAATTTTTCAGGTCGCAAAGCGAAAACGTTTTACTTTGCTCCCATTTCCGAGCACATAGGTGCTTGAGAGCCAGAGGGGCATCCCTGCTCCGCACGGATGCTTCGAATTCTTCGAGGTACCCTTCATTCACACAGGTTTCGGAGGTCGAGTTATGAAGCGTGTGTTAGTCCCCCTCGCCACAGGGTGTGAGGAGCTGGAGGCGGTCACCGTCATCGATCTGTTGCGGCGGGCCGAAATCGAGGTGGTGACGGCCGGTTTAACGGCGGGCCCGGTACGTGCGAGTCGCAATACGGTGCTGGTACCCGACACCTCGCTGGACGCGGTCATGGATCAGACGTTCGACCTCATCGTCCTGCCCGGCGGACTTCCGGGGGCACAGCATCTGGACCAAGACGAGCGTATTCACACACTGCTCGAACGTCAGCGGGCAGCAGACCGTTTCATCGCAGCTATCTGTGCCGCCCCCAAGGTGCTGGCCAGTGCCGGTCTGCTCGACGGGAAATCCGCTACCGGCTATCCGGGGGCCATCGTGCCGGAGGATTTCCCGCAGGTCGATCTAGTCGACGCACCGGTGGTGGTGGACGGAAATGTCATCACCTCCCGCGGACCCGGTACCGCTATGGACTTTGCACTGCAACTCATCGAGTCGCTGGCCGGCAAGACACTACGGGAGCAAGTGGAGAGTGCCCTGGTGCAGGAGGCTCGATAATAGGTAGTGTTTTAATGTTGTTGTATCCAGTGTAGCGGATACCGTGAAAAATACAATTTTCACCAACGAGATGATTGAACAATCGATACGGCCGTAGGAGCGAGCTTGCTCGCAAAGAAGCCAAGATCGATTCGCGAGCAAGCTCGCTCCTACGGAAAATCATAGCACAGGACAAAAAACCTCAATATATTGATTTAGAATAAGTATTTTTGTTATAGTTGAGATGGGTGTTCAAGTCACCCTTGCCGAATTTTGGTATAACCCTTTAATAATAGATATTTTTTCCTGAGGGCTCCCAGCGATGGATCAGAATGTCGCCGCTCTGGTGCCTCTGTTGCCTGGCTGTTTCGGTTGGAACTTGGTCAGAACCAAATGCCTGGCCGGTCTGATTATCGCTTTGATCAAGGTCAGGACCGTCAATTTCATGCAATTAGCCACCGCTCTTCCCGATGGCACCTTGAAAGACTCGAAGTATAAACACATTCAACGCCTGTTCAGAACCTTTCCTCTCGACTTCTCCACCGTGGCTCGGTTTATTGCCAGTCAGTTGCCCGAGGGTCAGTATCTACTGACCCTGGGTCGGACCAACTGGAAATTCGGTCAAACCCATATCAATATTCTGTGCTTGGCGATCGTCCAGCAAGGTGTGGCGATCCCCGTGTTATCGATCCTGTCAGATAAAATAGGCAATTCCAATACGGACGAACGCATTCCACCCATCAACAGATTTATTGAGCTATTCAGGGTGGAAAAAATTGACGGCTACCTCGCCGATAGAGAATTCATCGGTACGGAATTGTACGGAATTTGTTCGCTATCTCATTAAAAATGAAATAAAATTTAGGATTCGCATTCAGCATAGACACACGCGTCGCTCGGCGCCGGAATGACACGGCACCGCAATTTCTTTCGTAACTTGCCACGCGGCGGAGTCATCCAACTGAGGGGACACGGGTTGTTTGGGGTCAGAAGCTCTCGGTCACGGGAATGCGCTTGATGAGTGGTGAATCCCTCATCATTCTCAGTCCGGATGCCTCTGGGGAATGTTACACGAACAAAAACCGATCCCAATCAAGAGTCATTACCGTCCGGCCATCAGTATTTTCAGGTATGGTTTGGACTGGCTGAGAGAGATTTTATTCAACATGACGGAAAGGCTTGAGGCATTTTACCAGACCGTCGCTTTATTCGAAGAACCACGAAGATCAACCTAGCCAACTGATTTTAATGGGAAATTTTTTCCCTGTACTGTGGCCACCGAGGATCATCTCAGGGTTATCATGCCCAGGGGTGCCACCATATCCGCAGCTCGGATATAAAATGGGCTCTCTTGCGTTCGGTGTGGGTAGCGGGTCATAGCGATCTGACTCAAGTCGTGATGGGAAGCCCCGACTTGACGACGAACGGAGAAGTCGGCAGCCGGGTCAACTTACCCGCCACAAGGTAAAGGATGGTAATCAGGTGCCTGGTGGTCCCGTAGCCGCGAGCCCTGGCTTTGGCGGCCTGGATGAGCGAATTGACCGCCTCGACACGGCCGTTGGTGAGCCTGAAATCGAACGCATTGAGGAGGCCTGGCCAGTGCTTCTAAGCGTCTTGGCCACCGCCTTGATCGGCTCCAAGCGGCAACGGCGCGCCCAGCTGTATCATCTGTCGGGGAGCGGCTCGGCCTGCACCGCGCTCTGAGCGCTGTGGAAGAGCTCGCGTAACGTCTCCTGGATCCGGAAGCCACGGTGTGTCTTGAGGTTTCGGCGCTTGAGTTCCGCAAACCGGCTTTCTGGCGGTTACTCCAAGCGTGCTTGTCCTGGAGCCAGATATAGCGGGTGCGCCGCCGCTCCGGGGCCCTTTTGACTTCTTGGCGACGCACTGCGTCAACTGCCCTGTTGACGAGCTGAATGGCGTGAAACTCATCGAAGGTGATCGCCGCCCAGGGCAGATGCTCACACACGCCAGCCTGGTAGCTTGCCGACATATCCATACAGACCGCGCAGCTGTTCCCGGCACAGGCGCCATGAGCCTCGAGCGCATCGGCAAACTGGGCCACGACCCGGGCTTTTCGCCCTTCGCAGGCATAGAGCACACGCTGGGCATCGAGATCGTGAAACAAGCTGATGTCATTGTGTCCACGTTGCGAGGCGGTCTCGTCGAGACCAGCCGAGGTGACGGTCGAGAAGTCCTCCTGAGCGTGTGCCTGATCGACGTAATGATCGAGGGTGCGCCAGACGCGCCTGTCGCTGAGGCGTGGATGTAGCTTGGAAGTAAAAAAGCCCCCCTTAGAAAGGGGGCTTTCGATATAACTCCTAGAAGGGGATATATCGGCCTTGCCTCCAGAGGAGGCAAGATCCGGCGGTTCCCAGGATGAGAGTTTGGTCAGTTAGAACTTCAGCCTACCGTGCTCCATCAGGCGTTCCCGTTTCTCTTGGTACTGGATGTAAGCCCGAATCTTCTCGGCATCGAGCCCAACCGCGTCGGCGCAGTAACCCTTGACCTAAAAGTGATTGCCCCAATAGAGCTTACGTTTCGAATGCTGAAACCGGTTGAAGACTCGAATCGCCGTTCGATCCTTCACCGTCCCGACATAATCCGATACCGAAATCTTTGGCGGAATCATCACCAACAGGTGTACATGGTCGATTTGTACGTTTAACTCCACCGCCTCACACGTGAACTGCTCCGAAAACGTTCGGATACCGCGGCTCACTTCCTCCGCCACCGGACCACTCAAGGTCCGAAAGCGATATCTGGGCGTCCAAACAAGAGGGTACTGACAAGGCCAGATAGCCTGTGATCGCTTGCGAAAACGACTCATTGGCGTACTCCTCGTTCGAGACTGTGGGGATAGCTCAGATAGAGGCTGCCTAGAAAGTAACACATTGAATTTAAATTAAATATGTACATTTTGTGATTTTATGCGATGTAATCCCGGAGTTTGCTATGACTGAAGGAAAGATTCAATCGGCTGTCAGGTACCCGAGTGACCTCACCGACGAAGAAGGGGAAATCCTTGAGCCCATCATCAACGAATTGGAATCCTATACCATCGGACGCCCACGAAAACGTGATCTTCGCGAACTCCTAAATGCCATTTTTTATTTGAATAAAACAGGTTGTCCCTGGCGGTATCTGCCAAAAGACTTCCCTTCCTACAAGCTCGTTAATTGTAACTATTCAGCTACTCCAATTGGGGCATTAGGGGTTGCCCCTGGAAGGTCAGGACGAGCGAGTTGAAAATATCGTCGGATTGTTTGCGGCGAGTCGAAAGGCAGGAGCGGAGGATGGCAAAGACATCTCCGCCGGTATCGGAGCGGAAACAACCGGAGACTTTCTGTTGGAGTTTGGGCATTCGCAGGTCGCGTTCGGCCGGGTTGTTGTCGCCGGGAACGCGCAGGTCGGTGAGGAAGCGCAGGACCTCGTTGCGGTGCTCGCGCAGTCGCCGAATGAGGTTGCCGGCCGGGGATTGTTTGATCCGCCCGCGGGTGCCGGGACGGCGGGGACGGGGAGGATTGCCGGCTTCGGCTTCGGTGAGGATGGTGTCGTAGCGGGTCCGCAAGCGCTCGACGTCGCCGGTGGGCAATGCCTTGAGGTTCTGGGCCTCGCCGACCAGGGCATTGGCCTGGCACAACAGCGCGATCATATCGGTTGCCCACGGCTGGCTTGGAGACCTCTCAGCGATAGCGGTTAGCTCACGTAGATGATGGGCCTTGCAGAAGGCCTGCCAACATGAGTAGCGCTGGCAGGCTGACCCATGATCATGCATGAGTACGCCAGCGAACGGCGCCAACAAGCCGAACGCATCCGGGGCCTCGGCCCCACGTTTGGGATGAGGGCAGCAGGCCGTAAGCCGTTCGGTGCTGAGTACGTGTAGCCGGTACAGGTTGCCGTTCACGCGCCGGCCGGTTTCGTCGGCATGGGCCACTGGCGCGGCGACGAGTGCGCGGCGAATCGCGGTGACTGGCACCTCCGGGCGGGTGGCGGCCATCCGTACGGTGCGCTGGAGGGTGCCCGGTGAGGTCCCAAGGCCGGCCAGCTCATTGAACACCTCGGCGGTGCGCTGGTAGGGCAACAACTGATATTGGGTCATGTAGACCGCAAAGGCCGACCCGCCCGGTCCGTATTGCACCGGGGCCTCAATCCCTGCAGGAAACGTGCTGCGTTGCGCGCGCCCACAGGCACCGGTTCCGCCGACAATGCGGTACTCGATGACCTTACGCTGGATCACCACCTCGACCACTTGGTGTCGCTCCGCGAGCACTGTAGTGGCGATCCCGGTGCCGCAACGTCCGTAGGCGCAGGTCCCCGTCAACGGGATGATCCCGCACTGGTCGGGGTGATCGACCAGGGAGCGAGTGACACCGCGTCGGCCCGGTTGTCCACTTGGCTTACGCCCGCTGGGCTGGCGTTGCGAGCGTGGTGGCGGCTTCTTGAACGGAGAGTCCGAAGATGGCGGCCGGCTGGAGTTGTGGCTATCCTTGGCCAGGCGCGCTTTCAACTCCCGGATGCGCTCGCGCAGATGCGCAATGAGCGCCGTCTGCTCCGCAACCCGTTCACGCAGCCGCTTAAGCTTGTTGTCAGGATTTTCCGGAGAATGGGTTAGGGTGGGTTATTCCAGCATGGGAATAAATTACGTGTGTAGCCTACCACTTGGCAAGAGGTCCTGAATAGTTACCTTACGACGAATAGGTCGAGCTCGCCGAGCTAGGTCGCGATAGCCGCCTTGCGGACCTTCGACGAATCTGTCTCCACCAATAGCTCCCGCATTTCGATCAGCACGGCATCCTTCCTGGTAAGCCAAATCAGTTGCTCGTTTTCGGCCTTATCGATCAGTGCCGCCAGGTCGGCAGTATCGGGTGCGGAGGTTTCCTGTACCGACGCAAAGAGAGAGGCTGGATTGACACCGGCGTGCAACGCATCAATTGGCTTCAAGGATTCTGTTCTCATTGTCTTAGCCCACAGGTTGCGCCGAGGTGGATGGCGGCAAGAGTGTATGCGGGTACCTTGAGAAATTCCGTACTAGGCAAAGGGTACCCGACCGTTTTTCAAGCACGCAAGGGCTTGAAGAACGAGAACGAAGCGAAATATTCTCGCTTCACGACTTGGAAAGTCTCAGGGATAGAGCTTTTCCAAAGTTTACGGATTCAACCGGTGCGCGGTCCGAAGATGGCGGTTCCCACCCGTACTAGGGTTGCACCCTCGGCGATCGCCGCCTCCAGATCGGCGGACATACCCATCGACAGCATCGGAAGCGGCAGCTCGGGGGTCGCGATGCGGTCCCGCAGCAGGCGTAATGCCCGAAAAGGACGCCGCTTTGGGATCTCGCCTTCCATCGGTGCCGGCAGGGCCATGAGCCCGACCAGCTTCAGTTGCGGGAGCTCTGCGCACGCCGCGACGAAATCCGCGACTTGGGCCGGGGCCAATCCGGCCTTGCCGGGCTCTCCGTCCGGATTGACCTGAACACAGACTGTCAGGGGGGGCAGCCCGGCTGGGCGTTGCTCGTTCAAGCGACGGGCGTGCTTGAGATCGCACAGGCTATGCACCCAGTCGAAGTGCTCGGCGATGTGGCGTGTCTTGTTGCCTTGGATGCGACCGATGAAGTGCCATTGGAGCTCCGGTCCACCGAGTATGTCCATTTTCCCGGTGGCCTCTTGCACATAGCTCTCGCCGAAGGCCGCCTGGCCGGCAGCCAGGGCGGTACGGATCTTGTCCGGTGCCTGCCACTTGCTCACAGCGAGCAACCCCACGCTGCCCGGTGCGCGCCCATAGCTTGCTTCGGCGGTGCGGATGCGTGTCTGTACGGCCGCGAGGCGTGCCCTTATCTCCGAGGGCGCGATGGATGCTCCGGTCAAGCCGGGTCTCCCAGGTGATGCACCAGTGCCCGCAAGGCTTGGCCGCGGTGACTGAGCCGGTTCTTGGTCGCGGCCGGCAGCTCCGCCGCACTGCAATCCTCGCCCGGGACATGGAATACCGGGTCATAGCCGAAGCCGTTGGTGCCCCGGGGGGCGGTCAGGATGCGTCCTTCCCAGGTACCCTGGCAGATCAGAGGGGTGGGGTCTTCACTATGACGCATGTAGACCATCAGGCATCGGAAGCGGGCGGTGCGCGCCTCCAGGGGGACATCCCTTAGCATGGCGAGGAGCTTTTCGAGGTTCTCGGTATCGGATGCGTCGTTGCCGGCGAAGCGGGCGGAACGGATACCCAGTGCCCCTTTCAGCGCGTCGACCTCGATCCCCGAATCATCGCCAATCGCCGCCAAGCCAGTGTGGTGAGCCGCGCTGCGGGCCTTGAGTATCGCGTTCTCGACAAAGGTCGAGCCGGTCTCTTCCACCTCCGGTACCCCTAGGGTGCCTTGGGGCACGACCCGAATTCGGGATGTCGCCAACAGCTCGCCGATTTCCCGGACCTTGCCGGCGTTGTTGGTGGCGAGGACGATAGTGGTATCTTGATAGGTTCCACTCATAACCTTGTTATCCGAATTCGGTGTCGGTTAGGATGCCGGTGTGGCCAGGGCTGCACGCTGTGCCGCCAAGATCGTACGGATGCCGGTCTCCGCACAGTCCAGCATCGCCTCCAGCTCGGCACGGGAGAAAGGCCGGCTTTCCGCCGTACCTTGGATCTCGACGTAGCGCCCCTGCTCATCCATGACTAGGTTCATATCCGTCTCGGCGCTGCTGTCCTCCGTATAATCCAGATCGAGCACCGGCTCTCCCTGATAAATGCCTACGGAGACGGCGGCGATTTGGGTCCACAGCGGATCAGTGTGCAGGGTGCCCGGCTCCAGCAGACCCCGTATCGCATCATGGAGGGCGATCCAAGCACCGCTGATGGCGGCCGTGCGGGTCCCACCATCGGCCTGTAGGACATCGCAATCCAGGGTAATGGTGCGTTCCCCCAGGGCCCGGAGGTTCGCTGCGGCCCGCATGGAACGGCCGATCAAGCGCTGGATCTCCAGCGTCCGGCCGCTCTGCCTTCCACGGGCCGCTTCACGCGCCGTGCGCTCACTGGTAGCGCGTGGGAGCATGGCGTACTCAGCGGTGATCCAACCGCTGCCGCGACCCTTCAGAAAACCGGGTACCCGTTCTTCCACACTCGCTGTGCATAGGACTCGGGTGTCGCCGAATTCCGCCAGCACGGAGCCCTCGGCATGACGGGTGAAGCCACGGGTGAAGGAGACCGGGCGCAGCTGGTCAGGACGGCGTCGGGATGGTCGCATCGAGTACTCGCTATATGAGTGAATCACGGTGGACATCTTCGGCGTCCCGGTGCGAGCCGTCAAATCCGGTATCGCGGTGGCCACGGTCAGGCACCCTGGATAGCCTCTGCCAAAGCCTGTCGGGTCGATGGGATCTGCCGTCGATGCAGGCCCGGTTGTGCCGCACCGGCCACTACGGGTATTTTTATGGGTGCTTTGAATTCTTCAAAGCGTAAGGAAAATTCCAGGGATGGAATTTTCCCGTTCTAATCGAGGAGACCTGGGTCCATCGGGGCTCCGAACCCTGACCGCTCTGGCGGCGGGTGCATATCGTCGCCACCCGCCGTGCCGGCTTCCGGAGATGCTCTATGACCAAAAGCATGACCGCCTTCGCCCGAGCCTCCTCGACCGGAGATGAGGGTGAGTTGACCTGGGAGCTGCGCTCCGTCAATCACCGCTACCTGGAATCCGGCATACGCCTCCCGGAGGAGCTGCGGATGCTGGAGCCCGCGGTGCGTCAGTGTCTCGCCGCACGTCTCAGGCGGGGGAAGCTGGATTGCACTTTGCGCTATGTGTCCGGTCCGGGTGTGGGCTGCAATCTGCGGGTCGACCGGCATTACTTGGCGCAGCTGTTGGCCGCCGGGGACGAGGTGGCGAAGCTCGCCGGACAGCAGGCACAACCCGCTCCGTTCGAGCTCCTGCGTTGGCCCGGCATCTTGCAGGAGCAACGGACCGACCTGGACCCAGTTATGGAGCGATCCCTGAGTCTGCTGGATACGGCCCTGACATCCCTGGTGGCGATCCGCGAGCGTGAAGGGGCACGGCTCGCTGGCCTGATCCGCGAGCGCTGTGACAAGCTCGCCGTGTGCACGGACCAAGCCAGGGAGCGGATGCCCCGAGTCCTGGAGGAGATCCGTAAACGCATCCAGGACCAACTGCAAGAAGTCCGCGCCGAACTCGATCCGAACCGCTTGGAGCAGGAGCTTACCCTGCTCGCCCAACGCCTGGACGTGGACGAGGAGATGGATCGCATAGAGGCCCATATCGACGCGGTCCGGTCGGCGTTGAACGGGAGTGAGCCGGTCGGCCGCCGCTTGGATTTCTTGACACAAGAGCTCAACCGCGAGGCTAATACCCTGGCCTCGAAATCCTCCGATGTGGGGGTCACCCGCATAGCCATGGAGATGAAGGTCCTGATCGAGCAGATACGGGAGCAGGTTCGGAATATCGAGTGAGGTTACCCCCGGCTTCGCCGCCTGCCTATCCTCGCCGCATACTCCCTTCTATCTTCTCCGGGTAGTCTGCCAGCGGTCTACTCGCCGGAATCACCGGTTGGCGTTGGGTGCGGCTCTAGAACGACACCGGGGGTCCAAAATCCGAGCATCAAGGCCGGTTTATCGGACACCTTGTGGAGCTTGCGCGCCATCCCTATCACGCCGCCTCGCTCCGAGACATAGGATCCGTCGCCCCGTGGATTCGAAAAGCTCCGTGGCCAGGTTGACCGCACCGGCGGGGATTCCTAGGCGGCAGGCTGTGCCCACCGGAAAATATCGAGCAAGGGCTGCGGGGAGAAAATTCAGCCGCAAATAAACGCCAATGAACGCAAATGTATTCAAAAAAGTCGACGAGGATAACCTGACCTCTCGGCGTGTTCTCGGGTGTGTGCCTTTGAAGTCGGCAAAGTCTTGGGTCCTGGGTCTTTGAAGTCCGTGTACGAGAACGCTTTGTGTGTCGGACTGGCCGAGCACAGATCTCAGCCGAGTATTATTCAGCTCATTGGCGTCCATTCGCGTTCATTTGCGGCAAAAAAGAAAATAGCGAACAAGCCCAATAGAGAAAGTAGCGAGTAAGCCCAATGGTGGGCGCAGCCTGTCCTATTGGTCGGCTGAACTTTTGTTTCCAGGTTTTTCCGCGTCGTTTTATAAGAGCCGCACCCGTTGGCGTTTGACTGACGATTACCGGCTCCCTAAAATACTTTATCTACTACGGGCGCATAGCTCAGTGGGAGAGCACTGTCTTCACACGGCAGGGGTCGTTGGTTCGAACCCAGCTGCGCCCACCACATTCCACATCGGAATCATTCCGTTACGACTGAGAATCCGTCTAAAAACTAACTAATCTGTAGGGTGGGCTATACCCATCAAATACTACACCTAACCGGTGGGTACAGCCCACCCTACGGGCGCAGGTCTATGAGAATCAGTAGGTTAGTTCTTAGATGGGCTCTAAGTTGCTGCCTGCCTCCCCGCCCATCTTGGGCAACGTGAAACCTGAACGCGAAGCTGCCCCCCTGCCCGGAGAATGGCGCCGATACCTCAGCGGCATCCGCCGGCGCAAGGTGAGCGCAAACGCTCGCCTTGATCCGAATGTCCGAGTGATGCATCAGCTCAGGTAGCCGTCGGATGTTCCCCCCGGACCGGACGAAGTGGTGTCGATATACCCATCGCACGTGAATATTTCGCCGCGATACACGCCGGGCAGTGTCATTACTTTGTTGCTATCGTGAACCACCCGGAATTAAGTATCCGGTAACTATTCAGGACCTCTTGCCAAGTGGCAGGCTACACACGTAATTTATTCCCATTCTGGAATAACCCACCCTAATCTATTCTCCGGAAAATCCTGACAACAAGCTTAAGCGGTTGCGTGAACGGGTTGCGGAGCAGACGGCGCTCATTGCGCAGCTGCGCGAGCGCATCGGGGAGTTGGAAGCGCGCTTGGCCAAGGATAGCCACAACTCCAGCCGGCCGCTATCCTCGGACTCACCGTTCAAGAGGCCGCCACCACGCTCGCAACTCCAGCCAAGCGGGCGCAAGCCAAGTGGACAACCGGGCCGACGCGGTGTCACTCGCTCCCTGGTCGATCACCCCGACCAGTGCGTGATCATCCCGTTGGCAGGGACCTGCACCTGCGGACGCGGCCGCACCGAGATTGCTACTACAGTGCTCGCGGAGCGACGCCAAGTGGTCGAGGTGGTGATCCAGCGTAAGGTCATCGAGTACCGCATTGTCGGCGGAACCGGTGCTTGTGGGCGTGCGCAACGCAGCACGTTTCCTGCCCGGAGCGTCGCCATTGTTCGCGCAACCCGAAACGGGGTCCGTCCGATGTCGGGTGCACAAAATTAGGCGACGGCCATGGCCTTCGGCGGCCCGCGTTCGTCCTGCATCCGTCCCGGCGCGCACTCCGCACGGTGCCAGAACTCCCACAAGGACTGGACGCCGTGTCGCATGGCCGGGCCTTTCGTCTCCGCCGGCGCTCACGCGCCGCACGCCGACGAAACGCACGACCTACGCCTTCGCGGGGGTCGTCGCACTCCGCTCGTCGCTTACGCTCCCTCGCTTTCCTGTGCTCCTCCAAGGAGCCCGGAGGGAGCCGAGCAGCCGGTCGACCGTGTTCGACCAAGCCCCGCAGCCTTCCCCGAATCCCGAGTAGAGGTATCACGCATCATGAGCATCCAATTACACCCGAACGCCCGCACCACGCCGGCCATCCGTCTAGAGCTACAGGTCCAGCCCCAATCGATAAGTAACCGGGAGTTGGCCGAGACTTACAACCTAAGCCGCCATACCGTGGCCAAATGGCGCTGGCGCGAGGGCACGGCCGATGCCTCGCATCGGCCCCCCATCGACTCCATGCCACCCTTGGTGCGGCCCAGGAAGCGGTGGTGGTGGCCTTGCGTAAAACCCTCCTGCTACCCTTGGATGACCTGTTGGCCGTGACCCGCGAACTCATCCACCCCGAGGTCTCCCGATCCAGCCTGGACCGCTGTCTGCGCCACCACGGGGTTTCCAACCTCAAGGCCCTGATACCCCAGGAGGAAGACGCCAAGTCGCCGGTGAAGACCTGCAAGGGCTACGCACCCGGCTTTGTGCGGATCGATGTGAAGTACTTACCTCGGATGCCGGACCAGGACCAACATAGCTACCTCTTCGTCGCCATCGATCGCGCTACCCGCTGGGTGTACGTCGAACGCCTCCCCGACAAGTCGGCAGCCTCCGCCAGCGGCTTCCTCGAACGTCTGATCGAGAAGGCGCTATTCATTATCGGTAAGGTCCTCACCGATAACGGCAAGGAGTTCACCGACCGCTTCTGCGCCACCGGCGAGCGCCGACCGACCGGCTCCCATGTCTTCGATCGGGTCTGTGCTGACAACCGCATCGAGCATCGTTTGATCAAGTCGAGAGCCCCGCGAACCAACGGCATCGTCGACGTTTTGGTCATTACTCGCTTCGATCCTTCGAGCACTTGACCGATACCCTCGAAGGCTACGCCCAAGTCTATAATCAGCACGTCCCGCAGAAGGCATTGGGCTACATCCCACCCCTTCAGGCCATGAAGAACTGGTATCGGAAACAGCCGAGCCTGTTTAAAAAACGGGCCTATGATCCGGCGGGACTCGATACTTAGGCGATTGCCGGAAAACGGTGTACCGGATTGGGTCGGATTTTGGTTCGTATTCGAGGCGCGGCAACCGGCGCCTAGTGGACTCTGCAAGGGTTGCCGCAACCCGGAAGACGGACAAAAAGACCAGCAAGATAGTATTTCATTTGACAGAAATCGCCTTAGTCCGCTTCGGCGAGGGGGTTCCTTGAGCCGCCCAGGTAAAGGGCACAAGGGGGGTAACTATTCAGGACCTCTTGCCAAGCAGCAGGCTACGCGCGTACCCATGGAACCATGCCTGGACAGAACACCCTAATCCATTCTCCGGAAAGCCCCGACGATGAGCTTAAGCGGCTGCATGAACGGGTGGCGGAGCAGGCTGCGATCATTGAGGGGCAAACTGCGACCATTGAGCAGATGCATGAGCGCATTCAGGAACTCGAA
>Ga0209681_1000148_pt1 | contig 17955 bp, 19 predicted proteins | sample WorMetLIZISLAND2_3_FD_187416 | JGI IMG/M metagenome (GOLD analysis project Ga0209681, IMG submission 187416) | Marine gutless worms symbiont microbial communities from Max Planck institute for Marine Microbiology, Germany - Olavius clavatus LIZARD... ... | reverse complement strand
CGGATCAAACAATCCCCGGCCGGCAACCTCATTCGGCGACTGCGCGAGCACCGCAACGAGGTCCTGCGCTTCCTCACCGACCTGCGCGTTCCCGGCGACAACAACCCGGCCGAACGCGACCTGCGAATGTCCAAACTCAAGCAGAAAGTCTCCGGTTGTTTCCGCTCCGATACCGGCGGAGATGCCTTTGCCATCCTCCGCTCCTACCTTTCGACCCGCCGCAAACAGTCCGACGATATTTTTAACTCGCTCGTCCTAACCTTCCAGGGGCAACCCCCAATGCCCCGATTGGAGTAGCTGAATAGTTACCGTGAACAGAAGACGTTCCGGAGAATCGACCTGACCATGGCTACCCGGATCTTCATCCCATCCCTACTCGCTATTCTCAGCGTTATCCTGAGCGGCCGCATCAGCCTGCCCCTATCGGGCCCGCCCGCTTCGTCACGGCACGGGCGGCTACCAGGGTAACGAGACACTGGCCGTGCTACTCCCGGAGTCCGGCCGTTTTGCCGACGCCGCCAAGGTCGTGCGTGCCGGGATTATCACCGCTAGGGAAGCGGACCCGCCGAGGAGACGACCACAGCTACGCTTTTACGATAGTACCGCCGACTCACCGACCACCCTAGTACGGAAAGCCATCATGAATGGCGCAGATCTGGTGATCGGCCCCCTACAAAAGCCGGCCGTGGGTAAGCTCGCGCGCTTGACCGGACTATCGATCCCGGTCCTCGCCATGAATCACGTATCCGCCGTCCCCTGACCACCCAACCTCTACCAATTCGCCCTGTCGCCGGAAAACGAGGCTACGGATCTGGCCCAAAAGGCCTGGGCCGAGAAACATCGTAAGGTGGTCATCCTGCACCCGAGCACCAGTTGGGGAGAGCGAATAACCCGAGCATTCGGTCGACAGTGGCAGGCCCTCGGCGGAACCATTGTCGCGACCCGGACATTCGAGCCGTCGGCCGTGAATGCCTCGAAAACGGTAAGGACACTATCCCGATAGACTGCAGGCGCCGATTTCGTGTTTTTGGTCGCTACCTCGGAGCAGGCACGCCGGTTTTGGCCCGAGATCGAGACAAGATCGGCGGCAAATAACCAGTCTACTCGACCTCCTACATCTACAGCGGTCGTTTTGACCCCGAACGTGATAAAGACCTAATGGGACTGAATTTCGTCGAGACCTCCTGACTTGTCGAGTCGAGCCGGAAGGACCCCGTATCCAGTGGTGGATTGCACAAGAAGCTGCCCCGGTTCTATGCCATGGGGGTCGACACCTATCGTCTCAGCTCCCATCTGGAGCGAATATCCGCCGACCCGCAGGCGCGCGTCCTGGGGAAAACCGGCATCCTCGGCTTGGACGCCGGACGGCGGGTTCATCGCGAGCTGACCCTGTCCCACATCGGGGTCACCGGCCCCCGGCCGAAATCGCGATGACCGGTCAGGGAAAAACGAAGACCTTGCTGCGGGCAGGACCACAATTCGGAATCGGCCGGCGTCTCATGGCACACCGGAGATCGCCCGACTCACCGCCGGCGGCGGCCAACCGGTCGGCACAGGTGGGCAGCGAGACGGAACGCCTCGCCTGCGCTTACCTTCAGAGCAACGGACTCCGCCTACTGGCATGTAACTACCGCTGCCGACGTGGCGAGATCGACCTAGTGATGCAGGAAGGAGACACACTGGTGTTCGTCGAGGTAAGATTCCGAACCTCTACCGGTTCGTGAGCCCGGCGGAGACCATCGACATCCACAAGCAACGTCGGCTCGCGGCTACCGCGGCTCATTACTCGGACACTGCCCAACCGGACGCCCTTGCCGTTTCGACGTCATCGCGGTCAGTGGTACCCATCACATCGACTGGATCCGGAATGCCTTCCATGCGGAATAACCTACCAGATCACACCTTCGGTCCGTTTCGAGCCCTGATTATGAGTAAGCGGGCGTTGCATACGGCCCTGGCTCTTGGCCTAACCCTTCCTCTGCTGGCAGGATGCAGCGGTGCGGCCCTGATCAGCGGCGTCGCTGCGGGGGCCGCGATAGTCCATGAGCGCCGCGCGACTCGCGCCCTGTTGGAGGACGAGTACCTCGAGCACTTGGCGATACGGCAATTGACCGACAATCCCGACATCGCCGAGCACAGCCGTATTACCGTCACAAGCTACAATCACCTAGTGCTCCTTACCGGACAAGCCGAAGCCCGGTCCTTCAGCGACCGCTTTGCCCAGCTGGTAGCCCGTCTGCCGAAGGTCAGGCGGGTCATCAACGAGGTCACGATCGAGCCAATGGTAAGCTTGGCCCGTGAGGGCCGGGACACCCTGATCACCTCCCGGGTCAAGCTTGCCCTGACCAAGATCGACATCCCGGGCTTCGATACGACCCGGGTCAAAGTCATTACCGAGGCCGGCACCGTATTCCTCATGGGTCTGGTGTATCCCCGGGAGGGACAGGCCGCAGCGGAAAAGGCCCGCTATGTGCCTGACGTCACCAAGGTCGTCAAGGTCTTCGAATACATCGAGCTCTGACTCGACCCCGACATAGCCACGGCAAATAGGTCAAACCGGGGGACTTCGAAGGGGACCTTGGAAAATTCCATTCTCGGAATTTTTCAAGCCGCAAAGCGAAGACGCGGTCTTCTCTTCTCTAATATTTTTCAATCGGTTGCATCATTGAAAGCTGGCGGGATATCCCCGTCCCACACTCACACCTTGAATTTTCCAAGGTGCCTACTAGGCGGACTCACCATGAAATCGGAACCGCCCAGACTCCCGTTGCACACACGATACACCCGGATACTCTTCGCCATCGCGATTATCCTACTGCTTGCCGGCTGCACTTCCTCACCGGTACCCCGAGCTATCGGCACGGTACCGAAACAATCGATTTCGGTTGCCCAAGTGCAGCAACAGCCCGATCGTTTTCTCAAGCGGCAAGTGCGTTGGGGCGGTACCATCCTCAGGGTCCGCAATCGCAAGCAAACCACCGAGATCGAGGTCTTGTCCCGCCCCCTCGGCGCGCGCGGACGACCGCAGGAAAAGGAGCCCGGTACCGGCCGCTTCATCGCCCTGCTGGCGGGATTCATCGATCCGGCAGAATACCCCGAGCAACGATCGCTCACCGTAACCGGATACCCGAAGCGCGCAGAGACCCGACCGATCGGCGAATATCCATACTCCTACCCCGTGGTCGCGGTCGAGCAGCTTCACCTCTGGCCACAGCCGCCACCGCCGAGAGCCTCCTATTTCCACTCGGACCCCTGGTACCACCCGTGGTATTACCCTTGGCATCATCCCTGGCCTTATTCCCGACATTATTTCCGGAGACCCTGGTACTGGTAACATGGTACCTTCAAGAACACGATCGATACGGCACCTGCGCTCCGTCCTCGTCTGTCCCCTACTCCTGCTGACGGCTTATGCAAGCAATGAGGTCTGCTTGACACCCGTCGAGTCCCACTCCGTCACACCGTCCGCGACCTCCGAATCCAGCGGTCACATCGGCACCCTAGCCCGATGGGGCGGAACCCTGATCGAGATCCGCCATCGCAAAGACAACACGGACCTCGAGATCCTGGCCTACCCACTCAACGACTGCGGTCGCCCCCGGGTCGGAGCCACACACAGGGGCCGCTTCATTCTCGTCTATCCGGGATTCCTGGAAGCCGCCGACTATCGCACCGGACAAAAACTCAGCGCCATCGGCCTCATCATCGGGATCCGGAGGAGACTAAACATCGGGATCGGCGGTGGCAACGGTGGTGTCTTTGGTGAAATCGGGGTCGTTTTCTGAGGGCCTTGAAAAATCCGCGCAATTATCGGGGGTCCGACATATACTTCTAAAATCATCTTACCAACCCACTAGTGTCCCAACGTTTAGTTAAGTAAATTCAGTTGGTTATTGTGGTCGCGCTCGTCGGGATTGTATGCCTCGTCATTAATTCGATTGATTTTGTTGAATTTGTTCGAAGATGATCCGGAGCGTCGCCATTGTTCGCGAAACCCGAAATGGGGTCCGTCCGATTTCGGGTGCACAAAATGAGGCGACGGCCATGGCCTTCGGCGGCCCGCGTTCGTCCTGCGTCCATCCCGGCGCGCACTCCGCGCGGTGCCAGGACTCCCGCAATGACTGGACGCCGTGTCGCATGGCCGAGCCTTTCGTCTCCGCCGGCGCTCACGCGCCGCACTCCGACGAAACGCACGCCCCTACGCCTACGCGGGGGGCGTCGCACTCCGCTTGTCGCTTACGCTCCCTCGCTTTCCTGTGCTCCTCTGAGGCTCAGAATCTGTAGAATTGTGTAGAAACTGACATCGATTTTCAGCCGCTTCTTGATAATGGCCATGAGCACATAGACGGAAATGGCGAGTTCGAGAAGATGCATATACCTGTGTACATGCGTCGCTGTTCTCAGCCCGCAATTTCGCGGGAGAGGCTGGCACCTTAGCGTACCGCAGTTGTAACTATTCAGGACCTCTTGCCAAGTGGCAGGCTACACACGTAATCTAGGTCTATGCTGGAACAACCCACCCTAACCCATTCTCTGAGAAATCCTGACGACAAGCTTAAGCGGTTGCGTGAACGGGTTGCGGAGCAGACGGCGCTCATTGCGCACATCTACGCGAGCGCATCCGGGAGTTGGAAGCGCACTTGGCCAAGGATAGCCACAACTCCAGCCGGCCGCCATCCTCGAACTCACCGTTCAAGAAGCCACCACCACGCTCGCAACGCCAACCCAGCGGGCGCAAGCCCAGTGGACAACCGGGCCGACGCGGTGTCACTCGCTCCCTGGTCGATCACCCCGACCAGTGCGGGGTCATCCCGTTGACGGGGACCTGCGCCTGCGGACGTTGCGGTACCGGGATCGCGGCTACAGTGCTCGCGGAGCGACGCCAAGTGGTCGAGGTGGAGATCCAGCGTAAGGTCATCGAGTACCGCATTGTCGGCGGAACCGGTGCCTGTGGGCGCGCGCAACGCAGCACGTTTCCTGCAGGGATTGAGGCCCCGGTGCAATACGGACCCGGGCGTATCGGTCTTTGCGGTCTACATGACCCAATACCAGTTGTTGCCCTACCAGCGCACCGCCGAGGGGCTCAATGAGCTGGCCGGCCCTGGGATCTCACCGGGCACCCTCCAGCGCGCCGTACGGGTGGCCGCCACCCGCCCGGAGGCGCCAGTCAACGCGATTCGCCGCGCACTCGTCGCCGCGCCAGTGGCCCATGCCGACGAAACCGGCCGGCGCGTGAACGGCAACCTGTACCGGCTACACGTACTCAGCACCGAACGGCTTACGGCCTGCTGCCCTCATCCTAAACGTGGGGCCGAGGCCCCGGATGCGTTCGGCTTGTTGGCGCCGTTCGCTGGCGTACTCGTGCATGATCACGGGTCAGCCTGCCAGCGCTACTCATGTTGGCAGGCCTTCTGCAATGCCCATCATCTACGTGAGCTAACCGCTATCGCTGAGAGGTCCCCAAGCCAGCCGTGGGCAACCGATATGATCGCGCTGTTGTGCCAGGCCAATGCCCTGGTCGGCGAGGCCCAGAACCTCAAGGCATTGCCCACCGGCAACGTCGAGCGCTTGCGGACCCGCTACGACACCATCCTCAGCACAGCCGAAGCCGGCAATCCTCCCCGTCCCCGCCGTCCCGACACCCGCGGGCGGATCAAACAATCCCCGGCCGGCAACCTCATTCGGCGACTGCGCGAGCACCGCAACGAGGTCCTGCGCTTCCTCACCGACCTGCGCGTTCCCGGCGACAACAACCCGGCCGAACGCGACCTGCGAACGCCCAAACTCCAACAGAAAGTCTCCGATTGTTTCCGCTCCGATACCGGCGGAGATGCCTTTGCCATCCTCCGCTCCTGCCTTTCGACCCGACGCAAACAGTCCGACGATATTTTCAACTCGCTCGTCCTAACCTTCCAGGGGCAACCCCCAATGCCCCAATTGGAGTAGCGGTGTGTCCCGGCACCGCCGGGTACTTTGAATTTCTCAAGGTACCCTTTACCGCTCCCGACACCGAGTCGATCGCATGCCTCGTAGCTACGACCTCCATACCCACTCGACGGCTTCCGATGGTACCTTGACGCCAGCGGAACTGGTCGCCTCGGCGGTGACCAAGGGTGTCGATGTCCTGGCCCTGACGGATCACGATACCCCGGAGGGCCTCGATGCGGCGCAGGTTGCCGCGGATGCCGCCGGTTTGCCCCTGTCTCCCGGCGTCGAGGTCTCGGTCACCTGGGGCGGGCGTTCCGTCCACATCCTGGGTCTTTGGATCGATCGCCATAACCGGACCCTGTGCGAAGGCTTGGCGGGGCTGCGAGCGTACCGTCATCGGCGGGCCGAGGAGATCGGTCGGCGTCTCGCCGAGGTGGGGATCCCGGGTGCCTTGGAGGGCGCGCGGGTGTACTCCGGTGGTCGCTTGATCGGTCGTACCCACTTTGCCCGTTTTCTGGTGCAACAGGGTTATGCGTCCGACGAGCGTCAGGTCTTCAAGCATTATCTGGTCAAAGGTAAGCCCGGTCATGTGGCAGGGGAGTGGGCACAGCTCGAGACCGCGGTGGCTTGGATCCGCGGTGCCGGGGGACAGGCGGTGATCGCCCATCCGGGACGCTATCGATTTACCCACACCAAGCTGCTCCGGCTGATCGGCGAATTCAGGGAGCTCGGCGGGGTCGGTATCGAGGTGGTCTCCAGCAGCCACACGCGGGACGAGAGTCTCCTGTTCGCCCGCTACGCGCGGGATTATAATCTGTTGGCCTCGGTGGGTTCCGATTTTCACGGGCCGCAAAATCCCTGGGCGAAGCTCGGGGGCGCGGCTCAGCTACCGCCGTTCTGCACGTCCATCTGGGCCGATTGGGAAGAACGGGGGCTCTGGACCGACTCCGGGTGAGCGGAGACGCATTCATGGCACAGTTTTTCGAGCTCCATCCCCAGGACCCTCCGCCGCGTCTGATTCGGCGCTCAGTGGACATCCTGCGGCAAGGGGGGGTGATCGTCTATCCCACCGATTCTTTTTATGCCTTGGGATGCCGGGTCGGCGACAAGCCGGCAATGGAGCATATCCGCGCCATTCGCGAGCTGGACGCCGAGCATAACTTTACCTTAATCTGCCGGGATCTCTCGGAGATCACGACCTACGCCCGCATCGACAACCGGGCCTTCCGGTTGCTCAAGAGCTTGACGCCGGGCCCCTACACTTTCATCCATCAGGCGACCAAGCAGGTGCCGCGGCGGCTCCAGCACCCGCGGCGCAAGACCATCGGTATCCGGGTTCCGGACCATGGTATCTGCCAGGCCCTGCTGGCGGAGCTGGACCAGCCGATCCTGAGCACCACCCTGCTGTTGCCGCGGGACGACGACGACCGCCCCCTCACCGACCCCTATGAAATGCGTACGCTGCTGGACCGGAAAGTCGATTTGGTGATCGACGGCGGCTTCTGCGGCTTGGAGCCGACGACGGTGGTGGACATGATGCAGGAGCCGCCCCTGGTAGTGCGGCAGGGAAAGGGCGATGCCTCCGTGCTTGCCACCGGTTACTCGGAGTGAAGAAGAGGGCCCGACGGCCTCGGGGGGCCTGGGATTTTCGAGATATCCGATAGCTCCGACCTTCTTGGCAGCGGCCCGGCGGGTATAATGCGGCGATGAATGCCTTGAACAGTGTCCAATTGTTGGCGGTGAGCTTGCTACCGGTGCTTTTCGCCATCACGGTACACGAGGCGGCCCACGGTTGGATGGCGCATCGACTCGGCGACGGTACGGCCAAAATGCTGGGGCGGGTCACCCTCAATCCCCTCAGGCATGTCGATCTTTTGGGTACCCTGATCGTTCCCCTGACTACCTTTCTATTGACCGACTTTCTCTTTGGATGGGCCAAGCCGGTACCCATTGATGGCCGTAATCTGCGCCGTGGGCGGCGCGACATGGTCCTGGTGGCCTTGGCGGGACCGGGCGCGAATCTGCTGATGGGCCTGCTCTGGGGTCTGCTGGTACGGGGCGGGGCCGCGCTGTGGGAGATCTCCTCATGGCTGGCCTTGCCGCTGGTCTACATGGCCGCCATCGGCGTGTTCGTCAATATGCTGCTGATGGTACTGAATTTGGTTCCGCTGGTTCCTCTGGATGGTGGGCGGGTGCTCGATGCCCTGCTATCGCCCCCGTGGTCGGCCCGGTTCTCGCGCTTGGAGCCTTTCGGCTTGCTGCTGATCTTGGTACTACTGGTCACCGGCGTATTGGGAGCTCTCCTGTTTCCCTTGATCACCGGTGCCGTCGGCCTGATGCCGGGTGCCGAGATCGTGAACGAGCTTTTTTCCCTCCGACGGCCTTAGGACATCCCTCGTTGAGCACGCTATCTCTCTATAACAACCGTGTCATCTCCGGCATGCGGCCCACCGGGCGGCTCCACCTCGGTCACTATCACGGGGTGCTCAAAAACTGGCTGGAGTTGCAGCATGAGCACGAATGTTTCTTCTTTATTGCCGATTGGCACGCCCTAACTACCCATTACGAGGATCCGTCGCGGATCCCCGAGTATACCTGGGGCATGGTGGTGGACTGGCTGGCTGCCGGGATCAACCCCGGCTCCGCGACCCTGTTCGTGCAGTCCCGTATTCCGGAGCATGCGGAGTTGTATCTGCTGTTGGCCATGATCACGCCGCTGGGTTGGTTGGAGCGGGTCCCGAGCTACAAGGACCAACAGGAGAGGCTGAAGGAGAAGGACTTGGCCACATATGGCTTCCTGGGCTATCCGCTGCTGCAGAGCGCGGATATCCTGATCTACAAGGGGGGGCAGGTCCCGGTGGGAGAGGACCAAGTGGCGCATGTGGAGTTGACCCGTGAGATCGCCCGTCGTTTCAATCACATCTATGGCCGCGAGCCGGGGTTCGAGAAGATGGTGGAGCAGGGACGGAAAAAGATGGGCAAGAAGCAAGCCAAGCTGTTCGACAGGCTGCGTAAGCAATACCAGGAGCAGGGCGATCAGGAGTCGCTCGAGGTGGCCCGGGCCCTGCTCGAGAACCAAGCCAACATCACCATGGCGGACCGCGAGCGTCTGCTCGGCTATCTGGAAGGGGGAGGGCGCGTCATCCTCCCGGAGCCCCAGGCCCTGCTCACTCGGGCCTCCAAGATGCTTGGCTTGGACGGGCAGAAGATGTCCAAGTCTTATGGCAATACCATCACCTTGCGGGAGGCCCCGGAGAAGATCGAGCAAGCCCTGCGCACCATGCCCACCGACCCCCGGCGGGTGCGTCGTACCGATCCTGGTGACCCCGAGCGCTGTCCGGTGTGGCAGCTTCACCAAGTCTACTCGGACGCGACCGTCCGATCCTGGGTCAAGGCGGGCTGCCACACCGCCGGAATCGGTTGCATCGATTGCAAGCAGCCGGTCATCGACGCCGTGCTCGATGAGCTACGCCCGATCCGGGAGCGGGCGCAGGAGCTGGAGCAGCAGCCGGATCTGGTCCGGAATCTGATCAACGATGGCTGCGAGGCGGCGCGGGATGTGGCCCGGGAGACTATGGAGGAGGTACGGCACGCCATGTCGTTGGTGCCGCCATGACCGCGGTCGACACCGAGGTCGACAGGTCTTCCGCGACCGATTACCAAGGGGCGCCCCGTGCTCGGGTGCAGGGGGCCCCCCTGCTTGCCTTTCCCCAGGATCTTTATATTCCCCCGGATGCCCTGGAGGTCGTCCTCGAGGCCTTCGAGGGACCCTTGGATTTACTCTTATACCTCATCGAACGTCGGAACCTAGACATCCTGGATATCCCCATTGCCGAGATCACCGAGCAATATATGGAGTATGTCGAGCTGATGCGGGGCTTGCGTCTGGAGCTGGCGGCCGAATACTTGGTGATGGCCGCGATTCTGGCGGAGATCAAGTCCCGCATGTTGTTGCCGCGGCCGACCCATCAGGAGGACGAGGCGGACCCGCGGGCCGAGCTGATCCGACGGCTCCAGGAATACGAGCGTTTCAAACGGGCGGCCCAAGACCTGGACGCCCTGCCGCGGTTGGAGCGGGATACTTTCGTCACCCACGCCGAGGTCCCACCGGGACACCTGCGTCGGCAACTGCCCGACGTGGACCTGCGGGAGCTGCTGCTGGCCCTCCACGCCCTAATGGTGCGGGCGGACCTCTCCGCCAACCACCACATCGATCGAGAATCCCTCTCCCTGCGCGAGCGCATGGCGCAGATCCTGGAGCGAATGCGGGGGGCGGACTTCATCCCATTCAGGTGTCTGTTCGGGCCGGGCGAGGGACGGGCCGGGGTCATCGTCACCTTTCTCGCCTTGCTCGAGCTAGTCAAGGATGCTGCGATCGATCTGGTGCAATCCGGACCCTTCGCGCCCATTCATGCTCGGCTGCGCGGGCCCGAGCCATGAGTCGGCCGCCGCTGAAGCGGATCGTCGAAGGGGCCCTGCTGGCGGCTGGTGGTCCCCTGACCCCGGATCGTCTGCTCGGTCTCTTTACCGACGAAGAGCGGCCGACCCGGGACGCGGTGTTGGCGGTCCTCACCGCCCTGGAGCAGGACTACCGGGATCGGGGCATCGAGCTGGTCCGGGTGGCCGGTGGCTTCCGGATCCAGGTCCGGGCGGAGACGGCCACTTGGGTGGCCCGCCTGTGGGAAGAAAAGCCGGCCCGCTATTCCCGTGCCCTGTTGGAGACCCTAGCCTTGATCGCCTACCGTCAGCCCATTACTCGCGGTGAGATCGAGGCCGTTCGCGGCGTCGCCGTCAGCACCCACATCATCCGCACCCTGACCGAGCGTGGGTGGGTGCGCAGTGTCGGTTACCGCGACGTGCCCGGCCGTCCGACCCTCTATGCCACCACACGCGAGTTTCTGGACTATTTCGGCCTGAGCTCCCTGGACGGGCTCCCGACCTTGGCGGAGATCCGCACCCCGGCCTTTCTCGATGAGGATGGGGTACCGGAGCTGTCCCCGGAAGCCGATGAGTCGCCGGTTACTTGAGGGGGTGGCGTTCTTATTTTGTTGTTTCCGAATGAAGGTGGCCGTACGGTGCAGGGATGCACCATCATTGATCGAGCACGCCAGTGCTCGATCAATGAAGCAAAGCGAAAACCGCATTTTTGCTTTGCGTAAGGGAAAATTCCAGAATGGAATTTTCCCGCTCTAAACAGCCTAAACAACGAGGCCACAACCCGATGGCAACGAAAGGTCGACCGCCGCAGGCCCCATCCGCCCCGGTGAGTGTACGGTTACAGAAGGCCCTGGCAGACGCGGGTCTGGGCTCCCGCCGCGAGATCGAAGACTGGATCCGCGCCGGGCGGGTACGGATCGGCGGTAAGCTGGCTAGGCTCGGCGATCGCATCGGTCCGGCGGATCCGATGCGGATCGACGGTAAGCGGATCGAACGCCGGTCCGCACGCCGGCAGGACCTACGGATCATCGTCTACAACAAGCCGGCAGGAGAGCTGGTGACCCGCCATGATCCGGGAGGTCGGCGCACCGTGTTCGATAGCCTGCCGCGCCTAGCGACCGGACGCTGGATCGCCGTCGGTCGGCTCGACATCGATACCTCCGGCCTCTTGCTCCTGACCAACGACGGTGAGCTGGCCAACCGGCTCATGCACCCAGCTAAACAGTTGGAACGGGAATATGCTGTGCGTATCCTGGGCCAAGTGCCCGAGACTGCCTTGAGACGTCTAACCCACGGCGTCGAGCTCGCTGATGGATCGGCCCGTTTCGAGGAAGTCGTCGAATCCGGCGGGGAGGGCGCCAACCGCTGGTTTCATGTCCTGCTGCGCGAAGGTCGCAACCGGGAGGTGCGACGTCTGTGGGAGGCCGTTGGCTGCCGGGTCAGTCGGCTCAAGCGTGTGCGTTTCGGTAATATCTTGCTTGGGCCGCGGATGTCGGTCGGCCGCTGGCGCGACCTGACCCCGGATGAGCTTTCGGGCCTGCGGGCACTCGCGGGTTTGGAGCGGACCCACGCGCCTGTGCACTGGGCCGGGGCGGGTGGATCGTCGGCAAGATCTCGGCAAGCGACGGCGATGCGCAATCCGGGTCGGTTTGTGCGTACTAAGAGACTGTCTAAAAAGGCAGTCTCTTAGCCTGTCGACTGGTCAGCCAGCCCCACCGACTGGTCCGAGCCTACAGGTGGAAAAAAAGAGCCCATAGTGCGCTTGGAGAGGGCTATCCTACGCGATGGGAAAAATGGTGTTACCCACATCAAACATTACCGATCATAACGTTGGGACACTAGAGGCTTTCCGGAGCGTCGCCATTGTTCGCGAAACCCGAAATGGGGTCGGTCCGATTTCGGGTGCACAAAATGAGGCGACGGCCATGGCCTTCGGCGGCCCGCGTTCGTCCTGCGTCCGTCCCGGCGCGCACTCCGCGCGGCACCAGGACTCCCGCAATGCCTGGACGCCGTGTCGCATGGCCCGGCCTTTCGTCTCCTCCGGAGTTTTCAGTATATTCTACCCTTAAAGCTCTTAGGATTTTATATCAGAAAAAAGCAAAGTTCAGGGTAGGATAAATTATATAGTTCAGTTTATTTTGGTGGATAAAAATGGGAAAATTCTAATTCCTGACGATGGCAGTTGCTATATTTTTTCCAGAAGAGATGGTAAGTTCAAAGTACATCTTTTCATCTATGACTGTAATCCATACCATTAAAAAATTACATAAGGCTATTTGACTTTGGATATTGGAAAATTTCTTTGGCCATCTAAGCATTAGCCGTGGCAGCATAGGAGATTTGGGCCTTGGGAAGGCCCAGCTGATTTAGTTGAATTGCGACCAGTTGCGGCTGAAATTTCCGTGAAGATCCTGCTTGCTCGATGTTACCGATAATCCGTACCAACAACGAATAACTGATGGCAGCTATTTCAGTCCCCTTGCGTGCTTAGGCGATTTCTGTCAAATGAAATACCATCTTGGTGGTTTTTTCGTCCGTCTTCTGTGTTGCATCCGCGCTTTGAATACGAACGAAAATCCGGCCCAAGCTGGTACTTCATTTTCCGGCAATTGCCTTAAGCGTTTGAAATCGCCAAGCCGTTGCTTTCTATCGAGTCATCATTCGGTAGCCCTGATCCGATTCGCGGATCTATTTGACTATTGCCACCGTGGCGATTATTCGGTAGGGCTTATCGGTAAGGTCTTGGTTGGCTGGCTGGGTACCCGATCCGGGTTCCAGTCCGAACGGGCCTGGGCCCAGAACGCCGCTAGGTCGGTGGGGTGTTCGGGAAAGGGTCTTTGACCTAGAAAGTGCCAAGCCCGCAGTAGGGTCGGGAGCGGTGTGCCGGGATCGACCGGCGCGGCGGCATGGGACTTGCCGAGCTTGCGCCCGCTGCCGTCCACGACCAGGGGCAAGTGTGCATAGGTGGGAACCGGGAGCCGGAGGGCCCGAAGCAGGAATACCTGACGCGGCGTCAAAGCCAACAGGTCGGCCCCGCGGATGATGTGGTCGATGCCCTGCCAGTCGTTATCCACGACAACGGCGAGCTGATAGGCATGAATGCCGTCCGCCCGGCGCAGCACGAAGTCCCCGACTTCTTGCCTCAGGTCCTGGTGCAGCTCTCCCTGGATCCGATCCCGGACTTGGATGATGCCGTGCTCGGTACGCAGGCGTAACGAGCGGGTTCGTCTGCCCGGTGGTAGGCGGTGGCGGCAGGTCCCGGGGTAGACCGGGCCATCCACCCCGATCCGGCTGTTTGCGGCGATCTCGCGTCGGCTACAGGCGCAGGGGAAGACCAAGCCCGCCTCGCGTAACCGCTCGATGGCTTGGGCATAGGCCTGGGTGCGGGTGCTTTGTCGGAGTACTGGGCCCTGCCACTCGAACCCGAAGGCATCGAGGGTATATAGGATAGCGTCGGCGGCACCCGGTACCTCCCGTGGGCGGTCGAGGTCCTCCATGCGCACCAGCCATTCGCCGCCGGTGACCTGGGCATCGAGATAGCTGCCGAGGGCGGCCACCAACGAGCCGAAGTGGAGGGGACCAGTAGGGGAAGGGGCGAATCGGCCGCGCCGGAGCGCCCTTTGGCCCGCGGTTGATTCACCGCTGCGCGGTGTGGGCCGCGTCATCTCGCGGGGTTACGGGTACCTCGAAGCTTTCAAGGTGCCCTTCAGCCGCGCTGCTTCTCGCGGATCTCGTCGAGGGTCTTGCAGTCGATGCATAGGGTCGCGGTCGGACGCGCTTCCAGCCGGCGTATCCCGATCTCCACTCCACAGCCTTCGCAGAAGCCGTATTCGTGGTTGTCGAGGCGGGTAAGACCTTCGTCGATCTTCCTTATCAGCTTGCGCTCTCGGTCGCGGGTTCGTAGCTCAAGGCTGAACTCCGATTCCTGGGTCGCGCGGTCGTTGGGATCGGGAAAGTTGGTCGCCTCGTCCTGCATGTGATGCACTGTGCGGTCGACCTCTTCCATCAGGTCCTTTTTCCACGCCAGGAGGATATTTCTGAAGTGCTCCTCCTGATCCGGGTTCATGTACTCTTCGTCCGCCGTAGTCGTGTACGGCTCTATGCCGAATGCCTTGGCACCTGTGTTGTCTGACTCGACCATGCAAGTTCTCCTGAACGATCTGCACCGGTTGCGGTGGTCCGGTGGGTATCGTAAGGGTGCCTCGGGAAATTCCAAAGGTGGAGTGTTTGGAGTGTTCCGAGGTGTCCGTAAGGCGGATGATACCGGGCGGTATGGACCTCCGACCTCGAACCGATTCTAAATACCAAATCGGACTTCACGCGGCAACAGATTTTTGCCGCTTGTTAGCTCGGGGTCACTCCGGGATATACCAATAGTGGCTGCCCCGATCGGTGTAGAGCGAGGCGAAGGAGGAGCCCAGGAAAGCGAGGGAGCGTAAGCGACGAGCGGAGAGCGACGCCCCCCGCGTAGGCGTAGGGTCGGGCGTTTCGTCGGAGTGTGGCGCGTGAGCACCGGCGGAGACGAAAGGCCGGGCCGTGCGACATGGCATCAAGTCCTTGTGGGAGTCCTGGCGCCGCGCGGAGTGTGCGCCGGGATGGACGCAGGACGAACGCGGGCCGCCGAAGGCCATGGCCGTCGCCTAATTTTTTGCACCCGAAATCGGACGGACCCCATTTCGGGTTTCGCGAACAATGGCGACGCTCCGGGTCCAATGAAACCGGACACATCATGGGCTACAAGTCCGGACAGTTTATTTGCTCCCTACACAGCCCTCGGGTGTCCAATTGAAGCCGTAGTTATTCGCTGCTAGTATCGAAAAGTATGCGTTATTTGCGGTAGCTGGTGGTAGGGCATTCATCAGGATCGCGCCGCATCCCTGCATTTCAGGAGACCTGGAAAAGCCCCGTCCTTGGAATTTTTCCCACGCGAAGTCGGAATGTGATTTGGCTTCGCTTCGTTGCCGATCGGCGCCCCGATTGATGATGTCTAGGCATCTTCGTCCGGTGGGAGCACCTTGAATTTTTAAAATGCCCTTTTCGGGGTGACCTTCAGGCGCAATCCCGGATTTCCCGACTTCAAGAGACCTTGAGAAATTCCGTCCTTAGGAATTCTTCAAGTCGCGAAGCGAGGATGGGCTTTTCGTTTTGCTCTTCAATGGGACAATTGCAAGATCACCACGAAAAGGAAGTAGCTTGGAAAACGCGATAACTATCCTGACAAACGTCGGCTTGTGGGGACCTTGAAAAATTGCATCCTTGCCATTTTCCAAAGTCTTCTTATCGAGCCCCACTATCGCCTACGCCAAACCCCGAGTTTTCAACGGTACCCCGGAATCGACGGGGACCGATTGGTGCGGTGGCACCTAGTGTCGGCCGCGCCGGAACCTAAAGAAGCTATCCGGTTAGGGGCACCTTCGTTTAGAGCGGGAGGATTCCATCCCTGGAATTTTCCCTTACGCCAAGTCGAAATGCGATTTCGATTTGGCTTCGTTTTCAACCGGTGACCCGATTGGAAATGGCGGTGTATCCCCTGCGGTCGATACCATTTTGATCGGACAGCTCCTTCTAAAGAACAGCACCCTGCACGCTCCGGGATCGATAGGACCGGAGGTGCTGGGGATACAGCACTTCCGAGCGTGCGGCCGCAGCCCGGTGCACTATCGCTCGGATATGTGCCTAAGTGTGGGACTACAAGAACATATGAAAAGAATGCTGATTAATGCGACTCAGCCGGAGGAATTGAGGGTAGCGATCGTCGACGGTCAAAAGCTCTTCAATCTCGACATCGAGGCACCTAGCCGGGAGCAAAAAAAGGCCAATATCTATAAGGGCACCATCGCCCGCACCGAGCCCAGTCTCGAGGCCGCCTTCGTTGATTACGGCAGCGAGCGCCACGGTTTTTTGCCGTTGAAAGAGGTGGCCCGCAGCTATATGGAGCTGGAGGCCGTTGTTCCCGGCAGCCGCATCAGTATCAAGGATGCGCTGCGCAACAACCAAGAGGTTGTGGTTCAGATCGACAAGGAGGAACGTGGAAACAAGGGTGCGGCCCTGACGACCTTCATCTCCCTGGCTGGCCGCTATCTGGTGCTGATGCCGAACAACCCGAGGGTCGGCGGCGTGTCCCGTCGCATCGAGGGTCAGGATCGTGCGGAGCTGCGGGAGGCCATGAGCCACCTCGAGATCCCGGAGGGTATGGGGCTGATCGTGCGTACCGCCGGTGTTGGCAAACAAGTCGAAGAGCTGCAGTGGGACCTCGATTACCTCATCCAGCTGTGGAACGCCATCGAGCAGTCGGCCGCGGAGCGTGAGGCCCCTTTTCTGATCTACCAGGAAAGCGATGTCATCATCCGCTCCATCCGTGATCACCTGCGCACCGATATAGGCGAGATCGTGGTCGATGAGCGCCGGATGTACGAGAAGGCGGACCGGTTCATCCGCCAAGTGATGCCCCACAACCTCAAGAAGCTGCGCTTCTATGAAGACGAGGTACCCCTGTTTACCCGCTACCAGATCGAGAGCCAGATCGAAACCGCATTCCAGCGCGAGGTCCGGCTCCCGGCCGGCGGCTCTATCGTCATCGACCACTCCGAGGCCCTCACCTCCATCGACATCAATTCCGCGCGGGCCACCAAGGGTGCGGACATCGAGGAGACGGCCTTGAATACCAATCTGGAGGCGGCGGACGAGATCGCACGCCAGCTGAGATTACGTGACCTCGGTGGGTTGTTCGTCATCGATTTCATCGATATGAGGCCACCGCGTAACCAACGGGAGGTGGAGAACCGCCTGCGCGAGGCCCTCAAACAGGACCGCGCCCGGGTTCAGCTCGGCCGCATCTCCCGCTTCGGTCTGCTGGAGATGTCACGCCAACGCCTGCGCCCATCCCTCGGCGAATCGAGTCAGCTCGTGTGCCCGCGCTGCCGCGGTCAGGGCACCATTCGTGGTGTGGAGTCCTTGGCGTTGTCGATCCTGCGCATCGTCGAAGAGGAGACGATGAAGGAGAACACGGAGCGTATTTTGGTCGAGCTACCGGTAGCCGTGGCTACTTTCTTACTCAACGAAAAGCGCCGCGCCATTCTCGAAATCGAGCAGCGACAGGAGGTCGAGATCATCCTGGTGCCCAACCAGCTGATGGATACGCCTGATTACCGGATCGAGCGTATCCGTACCCAGGATATGGGTCGAATTGCCAAGGAGCAGGCCAGCTATGAGATGATTGTCGTCGCAGAGGCCGAGCCTCCCGGCTTCACCCGACAGGCCGAGGTCGACGGTCGATCGGAGGAGCCTGCCGTCAAGCCGCTGGCACCGGTGACACCTGTCCCGAGGCAAAAAACGCAAAACCAGGAAGATCCGTCGATGGTCTCGAATCCGGTTGCCGGTTTGCTGAAGCGGATCTGGAGCAGCCTGATTACCCCCGGGCGTAACGGCACCGACGACCGGACACTTTCTCCGGGGCTTACGACACCGCAACCGCAATCCCAAGGTACATCCCGGCGGCGGCGCGGCGGGCAGGCGCGGCAACGTGGAGGAACCGCGGTCGTGGCCGAGCGACCGGATGCCCGATCCGAACGCGGTCCGGGGCGGGCGGGT
>Ga0209681_1000146_pt1 | contig 18183 bp, 12 predicted proteins | sample WorMetLIZISLAND2_3_FD_187416 | JGI IMG/M metagenome (GOLD analysis project Ga0209681, IMG submission 187416) | Marine gutless worms symbiont microbial communities from Max Planck institute for Marine Microbiology, Germany - Olavius clavatus LIZARD... ... | reverse complement strand
GTGGGGGTGAGGTCTGGGGAGGGGGCTTGCCAGAAAAAATAAACGCAAAACGACGTCGACGGTGGCGCCACGCAGTGTCTCGTGATCGCGATTCTGTGATCATAGTCAATCGGCGACGTGAGCACGATGTTGTGATCGCGTGTCATATTGGTTATTATCACGACAGCCAAAGAGCCGAAACAATGAGCACTGTCCACCAATCACAGCACTGTTTACTACATCAACATGTGTGCCAGCCAATAGGAATGCAGCCGTGATCATACTCAATCGGCGATGCGATACGATCAGTGTAGCTGGTGCAAAAACTGTGATAAAACGGAATGTATTTAAGCGGGCTGCTGCATCAGTATGATGTCCGTCAATCAAGACTTGAAGGTAGCAATGGAAGACATCACGTACCAATAACCCTATCCCAAACGCTCAGTTAGGCCTATAGTGTGAATTTCATGTCACATAAAAGGTGCAGTAAGTAAAAGTACGGTACTTTAATATAAGTTATATTTCAAGATGTTAACTTTTTTGCATGCAGTTTCTCATTATATGGTACATTGAGCTAATTAAGCCCGTGTTTGTTGGCACCACGTTGACTTTTCTTACAGGATTTGGATATGGATGGAAAATAGCATAATTTTCACCTTGTTCTGCATGGAAAGTAAGACTTACCAGTTACCTATTGTGTTTCCTTGTACTGGTTGCAGATTGGATCAGCCGGCGTAATCAGAAGGCTATTCAGTGGCAGTGCAGAGCTGGCACCAAGAGCGACGCCACTTCAAGTGTGTTTGACGGCACACCATATATCGTTGTTGGTCGTCAGATCCTTGAGTGTGTCTGTGGCCAGCCAAGGAAGAAGACAGCTTGTACTACAGTTAGTGAAATGATGATATGCAGTGTTTCTTCTCTGTAAAATCCTGATTTACCACTTATATTGCTGCACCTCGAAGAGTGTGCAGTTACTGTTAATTTTACTCTGTGAGATCTATCCTTATCTACCATAACATTTACACTGTAAAACTGGACAATAATTTAAAGAATATTACTTAGAATACAGAGTTAAACGTATAAAATATACCGTAAAACTTCGAATATAATACGCCATCGAATATAATACGCACCCCAACCTTAGACTTTTGTCACAGTGTAAAAATCTGTAGACCTATGTATAATACGCACGCCCTTATCAGCACGCTGGAGGCCAGTATATCTGCCGAAAATGACGACGAGCGTACGTGTTCATAAGTTGCTGTCAGGAAGTCGTCTGGAAAATGGCCTTGGTCGCTGCAGCCAGCCAGCACCGTGACGGGTAACGGGTAACGAGACGTCACTTGAGCCAAATTACTCATGGATGCACTGGCGTATGGCCTTGAACGACCGCACTGACGCGCCGCACCGTCGCCGTCAGTCAGTCACTGTGACGTTCAGTTCACGCGTCTCCCCTCCCTGTCTATCACCGCTGTGGCAGCCGGACGCGGGATGGGAGAGGAGGGCAGACTCAGCCAGTCAAATGCTGCAACATGAACTAAAGGACCGAGCTGCCTTGATCCGTTCATCTATTCGAAGGCCTATTCATTCATTCATTGTTAACATGAAGCAGCAGCACCAGTATTTCGATAATCAATAATTTTACCGTTTTCGACGTTTGTTCAATCTGAAATAAACCTACAGAAAAATAGATAGATATATGTATAATACGCACCCCTGACTTTTTAGGCAATTTTATGGTCAAAAAAGTGCGTATTATATTCGAAGTTTTACGGTAGGTTTAAGTTTAGAATTCAGGGTTGTGGTTAGGATTTGTTGCTAACCTACTGTGGACTTATTGCGGAATTTTTTCTTCTTCTTCTTCTACTGCTTCGTCTTCTTCTTGTTGTTATTATTATTATTATTATTATTATTATTATTATTATTATTATTATTATTGAGTCCAGTTTATTGGAATGGGTTTGTGTTGACAGTGCCGAAACACTCTGCCATCTGGGCTATGTTCACTTCGGTATAGGCAAGGCATTCCTGTGGACTATGCAGTCTCTCATAAGCATATTTGACAATAAAAATAACAACGAAAACTGAAGTAAAAAGTTCATTATAACGAGAAAATGTAAAGCAGACTATGCAACTCGAATCATTGCGTTGAATTCGCAACTTGCTAGCTCATGTATTACACGTTTTATGTTACGGTTGCATCCCATCACAACAGCTTTTTTCCGTGTATTGCTAGTACATTGACTGTTACAGTTCGGAACTCCGGACTGCTCAACAGTCAACAATGTGCAGTTTGTAAATTGTAATACAAAGTATACAATATTGTGAGATCAGTTAAACTTTAATATGCCGGAAAAAAAGCTACGTAAAGTAAAACTAAATAATAATCCATAACTAGAAAAACAGTGATATGGAACTGCAAATGTATCTATCTGTTTGATGTCTGTAGGCAGAAAATGATCACGAGCTGCAGAAACGACACCGTCGTATTCAGACCACAAGAAAACTTGGCTGTCATGCTCGTATTTACATACATGAAGTTGTCCGATTTCCAGAGCACACAGTAAGCCAGTCACTTTCATATGACACTGTGACATTGTCTTTTTTTGAAGAGTTATGCCTGTCACTGAAGTTAGATCCCAAATGGTTTTTGCAGCGCATCAGTCAGCATAGCTTGCTATGTTAAGTGCTGTACTACCTGTCGTAAATTTGTCCGTCCGTCCATCCGCCTGTCAGGTGGTGGCACTGTGTCAATCTGACTCAAGCTACGATCATGGAGTCTTCACTGTACGATAGCCCCATCACTGTAGTTTCCTTACTTTGAACTTCAGCGAGAAATTCCAAGGGGAACCCAGGGAGCGAGGGCTCGCCAAATGAGAGGGGGGTAGGAAAAGTAGGCAATTTTTAGGCAATAACTCGGTGTATCTCAGAAACGGTGCAAGATAGGACTGAAGTTACTATTAATCAATCATAGGAAGTCGTATATGCGTTTTTGATTGGTACCAAAATAATCGACCTTGAATGACCTTGCACAGCAAAAATGCACTTTTTTGCAGGAAAGATGCACCTTTAGTGCCCACTGCACAAATTTGAATGAAGATAGACCGCAAATGAATGATGCTGAATGACCTTGAGTGGATATTTCGTGTTAAAGTCCCTTTTCGGTCAGCACTTTTTGAATCCGAGGGTTTAAATGTAAGAAATAACACAACCTCTGCAATTCTGCCGTGTTCTGTGCATTGAACTGCCAAAGGTGATCGTCAGGAGATCAGTTAGCCTGACTATAGATACACATGCACAGCTGACGTGCTGTTTCTCTGCAGTAACTGAACTTCTTGTCTATTTATTACATGACAATTGGGGCATGTAATTGGGGTTTGCTCTTCTACTCAGTGGATGCTATGATTTCAGTGCAGTGTTAGCACTTAGCAACCCCCCCCTCTCCCCACATGTGATGTTTTGCAGCCCTCCCTTAGCCTTGTTTGCCCAACTGTGACTCCAATTCACACAGTGTCACGAGTTAGCTTATAGTGTGTAATGTCTCCAAAGTGTGACAACATTTGATATTTATTAGTGTCATTTAAAATGGCTAAGAGAAGTCCTAGCAGCTTTGACTGACATATGTTAATATGTATATCAACATACATTTTTATTGACCAATAATGCAAGCGCAAGTGTCTTTTGTGTTATAAATTTGTCAAATTTTGCTGACTTGTGCCTTAACTATTATTATTCTATTCGTATTCGGCCATGTTGGTTTGTAAGTAGTGGGTATGCCTAGCCGTGACCTGGGGATATCGCTATGGCAGCTTATGATGTCAGAAATGCAATGACGTAACTGATGATTGTTCTGTTCATGATAGCTGTGTTTTGTTATGCTGCAATACGTTATTTATTACTGTGGACAACATTGCAGTAATGGGTTACAGTTCGTGTTATGTCACTCATTAACATTGATCTGATCCCAACTAGCTTTCCATGTATTTCCTATGTATTTGTGGACATTTATTACCGAGAGAGCAACACTTTTCAACATATGTTATCGACAGACATGAAGACCACTTCAGTGACTTTGCAACAACTCGGAATCGTAGCGAAGACAATTTAACCAGGTCACAAACTATAAAGTGAACATTGTATATAAATTAGGCAGTGTTTGCAACACAACATTGTTGTTGTAGATTACGAAGGACACTAAGGCACATCGTCGAGCTGCTTCACGTCGACTGCGACAGTGCCTCATGGACAAGCCTGAGACCTTGCAGTTTAATCGTCTCTTTATTGCGTCGATTCCTGCAACGTCTGAGCACAAAAACCACTACATTGGCCCAGTTTGTTCATTAGTTTTATCATTCCTCAGTTACAGTCCTGGTTTGACTTTTCTTATCTTGAGAGCGGCAAAATACATACAGCAATCGCTTTAGTGAATTTGTGGGTCTCTGCTGAGTGTCAATTTGCATTTGCCAACGGTACCAAGAAGTTGCATTGTCACTACACAGACAGCCTGTCGGCTATGCATAGGCCTGATGTGTGCTGCAATGTCAATGTCATCAAGATTAATAGTATTAGAACTACTGGAAAGCATGGATTCAATTTCCTTTTGTGTTTGAAAGCAACTGTTATCAAGTCATTTTTGTTACTCCTGAACATTCTACGAAAACAACAAACATAATTTATTACATGTTAACCATCACTGTGTTATGTGCAGATGGCGTCAACATGCTTGAAGCTGGACTCCAGAGTGCGAGAAAAAATCGTTTCTCTCACGTCAGCTGGAGTTCGCCGTTTGCCTGAGATGCGACGTCATCTGCGTGCTTTTGTGTGTGATGACTTGTTTCTTGGTCAGGCAGCACCTCCACAGTCGGACGCACGTTTCTGGCCAAGCAGTAGAACCACTCTGAACTGCATGTACCAGACATCTCTCCAGCTAAGGTTTGACTATTATGATATTCTCGCGGAAATTAGGTGTTCGCTTACTGCTGACTTGGTAGTTGTTGTGGGTATACAGTTGTTGTCTAACTTGTATTAGTTACCCGACAATTGCAGACATATTACAGTAGTTCTGAATGTCGCTAGTAAGGTCACTTGACAGTTGTTGGACGGAGTTGCCATTAGTCAGTTTGCACTTTTTCTAGCTTCCTGTATTGAGATGATAACACAAGGACACACTTAAGCCCATTGAATGTAAACATTGTAACTGATGTTTTAGTACTTAATAAATATGGTATGTTTTCATTGAATCTATGTACAGTTCGCAGTTTCACACCAAATGCCATGAATATCAGTTCCACGTGACAGGATTCAATTGGCCGACACTACCAGATCTCAGCCCATGTTGCTATTCGTTGTCATACAAGCTACCTGTTAACAATATATGCCACACAGTCGCTCAATATGGTAGTATGCTGATGCTGATGCAGTGAACTTGTGTTTCTGTTACAGGCTGTCTCCAGGTGATGACAGAAATGTTGTCTCACTTCTAAGTAAGTGGCAAGCAGAGGGTCTGGATGATTTCGTGCAGATCAATGTTGGGTATGTTTCAACTTCATTGTGTTTCTTATTTTCTTGGTTAACTGCTGTCATGAATAGACCACTTGATTCTAATTGCTCCATTGTGGTTTACTAGACATGAGATGATAGTGCATTTTCACTATTTCATCGCAAAAAGAGGACACAATCAATTCAATTGCTTTGATTCGAAATGGAATACCACTATTTGCACATCACTAAGTTGTAGTGCACTGGGTTTGAGCAGTGATGATTGTCTGGAGGATAAGAGTGAAGATTATCAGAACTGTTGAGTGCTGCATTGTGTGGCACAATTGTACACAGCTGTAAGAACACACATATGAACAGTTTTGCAGATGTACTAGCTACTAGGAACTGCTGATGGTTTAGGTTTAGTTTCGGGTTTTCTGTGTTTTTTTGGTTTTATACATAACTAGGACCCGTGTGTTTATTTTGTGTTTTTTGTGTGCTTCCTCCAGTTTGTCTCGTGTTTTCAGTACCAGTGCAAGTGTTTGCGTGGAAAGACGCATCCCCGAAATGACGTGTTTTATATTTTTAGCTGGATGTAAATTCTACTCACTCATTCAATATTTCATGTGCAGACCGGACGATCAAGCCAGTTCCGCAATTCTTGTTCACCAGTCGTGCTTCCAGCAGCGATTACTGCAGCGTTATGGTGATTCAGTCTGCCTGCTGGATGCCACATACAAAACGACTCTGTACGACTTGCCACTGTTCATGATGTGTGTGCTGACAAACTGTGGGTACGTGGTCGTTGGAGAGTTTGTGACTGCAGATGAGCAATCGCCATCAATCATTGCAGGACTGAAGGCTCTCCAGCAGCATACACCCGACTGGAAACCACAGTTTGTCATGGCCGATTTTTCCGAAGCACAAATCACCGCTGTGGAAACAGTCTTTCCTGGTCAGTAACCTGTTATTAGACAGTGTGTTGCAGTGATGTGCATTGTACACTGCTACTATTATCTCAGCCAAGTGAACATAGTGAACTGGCAGAGAGTATGTATTATTATGGATTCCAACCTGGGTTCAGTCATCAGTTGACATCACATCAGTTCCATCAGTTATTGTTTTAGCAGTTTGTTAAGCTGAAGCCATGAAATGCAGTCAGTGACAACGTATGCAGTATAAATAAATTAATATGTATGTTATATTGCCAGTCAGTGAATATATAATGTGCAGGAACACTTGTAAAAGTTTACAGGCAAATACATCTACTGCACTAATATGATATGTTATTAACGTCAGCTGATGCCATCTTCAGTTGATCAGCTACAGATGCGCATGTCAGCCTGTATCGACCAAGTAGCGAGCTTGATGTCATGCAACCGTCGTCAGCTCAATCCCAACACTAGCTTATTTTTACTTAAACCTTTCCGTCTTTTCTGTAAAGTGTTTTAAGTGCTATTTTGCATTTTTGACTCTAAATTTTTATGTTATGTAATGTAAAGCTGACAACTGTTTTTGTGCAGAAACTCGCGTGATTCTGTGCAAGTTTCATCGCAAACAAGCGTGGACCCGCCGTCTCACAGGCAATGAAGACAAAGTTGTCATTATGGATTGGTATGTTTGTGCTAATCATTCAACATGCTTGTAGTGCTCTGCTGTGTATGCTTGCTTCATATGTTTCACACTCTGCTGTGTTATGTGTGCATGTGTTACTTGACAGTGTGTTGTTTTGTTGACAGCTTGAACGCCTTAGCAGATGCTGAGTCGGAGGACGACTTCAACAATGCTTTTCGCACGTTGACGAACAGTACCGAGTGGCAGCAGAACATCAATGTGCAGCAGTGGTTCACCACTAAATGGCTGCCGCAGAAACAGGTTTGAATTCTGTTTTCACGCATAGTACCTTGTACAATGTCAAGGCTAAGTTGCCTTGCTGCCAAACTATGTGTGTGACATGCTGCCTGTCGTGGACTGTGTCGTATGAATAGTTGGCGGTATATGTGCGATTGTGCATCGATGGTTGCATTAAGTGTCTGCTCTGCAATTCTGAGTTCTCTTTCTGTCCATCGAAAACCACTAAATTCTACTGATGTTGACTAATACAAATCCTAACTAACTTTGCTCTACTTCTGAGCTCAGACAAAAGAATAATGAATATCGTTTTTACCTGCGCGACGCTATGCGTATAGCAGGTCTTTGCGACAGCAACGTGTCCGTCCGTCCGTCTGTCTGTCCTTCCATGCGTCACAGCCGGTATTGTATCAAAACAGAGGCAGCTAGCGTGATGATTTCTTCACCATCGGATAGCCCCATGATTTCACTCTCTGGCGCGGTATGACTCGTGTAAAAATTAGCAAGGGGTCACCCCCAAAAAATGTGCCAAATGAGGGTGGGGTAGGTTTTAAGGCGATTTTCGGCGGCCAATATGTCGCCATATCTCGAAAACGAAAAGTTACTATAGAATGCTAATAGGAAAGCATAGGCAGGTTGTCTAATGGTGTCACTTTCGGCGACCTTGAGTGACCCCTGATCCGGGTTTCAAGGTTACTGTAGTTTAAAAGGCAAACATATGCAAAACGACGCATTTTACCGACACATTTATACATATGACACTAATAGGAGACCCCTGCTGCTCTTATATAAACTGTACAATCATTTCGCAAGCATCACGCGGGTTTGTCAGCGACAGCTGGGCTTTCTTGTTTTATACACTACGGCCTGGACAAATACTGAGAGGCAATGGGTTACATGCTGATAAATGTGTTGTATTTTTCTGTGTTCTGAACAGACCTACAAAGTTTCATTACATGTAAAAAGGCATAATGAACATATGCTATAATGTGTTGAACATTTTGAAACAGCATGCATGTTTGTGTTTAATGTTTCTGGATATTTCTGGATACAAAGTAATCAGAACAATGCAGGTGAATGTAATTTAAATTGAGCGATATTTTTCGTGCAAAGAGTCATTTATTTTACAGGGTGGATTCAGTCAGTGGCGTGATTTGCCACAATATGAATTGGCTAAGCCTGTTCAAAAGCTGGGATCTGTTGTTGTGCTAGAGATGGGCTCGCTGCTTTCAAGACAAGTTTGTTAATGCCATTGTGTCAACAACCTGCGGTCTTGAGCGTCAACACGAGCACCTCAAGTACTCTTTTCTGGCGGACTTTACCACAGGATCGCTGTCAGACTTGGCTACTACAATCATCCGACACTTTGCTCCATTCTGCGAGCGCAAGTAAGTCTGACCACATCATATACCCCTTGAGGCGCTGTGGCCGATTTTTTAAATTTTCACGTTTTTTGGTCAGATTGTATGAATATTCAACAGTGCAAAAGGGGGTAAGTGGTAAACTCACATCCATCAAATTTTACACATGTATGAACTTCATCGGTCCCCTCGAGACTTGATATTTTGTTCAGCAAAATTTTGCCAGGTGTTACCCTGGGGAGTGCATTATTTTTACTTATTGTACTTTATATTCTTCATATACTTGCTTACTTGCATCATACACTGACATAGATTTGACATCATACTGTAGGCAGTCATTGCCCGTATAGAAAGGCGCAGCGAAAAATTTTTTCCCTTAATCGCTTTCGGGTTTAGTGGGTCCCAAAGTTTTTCAGTTATAGCCATTTTCAGGAGCCTACAGTGCCACCTAGCTGAAAATGAATATACCAGATTGTGGGTCTCAATGCGCTTCAAAACATGCTGTTGGAATTATGTTGATATCTCTCTCAGTTCCAGAGTTATGGGGATTTACATTTTTCCAATGCATTTCAAGGGGAACAACGGCCACTGGCGCAGGAAATGCTGTCAGTCAATAAGGCGCGACAACACGAGCAACTCAGTCACGTTGGCTCACCCACGCTGCTGCATCGCATTAGTTACAGTGTAGTGTTGTTTTCTTTAATCATAGTGCATACGGCATAACTCTTCACCGGCCTGGGAATTTCTATATACAAAAAACTGCCCCCCCCTCGAACTGGCGGTGCCCACTAACCGACTGCAATCATGCTAAGTGTTATTGTGCAGTCTCAAAGTAACTATTTTATGCATTGTGCACAATTGTACACATACGCTTACATGTTGCAGATATTGTGAGGCGAATGTGCGATGTCTCAGCACGGTTCGAGCGTACAGTGATGACATCCCCGTCTTTCTGCGTGACCGGCCGAGAAGCTTCATCACCCACTGCCTCAAAAGGATGCCGCCTGCCGTTGATGAGATCTCCGCTAAAGATACGACTGTACTTGACACAGATATGTACCTGGTGCATAGTGGTGATCGACAGTATGAAGTTGATTTGCGAGCGCCCGTTCCTTCCTGCCAGTGTGCTGATTGGCACCGTCACTTCAGGCCATGCAAACATATGCTTGCATTGGCACGACATCACGGTTGGACGTGTCTTCCTCAGCAGTACTTGAATCTTCCGTTGTTCGTGTTGGACACAGACATTGTGAGTGTTCCAGCTGCTACTGCAATGCCTGTCCACGATGCTCGTTTGCATTCTGAATCACCTCAACATGACGACGTGGAACCTGATAGTGTCCATGAGCAGGAGATCAGTGATGTAGATGAGACCAGTTGTGTTGACGATGTGGTGTCCGTTGCTGATGATCAATCTCAGTCCATCTGCAACAGTGTCCGTGAGCAGGAGATCAATAACCTTGATGAGACCAGTCGTGGTCATGATGCGGTGTCCGGCGCTGATGATGTTCAATCCCAGACCATCTGTAGTCCATCTGCTCAGGAAACAAGTGTTGTAGTTCAGCAGTCAAAAGTTAGGCAGGCACTCGCTACTTTGAACTCACTCACGTACCACGTCACTGACAGTGCCATTCTGCAGACACTGCAGGACACTTTCACGCAACAAATTGATGTCTGCAAGCAACACCTATGCCGTTCCGGTTGCTCATTTCCCATGCGAAGACGCCGGCGCATTGGCAGAAAGAACCTTCAGTGCAGTCGGTTAAACAAGATTCTACGCAGAGTGCGAGCAAAGAAAAACGCAAGAAAACGGCTACAGAAGCAGAAAAAGCAACTTGGCAGTACGTGCAGAGTTCCTACAGTTAGCTGTACTTCAATAATAACTGTATACTGACAATTAAGTCTAACTGCAATAATAACTGAGAAAATATGTTACTTACAGACTGCAGTTTCTCTAGATGTAAGATTGTATAAAGGTAGTTGAAAGGGCTTCGGTGTTAAGCATTAGTGAGGTGGTAGAAAATAGTCCACGTTTCAACATTTGCCATCATTGTCCTTTTAACATCTTGTTTCTGCTGTATGTAGTTGTTTTCTGTTCTTTGATTTGTATTCTGTTTATGTGTGTATTTTTTTCATTAATATTCACTTTTTCTCCCTATTGTTTGTTTGTCAGTAACAGTCAAGTCATTGGCTTTGAAGACTGCCCCCGAAATGACGTATACTGTGTCAGGTGGGGCATTACACTCTGCGCATTCCAATCCAACTGAAAAATCCTCACTAACATCTCCTTTACTGACGGTACCAGTAAATATGTCTGTGCAGATGTGGTTGCCAAGAAGTCAAGTAAGAAACAAACTGCGCTGAAATCTGGTACCAGTGAAGTACAGGCATCCACGGTGGTGTCACCGGCACCAACGGTACCTGTTATGGTTAGTACTGTATTGTCAGTAATGCTAACTGATTGTCTACTGTAAGGGAGGGGGTAGACTAGTGATCGGTGATAACTGAGTAGTTGTCCCATCCCAGCAGTCAGCTTTTGGTTTGTACTTTTTCTTAGCTAATTGTTTATGCCCTTACAGTAATTGGTGGTAAGCTGTCACCTACACACACTTTTTTGTTACTTATTTAGGACTAGTCATGTGTTTAGTAGCTATTCTTTTGTTCACTTCAGAACATTACAGGTTTTCGTGAATGATATTAGCTATATAGAATCACCTTTTAGTTATTTTTCTTACTTGCTGAGTCTCTCTAGTAACAGTGTACTAGTGTTTGAGTCAGTGGCCAGTCGCTTTAACTATCTGGAAACTGCTGATTTTGACTGTTTTTAAAGATTTTTCTTCCACTGTCCTTGCAAAAATACTTTGTGCCATGGCAAAAAACCAACCGCATCAGCAATTTATTTGATTTGCATGAAGGAACATGGTATACTTTATTGGCCGATCTCGTAATACAAACCCACTGTCATCAAACTATTTAGTTTTAAGCTATATCAATCCTGTACATAGCCAGTGATACTTCAGCACTTTCCTGCCGTTTACTGTCGACGATGTTTGTACAGCATAGTGGTCACCATCTGCCGTTGATGAATCTTGACAACACTTGTTTCATTAACAGTGCAATACAGATTTTCAGCCGTTCAACTGTAGTGCGTGCTGTTCTGCTAAACCATCGACGGACACATAATGACACAGGTATTTGCATTAATTTGTGTGTGGAATTATACATGTCAGGATTCCACCATTCTTTGAGGCTCAGATAGCGCATACAAGACAAGTATCGCAATGGACGACTAGTTATCTCACAACGTACTTCTATCAATATAATTAAAAATGTGCACTGATTTCTGACTATGTTGATTACTTAGTACATTGCTTGATTGATTGATGGAATCTTAGGTATAGCACAGGTCACCATACTCTCAAAATGTATGGAAATGCTGCTCAGAAAATGGCCATTATAACTTGGAAATCTTGCTAGAAAAATTGGCAATGTTTGAGGCGCATAATTACAACACCCGTAACTTTGAACTGCATAATATTTGTGTGCAGACTCCTGTGAAAAATTGTAAATGGTAACACTTGTGGTGTAGATTGCTGCAGTTGTGCAATTGCGAGGGCTTGCGAGGGTACCACTGCCGACATAGTCGCCTACATTCTCCGCAAACCCGGTATGTGTATTTCATGGATGTATAGTGCAGTAATTGTGAAACATTACTTACCAGATACTGTAATCGGACTGGCTGTAGATGTGAATAGCTGTTGTATAGCTGTTGTTTGTTGTATTTATTGTAACAGCTTTCCTCAGCAACTACCGTTACGGTCAGCAGTATGATGCACAGGAGTTTCTGATGGCTTGCATGGAACAGCTAGCACATGATGCTGGGTATGTTGTTGGCTGTAATGTCATTTATATCTGTCTTACTTCATTGTTAGGCCTTTCACTGTTTTGCAGCAGTAGGCGCTTTTCAAGCGAGTGGATTCAGAACTGAGAGCCATACTGTGTATGACAGTTGGAGTCCAAGTTCACTCAAATAACCCAGTACAAATGTGTGTTGGTTTATCGTCATTCGTAGGCTAAGATTACGTTATACTCCAGGTGAACTGCTTTTTTACAGAGTGCATCCAGAACTAAGTGCCATACAACGTAAGACAGTTGGAGTCCAAGTTCACTCAGGTAGCTGAGTAAAAGCTTGTGTTAGTTATTGATAATCACGGGCAATTATTGACATTACATTATACTCAAGGTGTTACTTGACGTAGCTAAGTTTTGACTTTTGTTACTTTATTGAAGCTGACAGTTGCTTCAGCTGACATTATAGTCAAGTTGTTGGAGTTATATGTATTGGAAAGCATAGGCACCAACTTACTGCGCCATTGGCGTCTTATATTCTCACTTTTGTTTTCATTTTTTGCCGGCGCCGTTTGTAATTCTATGTAAGTTGATGGACATGTATTGACATGTTCATGGTTTCTGTTGAATGACTAACACGTGCGTTTGCGGTGGCTGCAGCACGGGCTTGGAACGACCTTCCAAGTGCTGTTCGCGACGCCAGGAGACTGTCGACCTTCCACCAGCGCCTTAAAACTCACTTTTTCCGTCTCAGCTTTGACTGATTTTTTGTGACTTTTATAACCTTAATGTTTGTGACAATGTAAGGTGCCCCTGCAGCGTTATTCGTGTGGCGTCACCATAATCATGTGTTTTTTTACATTACATTACATTATGCTTGAGCATGTGAGAATGTGCTTTTTGTGTTTTGTACAATATGCAGTTAGCTGCAGTGCTTGCGACTTTGGACGAGATCAGGAAGAACTGTCAACAATGTACTCACTCAGCGTGCCACAGGTAACTGCTGCTTTGGGGAAGCCTTCTGTATACTGTCACGTATTGATTTAACAGTTAACAAGCTGTCAGCATTTCAGTACTGATACAAATGTATGTTAATGTTTACAAGTACAGTACACCAGCATGCAAAATACCAGCAAAGTAGCATAGATTTTCAACATTACATTAAACACTGATATGCTGCAGGAACCTTTGTCTGTGTCACTGTCGTCAATGGTTGCGGACTTGTGCGCTCCGGAGCACATCACTGCACGGTGTCCGACACGTGGCTGTCAAAGTGAAACAGCACTTTCCATACGACGTTGGAAAACGCCACCAGAACTGTTGCTTCTACATTTAAAACGGTTGGTTGCATTTTGCTTCTCTGTATTAATGAGTTTCCACTGACAGTGTTGTGTTTGATTTGCAGTGCAATGTTGATTCACATGTTTGTCTGCTGTAGCTGGGCTGTTGGGAGCTCCAGGAAGATCACAACACCAGTGGATGTGGAAGAAGTGATTGAAGTCGTTGATGATACACAGAAAGTGGTGAGTAAAATGTACTGCTGTTGTGCACTGTGCACCATTGTCCACTATTAGTTGTACTTTAATCTGGTTTGATCTGAACATGAAATCAAGAATTTGACATTTTGCTGAAAATTTTTTCAAGATAACATTCATTTCAACAACAGTTACAATACAAAATCTGGAAAACCTGCGGTTACATGAAGTTATAGCAAGATTTTCAAACATTAAGAAGCCTATGTTGATCATCAAACATTGCCTACAACAACAAGAAAACAGTCAACAGCCAATTTCAACTCAGCGTCACCAGGTTTGATGATGCATTATGTTCTGTTTTTGGCATGCAGAGTCGGTATGAACTACTGGGGACGTTAGTGCACGTCGGACGGCTGGCAACAGGTGGCCACTACATTGCTGTATTGCGACAGATGGTGGGTTGGCTCACATGCGATGATGCTAAGCTTACGACAGCAGCAAGCAGAGAGCCGGACAGTGCTCAGGCAACAACCATCCTCTGCCTGTATGAGAAGTCAGGTCTGCATTAGAGTTGAACCTGGACAGAAGTTAGTAACTGACATGGCGGGTGTGTCCAAAATGTGCACCAGAAGTTGGCAACAAAAAAACAATATTCTATATGAAAATGAACTAATCTTACCTCTAATTGTCAGTATTTTTGTAAAAAGAAATTTCCCACAATTACTGAACTTAAATAACTTTGGAATAGTTGCATAATACAGCAAGAATACATCCTATAAGCAGTCAGTCTCACTCAGTAACTTCAGTTTCGTTGTATGCCGTACATTTTCTGTTGTATTTGTCTTCGAAGACCATGCTGGTCAAGTAATACCAAGAATTTTATTAGTAAGTTTCCATTCTCGTGCCTTCCTATGCCATCTTTGCTGGTGTTTTGCTGTGTGAGCAGATCAAGCTGACTTGCAGCCACACGTCGTCCGTCCTGTTTGCAGTCCAGTCGAGCTCCGCACCGTCGCTCCAGCGGTAATGTTTCATGTTTGTTCTCTGTGACTCAGTACTGCGTTCCACGTATGCAAAATAATTAAGATTAACTTGTAGCGGACTTGTGACAGTTTCAGACTCAGGACAAACAAACAGAATGAGTGAGTGAGTGAGCAGGGTTTAACGTCTCCACCAACACAATGTAGGTTATACGGGCGACGGGAAACAAACAGAAAACAGATGAGGATAGTCTTCAGAAAATTCTGGAGATGCTTTGTGATGCCGAAGATAAATATGCATATACGAACAGAATGTTCATGCAAACACTGCTAGTTGACTCATTTGTTGTTGTGTGATCAGAAGCGCTATTCGGACAGCTGGCTAGCGGACACACCTCGTCCAAGGAAACGCCGTCGGGATGCAAGAGACAGCCAACTCACGACTAAGAGTGCATTCTGCTGTCTGTTACATTTGAGCATGAGTCCTTTTTTGTTTCCAGTCACTTAAATCTGACTGCATGTGATGTGATGATCTTTACATTTGCATTGTTTGGCCTACAGACATGCCCACTAACTTGTTCTTTAGTTTCTTGTCTTCTGTAGTTACATTATGTTGTTTCTGTTTTTCTTTCTACCACTGTGTTGTATAACGATGAATAGAATGTTTTTACTGAGAGCATGTGAGCTGAGCGTGTGAAAAATCGGGTGATCAGGAGGCCACGGAACAAGTGGGTGGCACAGATATGGGTTTGAGCATTGCGCAGCAACTCAGCTGTTCAAGTCACACACATGCTCTGATGGACACCACTCTAGCAGATGTGTGAATGGTGTGTGTGACAGATGTCCCGGATGGTGCTTTACAACTGAGTGATGATGACACTGTCGACAATGTCATTTCCATTGCTGACAGCTGTACTGCCAGGTTTGCTGTAAAACGCAGCTGTATTAATTGTCCAGATTTGTGGCAAAGTACTTTTAGTGAAGATCACAGTGCACACAGTAGCGTAGCACAGTTATAAGGACGATGGGCAAAGGCAAACTTTGGCCCACCAGCCACGCAGAAACCCCTTAACCGACCATCACCAAATTTGATACACGTGATTACGTCCTAGGTCCCTATAAACATGGCAAACATCTTTAAAGGTAGCCCTATAGATGGGGCTCTGTGAGGTACATCCTTTGAAGCTGACGCTAGTTGATAATCACTGAATGCCGACTAGAGTAATTAAACATTCTTCACCAGGCCTAGATGTCAACGTAGGTCTATATTACGTATTACATAAACAATGTTTACTGATTGGTCCTTACTGCCTAAACTGTTTGCTAAGGCTAGTGACGGAATGGATGGGAACATACTTGTGAATATGATTGTTACAGTGATGATGGAAGTCCGCGGCAACACAATGTTTCGGGAGATGACCCCGTCAGTGTCAACAACAGAAGTGATGAACTGATGGGCGTTCTCCAACGTATCAAAGGGAAACACATGGCTCCCATTAGGCACAGCATTCCGGCAAAATTCTGGGAATACTTGCCTAATGATTTCTTAAACAGTGCAGTTGTTGACAGTTATGACAGTGAGGACCTGTTGAGGCCCTTTTTTCCCAGCACCATCGTACACCCAGGTCTGGGTAGAAACATACCGATCGACTACACTACGAGCAGTGCAATTGTGAAGGACTTAAAGGCTGCTGTCACACCTGCGCTGTTCGACATTATGCTATCATTTAACCACATATACAATATCGAGTGTGGTGTCACAGATTCATGATCTACTGCATCTATCTACATAATCCTGCTGTACACCGTGTCTCAAAAAAAAACAAAATTATTTTTGTTATAACTACATCAAACTTCCACCAAATCCGACAATTTTTGGCACAAAGATGGCAAATTGTCTAAAATTATATGAGGTGCACTCATTTTCCACGTCACCTAATTTATGTCAATGCACTACCGTGTAATACGCAGATGTTGCGAATTGTCACATAACACTGTAGGCATAATTGTTAGTGTGAGATTGTTCACAATTGCATCATCAATTCGACAGAAGGCGCCACATAATTTAATTATTTTGTAATTTAAATGTTAACCGATTAAATATTCTACACTGAAAGTGTACAAAAGCTGATAAATTTTCGTCTGCATTTTCATCAAATGGCTTTTTTCAAAAGAAGATAAGATTTTGATCAAAACTCTACAACAACTGACATGTTACACTGCTACCCGTTTTCTTAGAGAATTCAGAACCAAAAAACTGGACAACAGCACAAATTCTGACAAATCTGAAACGAACTGTTATACAAACTTATAATGCTGCTAAATAAACCACTGTATGCTAATTTAGTCGCTTGAAAGTTTACTGAAGACTTATAATTACAGCGTTACGTAACAATTTGGAACATCAGCGTTTTACACGGTAGTGTACTGACAAAAATTAGGTGAGGTGGAAAATGAGTGCACCTCACTGTGCCAAAAATTGTCAGATTTGGTGGAAGTTTGACGTAGTTATAACAAAAATAATTTTGCTTGTTTTTTTTGAGACACGGTGTAGATCCATCTGCCTAGTCCTGTAGCACTCTGTGTGCTGTAGATCTATCTGCTTAGTCCTTGTGCACTCTGTATGATGTATATCCATCTGCCTAGTCCTGTGGCACTCTGTGTGATGTAGATCTATCTGCCTAGTCCTGGGGTACTCTGTATGGTGTAGATCTATCTGCTTAGTCCTGGGACACTCTGTATCTGCTTAGTCCTGGGGTACTGTGTGTGGTATAGATCTATCTGCTTAGTCCTGGGGCACTCTGTGTGATGTAGATCTATCTGCCTAGTCCTGGGGTACTCTGTATGGGGTATATCTATCTGCTTAGTCCTGGGACACTCTGTATCTGCCTAGTCCTGTGGCACTCTGTGTGGTGTAGATCTATCTGCCTAGTCCTGGGGTACTCTGTATGGTGTAGATCTATCTGCTTAGTCCTGGGACACTCTGTGTGGTATAGATCTATCTGCCTAGTCCTGGGGTACTCTGTATGCTGTAGATCTATCTGCCTAGTCCTGTGGCACTCTGTATGGTGTAGATCTATCTGCTTAGTCCTGGGGCACTCTGTGTGGTGTAGATCTATCTGCCTAGTCCTGGGGTACTCTGTATGGTGTAGATCTATCTGCTTAGTCCTGGGACACTCTGTGTGGTATAGATCTATCTGCCTAGTCCTGGGG
>Ga0209681_1000145_pt1 | contig 18234 bp, 21 predicted proteins | sample WorMetLIZISLAND2_3_FD_187416 | JGI IMG/M metagenome (GOLD analysis project Ga0209681, IMG submission 187416) | Marine gutless worms symbiont microbial communities from Max Planck institute for Marine Microbiology, Germany - Olavius clavatus LIZARD... ... | reverse complement strand
CCACGATCCAGGCAAGGTCTCCTATCTTGGAAACGGACTGCCGGGTCATTCGCACTCGACAAAACGGGAAATAGGGTTTTATACTCAGGGTGGACATCGTCGGTCTCCTTTCTCCAATGTTGGCTGTTCACCATTTTGGATAAAGGATCAATCTGACGATGTCCATTTTTTATTGGCTGCATAATTACTACAACTAATTGGGAGATGAACCATTTTTTAAAAGATAAGGCAAGGATTTCGGGGTGTCTATTATATGTTAACCCAGTTCCGACACCCAAGTTTAGTGTTGGATTTTTCATCAACAGAGATAATTGGGAAGGAGGTCAAATGAACTTAAAAAACTACATTATTCTGCGCACCAAAAGCACTGTGGTTCCGAGAATGGACAATCTTGGTGCTAATATGGCACGAGACTACCCATCTGTTCTTCCCCAAGATGCCTTTGAGTTGATCGAAGCTGAATTAACAGCAAGAGAGCGCAGAGACCTTCGCGATGATCCTCGTGTACGTGCTATGGCGTTACCAATGCCGCTAAAATTGATTAATCCTGTTGAAAAAAAAGATGTCGATAAAGCGGATTTATCTTCATCCACTTGGGGTGTTCAAGCCGTTCGCGCCACTAAATCCCCTTATGATGGCTCTGGAATTTCAGTCGCTGTTCTTGACACTGGAATTGATTCACAGCACCCGGCTTTTAATGGTGTGGAGTTGATACAGAAAGATTTTACAACAGAAGATGATACCGAAGAAGATAATACCGATATTGATGGTCACGGCACCCATTGTGCAGGAACGATTTTTGGGCGAGATGTCGACGGCACTAGAATTGGGGTGGCTACTGGTGTTTCTCGTGCTATTATTGGCAAAGTGCTCGGAAAAAGGGGGAGTCCGTCAACAAAGGTTGCTCATGCAATAAGATGGGCGATAGAAGAAAGAGCTCATGTAATCTCAATGTCCTTTGGGATCGATTTTCCTGGGTATGTTGATTTATTCGTAAACACATACGGCTACGAAATAGAGCCAGCAACGTCTATAGCTCTAGAGGGTTATCGACAAAATCTAAACCTTTTTAATGAATTGGCTCAGCTTGTCAAAGCAGAAAGCGCATTTGGTGAAGGAACCGTTATCATTGCCGCCGCCGGTAACGCAAGTAAGCGACCAGAGTATGAGATTGCTGTTGCCCCCCCTGCAGCCAGTACAGGAATTATAGCTGTTGGCGCACTCGAGAAAACTGACAGCGGGTTAAAGGAAGCGCGTTTTTCAAACAATGAGGTGGATATCTCTGCACCTGGAGTAGATATAGTATCTGCTGCTCTGGGCGGCGGTCTAGTTAGTGAGAGTGGTACAAGTATGGCAGCGCCTCATGCTGCGGGTGTTGCTGCATTGTGGGCTCAACGTCAGCGTTCATTGACCGGGCGAGTCGAGAGCGGTTCCCTGTTTGCGCAAATAATCGCTAGCGGTACTATCGAGCCACTTACTAAAGATATTGAAGAAGATGATGTGGGTACCGGGATTGTGCAGGCGCCACTATCCTAAGCAACCGTAGACAGCCGGTAATGCTTCCCGTCAAGTCTCACGCCGCAGATGTTGACCGCTCCGATTTAACCGAAATGGTAAGTCGGGTTCCGGAATCCTCGGTCTGGCTGGCGAACTTTACGAGCGACCGGACGCGCCGGGCCTACCGGATGGCGATTTTGGAATTTGCGGCCGCAATGGGTTTTAAGGGTGAACATGAGTGGCGGGAAGTAAAGCCAGCCCATGTAATTGCGTGGCGCAAGTCGATGGAAGGTCGGGGTATGAGTGACCGAACCATTCATACCCGTGTTTCGGCCCTATCCAGCCTGTTCAAACATCTTTGTGAAAAACAGATGGTGCGGGATAACCCCGTTCGGTCCGTGCGCCGGCCGCAGGTCAATTCGGATCAGGTGGAGTCGGTCGTGATGACAAAAAAACAGGCCGCCGCCCTGCTTTCCGCTCCCCCTGGGGACACCCTGATGGGTATGAGAGACCGGGCGATCGTGGCGACGTTTCTTTACACGGGCGCCCGGATCGAGAGTATTTGTCAACTGAAGGTCAAGGATTTTTTCGAGGACGGCGGTTACATGGTGCTTGATTTCAAAGTGAAAGGCGGTCGCATCAAGCGGGTGGCGCTCAATGCGGAGCATATTTCCATTTTAAAGGCGTATCTGGCAAAGACCGGCCCCGAAAGAGCCACGGAGAGCGCCTTTTTTGGTCGAATGAAGGGTAAGGGTCACGGGGAAAAGCTCTCTCAACGTCACGTCCGCAATATCATCAAGAAATATGCACGTATGGTCGGACTCAGTGAGAGGATAACGCCTCACTCCGCAAGAGCCACATTCATTACCGAAGCCCTTGAAGCCGGTGTACCCATCGAGCAGGTTCAGGCGACGGTGGACCACAAAACCATCACTACTACCAAAATGTATGACAAGCGACGGATCAGCCACAGGGACAGCGCAACGTTTAAGGTTAGTTATTGAATGGCTTCCAACGATCATATGGCAAAAAGGCTGGAAATCAGGGTTTTATGGGATTTCACGGAAAAACCGGCCTCGAAAGAGCCACACAGAGTGCATTGTTCAGACGGATGAAGGGTAAGGGGTAGCGGGAAAAAACGCTCTCAACGCCACGTTTTTAAAATAAGGCTAATTGCGGCCGGTGGACCGGAACCAGTCACCTTCCGATCCAGCTCGTCAGACCAGCTCACCGGTGAACCGGAATCAGTCACCCTCCGATCCATTTATTTATAATACTTGCTGACATACCCGGAATAAATTCCGGCATTAAAAGAACCGGTATTATAGGCGCTCAAAGCGGCAACCAGCGCCCTTTGTGGATTGCGATAAACACCAAGCGCACGCTGATAGTTGTCAGACAGAATGATTCCGCCCATCGAAATGTTTAAGCAAGGATCATAACAATCGCTGACGGTATAACCCAACCATGAGAGATTTTTTGAATTGATTTGCATCAGCCCGATATCGACGGAATACCCTTTGCTGATAAAGTAATTTGCCAATTCGTAGGATTCATCAGCGGAATCGGGGTAAAAAGAATCATACCCGTTTACATTTAGTGCAAACGGGTGCCCTCCGGATTCAACCTGAATGATCAGATCGATGGTTTCAGGCGCAACGTTTGGCGCACAATCATAAAATTGGGAATAGTCAAAGGCGAAAGCGGGTAAAGAGCAAAGGATCAAAGCCAGCACCGTAAAAATTTTCATGAGTTCATCGCGCTTATATAAGGTGTGTTAAAAAGCAAAGACCAACTTCTATTTACTTCTCGAAGACGGTTTCTAAATTTTGACTTGCTTCTGGACCAGTACGTATTACTAACAACAAAGACCGCATCAACACGATTTTTAGATCGAAAGAAGATGGTCATATTGCAAATAGGAATTACCGCCTCGTAGCAGATAAGACCCGCATACCAGGTTTTTCCATCGAGCGTAAAGGTCCCCAAACCCCTACTGCGACTAAAGCGGCCTTTGCGCCACATGAACCACGGAACGGGTAGCCTCTGAATATAAGGAAAAGAGGGATCATTTCCCGGCGAAAGGTGGACAAGGGCATTATACAGATGGCCTCCGGATTTAAACTCCGTCCCGATCAACACCTCAACATTCGCTTTATCCACAAACCGCGTCCATCGCCGTGAACAAGCCCGCGTCCACCTGCCAGCGGCGGATTCGGGTAAAAGAAATTTCCCTCCGGATCGCTGGTTTTCAATCAAGGAAAATATCTTCCCCTGGGCGATATAATCCGCCTGGGGGTCAAATTCAGCCCGTATGCTTTTCCCAAGAGTTGTTGACAATGGAGTCCACCCATTATCATTAAATGCAGGGGAATATCTGCCCATAAAAAATTGAGTTGATATGATGATCAGACCGACAATTAAAAATCCCGGCCGGTAATAAACCATAATGATGAGAACAGCCATCAAGAGAACACCAATAAGGCCGAACCTGGGGAAATACAGGCCGGATGCGTTAAGCGGAGTCGCCAGATTAAAATAACCAAAAGGTGGTAGGATCCCAACAGCCAAAGCAAGTACTTTTGCGGGGATCCCGGGAAGCGCAAAGAAAATGTATGGAAAAGCAATTATAAGACTCGAAACAAGAAACGCCAAAAAAAGTTGATGCTTAGGAAAGCCCATGTGAATATCAAGGAAGAAAAAAATCAATGAACCGAGGAAATAAAAAAACGAAGTGACAAAAAGAGACCCGGGCGAAGTGGAAAAATGTAAAAGAGCAGGCAGGATCAAGGCTCCCGCTATAAAAAGCGGGTATCCGCAAGTAACAACAATTCCGGCAAAAAATGATGTTATATATAAGGTCAAAAGATGATAGCCACGCCGCTTTTTATATAACGAGAATTAAGACACCCAAAATAACGGGAGTCGAGACTGCCCTGGTGATCGCCGGACAACACAACGTAGCCTTCTTGAATAACGCCCTTAAAGTTTGCATGATCGGCCAAGATCGGCGCTGATGAGGCAATATGACGACCATTAACACTGATACCCGTAGAATCAATTTCGACATAATCGCCACCCAAAGCAATCACCCGCTTAAAAAGAGGGCTGACACCGCCGCAAGGCCCTCGATCCGCATGGGAACGAACCAGGTTGATTTTAGGAAAGTTATCATCGGGGCATACCAATACATAATCACCCTTTTCGATCTTTCCGTTAAGAGGCGTTTCCCTGACCAAAGTACCATTGATAGAGGGGGTCAGGTTCAGGTTGAAGCCCAAGCCAAACCGCAAGAACAAAAGAGATGAGACAATCAAGACAGCAATGGAGAGCGGAAAAACAAGGCGCTGTAAATTATAGCTCATCCTCGATTCTTTTTGAGAAAATATTTTCATTGGAATCATCGCTGGTGATCTTATCAGACTGTGGGGGGCAACCCAGTTTTGCCCTTGCTGAAAAAACAGGATCGGCGAAATAAACTATTTGAACACCAAGTATAACAGGGTTTCCGCCGACGAAAATAAGGCACGCCCCTGGCTTTATATTTTTGGGGTCTGATGTATCAATGAAAGAGAGGCGCATGATTTCATCGGCGGTCAACAGGTTTCTTCTGACCTCCGTTCTGGAAACATTCTGAGTAGATTTTGAGAAGGCGCCCTTACCTCGAATTGTGTGGCTCACTTCCTTTTTTGAAACGGTCGTTATACCTGTCATTTTGGATAGCAATTCGGCAGTATCAACGGTGTTCGGGGCAAAGGCGACCCTCACATGGCAGTTGGCCGTTATGGACTCATCACGGCCATATGCGCCCCTTAATTGGGTAAGGTCTTGAGCAATCAAAAGGCACTTGATGCCGTAGCCGGCTAAAAAACCCAAGGACTCATGAAACGACTCCATCTTACCCAACGACGGAAACTCATCGATCAGCAAAAGCAACCTGTGCGTGTATGAGGTTTTTGGTACACCGCCGCTATACTCAACCTTTGTTGTCAGGGAACGTAACATCTGAGTAATTAAGATGCGCGTCAATGGACGCAACCGGTCTTTATCGGTCGCGCCCACGCAGATATAGAGACTAACCGGCTTGTCATTATTCATGAGATCCGAAAGCCTGAAATCGGAACAGCTGATATTTTTGGAAACAACCGGATCACGAAAAAGACTGAGCTTGGAAGTGGCCGTACCCAACACGCCCGACCTTTCTTCATCGGCCTTGTTGAGCATTGTTGCGGCGCACTGGGCAATAACCGGGTGTTCATGCTCCTGCATTTTTATTAGGGTTTCTGCTATTGGGCGCTCGGGATCGGAAACAAGTCTGGCAACGTCCGTAATGGATGACGTGCCTTCTTCGCTTTTATAAAGAGAGTAAAGAATCAAGCCGGTGACAAAATCATAAGCGGCGTTATGCCAGTAGTCGTATAATCCCTTGCCGGTATCATCAATAATCATGAGCGCCACATTTTGGGCGTCCGCGACATCAAAGTCGGTGTTCAGCCGTATTTCAGAAAGCGGGTTATACCTGGCTCCGGTTCCATCATTGCAAGTTGGCTCAAATCGCAAAACGACATTATTATTATGCTTCTTTCGCCATGATGCGGTGAGAGACCAGCACTCGGATTTGAGGTCGTAAACAACGCAAGAATGGGGCCACGAAAGAAGCGTTGGGATGACAACGGAAACGCCTTTGCCTGAACGGGTCGGGGCAAAGCAAAAAATATGTTCGGGGCCATTATGCCGCAGGTAGGCCGTGTCTTTTCCAAAGGCCCCGATGTAAGGGCCCTCGTTGCCGGAACCGGAAAGAACCCCCATCTTTTTAATATCATCATAAGTGGCGAACCTGGCCGACCCATGCAGATCGGGGTGTTCATCACGCTTTTGCTTTGCGTAGTAAAAGAACACAAAAAGGGAAAAAACAAGAACAAGGCCGCCGCCCAACAGTCGGATCCGAATGATGCGGTTAAAATAGGCGTCCTGACCGCCGAACAACCGATACCAATTGATCCAATCAAAGGGCATATAAAAGGAGCCGACTACAGGCGAACCGAACTGTTCGGGGTAGCCATAATTTTTTGCAAGTGCCTGGGTGATGAAAGAAGAAAAAAGGGCAAAGATGATAAAGACAAAGAGCGCCAAAAAAAGAAGCCTGAACAGAAAACCGCGCCCTTTGCCGGTATTATCATCAACGCCATAATGCCTGTTACTCGTCGTCTTCCCCATCCTTTTTCTTCTCTCGAATCTGAATGTTGGTGTCGCGGTCTTTTGGAAAATAATCAAACTTCAAGTTGATTGATTGATCCTTGTTCTCGAAACCGACGCCTATTCTGGTCCAAAACCCCTTGCCTTCCTCATCACCAGCAGGTTGCGTGATGCCAAAAACATCATAAATTTTTCCAGCCATAAAACCCCCTTTAATATAAATGTATTATAGAAAAAATCGGCTTAGTAATGATCGTACTCGACAAAGCCTTGAGGAACGATCAAGACATCACCGACATGCAAAACCTGATTAGGACTGAGGTTGTTAATCAGGCGAAAGCGGTTAAGGCGGTAATGATGGGAACCGCCAAGGCTGTGCTTGAACTTGCCGACAATTTCACCAAGAGTGTCGCCTTCCTCCACGACGTATACATTAGAAATATATTCCCCTCTTTTTTCTCTGAAAGAGCTTGGGTCAACGGTATATGTTTTGGAGGCAATATCATCCTTGTAAGATACGTGAACATTAAAGGAAATTGTTTCGGATGGAGCCGGTCCAAAAATCTCAAGAAAGACCCCCTGGGTAGTGGCGACAAAATTATATTTAAGATTATCGATTTCCTCATGGTAGCCCGCGACACCCCCTTGGATAGTGCTGTGATCATCAACAATATCCGGATTAATGGGTATCACGGCGAAGAAGGGGTCACCCTTATAACTTCTAACGGTGATTTCACCAAGGGTTAATTCGGCGTGAACGTCACACCAAAAGAAGAAAGAAAAAGCGATAGCAATTATGTGTTTACCTTTTTGCAACATACGGCTCCTTGAAAAGCATATCTTTGTTTACCATTATATTGAAACGATAACCTGGCCGGATTTTAATGGTAGGCTGAATTTGAAGGTTTTTTCTGGTTATTTCTGTACCTACCTGGGCGGTTTGCGTCGCCATTTGCCGTTGTAGCTCATTTGCAAAAACAGCCGCCGGATTTTCCCGGGAACGGCTAGTAGAACTCGAACTCGACCTGCTGATCGGGACGATGACCTCCTCGCAAATTTGAATAATTATGGGATTGCCATCCTCATCCCTTCCGACGATTTCATCCTTGCAGATTTTTTCTTTAATGTATCCATCGCTGGATTCAGATTGTTCCTCGGAGTCTGAATCAGATTTACCCAACAAATGAAAGGAGCAACCTCTCTAAAATAAGGCGATCATTGAAGTGGGGGGTGGATAGTTCGCTTAGCGTATATTTACGCACGAATATGGGTGGTACCCTTATTTTAGTTCATTTTAGTCTATTTTATAAGCAGAAATAATATTTCACTTTCCAAGGGCTGATGTCCCGAAAAGAGTTGCGACTCCAAAGAAAAAAAGCGGGTTTTTTAAGTTACCTTTAGGTAACGTATAAGTGCGCCCTCCATTCTTTCGGGGGGTGACTCGCTTCGCTCGTCAAAGGTGTAGGGGCTTAGAATCTCCCAAACAATTAATTCATAATAAGATGTAGGGATTTTGAGTTTCCATACTAAAACAATTAATCCATAACATTCTGTAGTGGTTTAAAGCCTCCTGTTTTTGATCTTCCGGATCCGGAGTTTACAAAAAATAAAAGCGCCAGGTCTTGGAAACCTGGCGTTCATTTTTTGTGAGCAGGTTTTTCGCTTCGGGGGTTCCGGGCGAAAAGATCAGGATCGTTTTTGGGTTTGGGTTTTTTTCTGGTAGACGTCTTTTCTGTCGCCGATCCGAACAACCAGAACGATCAGAACATGGTCTTGAATATCGCAAATGACACGATAGCTACCGACTCGATATTTCCAAAGTCCGGCAAGATCACGGCGCAGGGGATCACCAAAACGGCGTGGGTCTTCTTCGGTTTCTATTCGCTCGGAAAGATATTTTAAAATACATCTCTTTGCTTGATCGTCTATTTTCTCAAGGTCTTTATCTGCCTTTTTATCAAACTCAACTCTCCACACCATGGCGTTTCATAACCTCCGAAAGAGGGATGGTTCCGGATCGGCCGGCGCGAAGATCCTCAAGGCGTCTTTGAGCCAGGTAAATATCTTCAAGGTCGTCCAGGTATTCAATGATAGCCTCTCTTGCATAAAAAGTTTTTGTTCTGCCGGTCGTATCGGCCAGGTTGGTCAGCCTGGTTTCAATTTCTTCTGGTAATCGAATAGAAAGCATTGGTCATCCTCCATGTTTCCCGCACATCGTCTTACTTGTATGACATATTCACCTGAGGGTCAACCTGAAAATCGATTCTAATCGACTTCTATCGATCTACCCTACCCCCCCCACTACCCATAAAACCAGTTTGGCATCTTCTTTTCGTCTCTGGTGGTTTCGTGTTCGGATTTCAAGGGTGTTTGAGATCGGACGTCCACCACAACCCAAGAATTTTTCCTTGAACCACCTAGGGCGATATTCGATGTTTTCCTGGGTCACAATGAAAACGAACTGAAACTCAAGAAGTCGCCATCAAATGGAGTGATCCTTTAGGGTGGGGTGCCGGGGAAAATCTGAGCGAAAGCGAAGATTTTGGGCGGTAATGACCCGAAGGGTCTATTCTTTTTATATCTTTTTATATCTTTTTCGGTCGCCGCTGACCCTACAGCCTCTAAGGATTAGGTTTTTAAAGGTGTACGGTTTTGTAGTGAGGGTGTCCAAATAAAAGTGTATTGACGCCACTATTAATATACACTAAAAGAAACTATGAAAAAACCAACAAATAAAAACAAGTTGGTTGTCATGGAGAACGGGCTTGTCCCCCTATTTGCCAAGCTCTCAAAAATGGAAAAGCGCTCTTGGCGCTATAAAAACGGCGATCAGCGCATAGCATATTCGGTGCCCTGCCATATTGGCGTTTGTGTTCGCGCAACAACCCCGGCATATGTTCCGAAAATTATTCGTTGCCCAAGTAAAATGATATTGATGGATATCCCCCTTTATATATGGAAATTTTGGGTGCGTCCCGATGACGGTGACATGGCATTAATTGATGAAAAACCTGGGAAACCCTATGTTACTAAGTCATTTAAAATTCAGGCAATTAACTGTCTTTCAAACACGGATAATTAAGCATACCGTCCCCGGAGCTGGGCCAAGCACTAAATAGTATGGGTGATACCCTTCTTCGGACGTTGACGCACCTCAATTTCTTTAGGTGATAGCTATTCATTTGGAAAACCGGCCTTTTGTGGCCACAAGTTGCTAAAAACCTGCAAATCCATTGATCTATACAATCCCTCGCGGGTGTAAGGCTCTTGATCGATCCAAGCTTGTGCTTGAGCGCGATCTGGGAACTCCAGCACCAGGAGGCTTCCGGTAATATCCGAACCATCATCAGATAAAAGCGGGCCTGCAAAAGCTACCCTATCTGCCGCTTTTTTCAGGTAGGCCCGATGTTCCGTGCGTATTTCTTCTCGAACATGGCGCATATTATCATCATCCATGTTTATAAAAGCAAAAAGCATATCCACCCCTCATTTTGTGTAATGGTTTTAATCAAGTTACGGCCCGTTAGGATTCAGTCGGGAGTGTTTGCACATAATCCCTGGGCGCCACTTGGTTGACAGCGTTAGTTTCCCTGATAAAAAATGCACAGATAGATCCCAATAGCGTAAAACCCAGCAAGATAGCGATGCCGACCTGATAGCCTGCGGAGACCCCTGCTGTTTTTTTAAATAAATCCAAAGCCCAACCCACAAGAGGCTGCATGAGCGCGGCCCCAAGAAAACAACCCACATTCACAAATCCCGTAGCCATACCAGATAATTCGGGGCGGTTAACCTCCTTTGCAACTGTCCAGGTCAGGGTGTAGCTGGGAATAACGATACCCATGCAGAGAAACCACGTATAGCTCAACCACAGTGGCATAACTACCTGTATGAGTAACGGAATCCAACTGACGCAGAACAAGCTGGCAAAAATCACCATCACAGACCGGCGTTTTTTAAAGCGGTCCGAAATATTGCCTATGAATAGTGCACCCACAGCGACACCGATGAGCAACAGGCTATTATGATTGGCAGCCGTCACGTTGTCCATGCCATAAACCTCCATCAGGAAAGGGACAGACCACAGGCCAGAGAAACAGAAAAACGATCCGCAGATTCCTAAATTAACCCAGAATCCCGGCCAGGTTGCCGGATTGCCCATCACTTCTTTTAGCCCGTCAAACAAACCAATTGGGTTGTTTTTACCTTTCCGGGCCGGATGGGATTTTTGCTGGTGCTTGCCAATATCTTCTGGTCGATCGTATACGATCTGCCATGTTAGAATGGATAATAAAAAAGAGATGGTCGCCAGTCCCCAGAATGTGGTTCGCCAGTCCGCTAATTTGACGATCCACGCAAAAGGGGTTGCCCCTACAAAGGCGCCAAAATTGCCAATCATGATTGTCAGTCCATTGATTGAGGCAAAACGATGGGGAGGAAACCAAGCCGCGTTCAACTTTAAGAAAGCAATAAAGGTCACGGATGTGCCGAGTCCCACGAAAAATCGGCCTGTGACGGCAATCGGAAAGCTTGTGGCAACGGCAAATAGCACGCAGCCGATCATTGTTGTCAGAGAGCCCGCGACTAGTATCCACTTGGGCCCAAAAAAATCCGCTAGGATTCCGGTGGGTATCTGCATAAAAGTGTGAACAATAAAGTAGGTACTTGCCAAAAAACCCAGGCTGGCACCTCCTATTTTCAAAGCTTCAGACAGTTCGACAGTTATGATTGCGGGAGCCATGCGGTGAAAATAGGATAGCAAATAACTGCCAGCCACAACCCAAAAGATAACCCAGGAAAGGCGCTTAAAACGTTTGTTCAAAGGTTCCATAAAAAACACCTCTTTTACAATTTCATGGGTTTCATAGTGTGTTACAATGCACTATCGTAAAAGTGAATCTCAAGCAGTAAACAACCGGACTCAGACCTGAAGGGCCCATGGGAAGTGCCTGGGGGGCGGCAGGCATAGGTGTTTGGGCCAAAAGCGCGGCCTTCAGCCTCTCCTTCCTCATGACAACCAACGACCAGATCGCCTGAAACCAGATATACCTCTTCCCAATAGTCGTGAACAAAAGGCTTGGTAGTGAAAGCGCCGGGCTGAAACCTCAGGCACCGGGTCCGGAAGCCCCGGCGATTTTTTTCGTCAAGGGAACCCGACAGGATCAGCTCTTCGATACCTGAGGGATATCCTTCTGGTATCTTCCATCCCTCTTCCATGTTCAACGAGTAAAACTCTTTATGTTCTTTTGTTAGTCTCATAGATATGCTCCTCTGTTATGATAATTGGTCAATCTGTGACGGCAATCGACGGATCATGTAGCGGTGCCAGATCACACGCCCTTTTACAGGGTCTTCCAGCTCAACTTCAAAATAATCGCCGGATCGAATTTCACCCTTCACTGCAAGTGTTCCGCCAAACATAAGCGTGCCCACCGGTAGGTCGTCTTTGTTTCTCATATATTGATGGATCAGTTCTTCGGGAGGCAGCATGTTGCTAACCGATCCTTCCTGATAGATGTCCCTTGATGTGCCCGAACCGGTCCATGACCGTAATTTCAATCGGTCCCAATGCCCCTTTATATCTTCATACCGCCATACTTGGTGTCCCACAGGCTTGGGGCAAATTTGTTTGGACAACCCCACATCGATGGTCTCGACCTTACGGTCAGTGTGGTCCGAACCGATGCCAATCCACAAGCCATCTCTGTCCGAAACCATGAAAAACTCAACTTCTCCAGAGGAATTCGTTCCCAAAACGTCGACGGCGTCATTTTGGGTGATCAATTCCCTGCCGACCCGGTAAAAGCATGGTACATTCTCGGGCCGTCTAACCCCAAGGGCCTCCAGTTCATCAATATGTTTTTCCACTGTCGCCCTGTCCCTGCCCGTCCAGCCGGCAATCACGACATCCAGGATCTCAATCTCGATTTCTTTTGTATTTAAAGAAAATTTAATAATTCTTTCCTTGCGTTGTTTCCGACCATTGAATCGTTGTTTGTCAGATATTCGCTCGTTGCGCGCGGACCATCTCCGCAAGACGCCGAACCCCTTCGTTTATTTGATCCGGATCCAAATGGCTATAGGACAGGCGCATCTGATTCCGCCCACCATCGCCCAGATAGAAGTCACGCATTGGTGCCCAAAGGACGCCGTGCTCCTTGGTGGATAGTTCAAGCAGTTGGGTGTCGACCTCCATCGGCAAAGTTAGCCTGACAAAAAAACCACCTGAAGGTTTATTCCACTCAATGCCGCATGTCCATTCCTCTTGGGCGGGAAAATTTCGGTCAAGTGCCGCTAAAAGCGTGTCCCGGTTGTTTTTGTAAAAGGGTAGTTTCGCAGCCATACTATTTTTCAACGTAAAATTGTTTTTTAACAGATACCCCCCAACAATTGCCTGGCACAGGGGCGGTGTATTGTTTGTAATCATACTCTTTATTTTTGATAATTCGTCGGACAGAAGATGTTCTGCGCTTTCATCCAAACGCTGGTCAGCCACCATAAAGCCGATGCGTAATCCGGGAAAGAGCGTTTTAGAAAAAGTGCCAATATGGAGCACTCGGCCATCAGTGTTCAACGCCTTGAGAGAAGGGATAAATTGCCTATCAAATGCAAAATGTCCGTAAGTACTGTCTTCAATAATCATAAAATCATAGAATTTTGACAATTCCAAAATCTGGTGACGTTGCTCAAGAGACATGCGCAACCCTGTAGGATTTGAAAAATCTGGACAGCAATAAAGCAAACTCGGCCTCTGGCCGATAGCCCGTGCCATCAAGATTGCTTTTTCCAAAGCCTCAAAATCAATTTCATCGTCCCCCGATACCACTGGATAGGTTGGAATTCCAAGTATTTTGGCAGCACCGGTGAAGCCCACATAGGCCGGTTCACAAACGATAACGGCATCCGAGCTTGATCCGCAAAGGGCGGACAATGCCAAAATCATTGCCTCCTGAGCGCCAACAGTTATCAGCACAGCATCAGGGTGGACATCTATCTGCGCATCTGCTATTAACATTTGCGCAATGATTTCATGGATCAAGCCTTTTGTCCGGCCATATTGCCCCAAAGCGTTGAAGGCACGCTGTAAAGTGGCGCCTTGGGTCTGATCTGTGTGTTCAACATAATACTGTATACAGGATAGCATCTTTTCCACGTCAAAAAATTTTTCACAGGGGTGTCCTGCAGCAAATGAAATTGCGTCGGGGTACTTTTTTGAAATCTCGTTTAAAAAAATTACACTACTTAATACATGGTTATCGAGGGAACGGTTTAGGCCTCCACTTTTCATGATCTATCTCCTCCTTTTCAAGAAACTCGGCAAGTATCCTGGCGTCACGCTTATCCGTCTTTTTGACCGACTCGGTCAACTGCCTTAAACTTCATGGTATTGACGATCCTCCAATCTCCTTTGCGGTCTCATGGACCATTACTGTTATGGTTCAGTGATAAAACCCTGAACATCAAGAGACGAAGCACCTGTTGAGTAAAAACAATTTGGTTTGACGATTGGCTCCCACATGATTTACATTGTCCAAACAAAAAGGGCGTGGCTCCAAAATTATGTCTAACCCGAAAGGCCACCAGACCTCGTAAGACGGGACATAACCAGGAGACACGCCCGTTTGCGTGTGTCCTGCCATATCGCTTGTCTTACCTCTTTAATCTGGTGGATTCGGGTTATAAACGACAAGGACAAGTTTTATTCTATCTAAAGCATGGAGAACCTCCCGTTTGAAGATTATGTGAAGACTTTTAAAACAACCATGATGGTTTTTGCAAGAATTTTTTTTGAAGCCGTCATGCCCGATGCTTTTTTCCCGGTTTCGTACTTGAAGGGAAGTACGCCTTGTGCCATAATGCTTTCACCTCGTTGATGATAGTTTTCTTTTATTGAAATCATACTATCCGCTTGATTACTCAAGCACAACGAGGTTTTTTATTTTTTTGATGGTGGATCAGGGACTGTTATGACTAAAAATGTTCAGCCCATGGAAACTGGTGATCTGCTCTTTACTCTAATCGGCCGGGGCGACAATGCGATTTCTGCCGTGACGGCTGGATACCGCGGCGCGCGGGTCAACCATGTAGGTGTCGCAGTCCGAAACCCTCGCGGGATGTTCATTCTTGAAGCATTTCCACCGGAAGTACGGCTCACGAATATCGCAGTGCATCTCCGCCGATCGAAGGACAATGAAGGTCGGCAGCGCTATATGATCGGCCGACTGGATGTGGAACATCGCCACCATATACCCGAAGCGATCACGTATGGATTGGTTCAGCGTGATATTCCATATGACCGCCTGTATTTGACAGATGAGGATGCCCTTTACTGCAGCGAATTGGTCGTCGATATGTTCAAATCAGCCAACGATGACACCGAGTTTTTTGAAGAACATCCGATGAGTTTCCGCGACCCTGCCAGCGGAGAAACACATCCACATTGGGTCGCATACTACGAGTATTTCGGAATGGAAGTTCCTCACGGAGAACCGGGTTCAAATCCGGGCAGGATCAGTCTTGACCCAAAGCTGGACATCTACCACGTCGAAGGTCCGATTGCGGGGTATCAGGAACCATAACAAGAGCGTGAACCGGAGCGACGAATCCGGTGGGTGTTCAGTCGGGATTTGCTGGAGGTGTATATATTCAACCGGACGCGCACCCGACGATGCTCGTTGGACGCACCGCTTTCAAACCGGTGACCAGACGCGCTTTGAACTTTTGGATCAAATCTGGTTAAGTCCTTCCATGATCGACGTGGGCATGCTGGTGGTGATGGCAGCGACCATGATCTAGCATGGGTAGAATTGGATTTCTAGGCGGATTTTACGCTTGTTGGTCAACAAAAGATAACATTCAACATTCACAGAAACAAAAAGGCGGGGCTTAACCGCCCTGACCCGCTTTCAAAGGTCTTTTCATATTCCACATCGACATTGTTTTTAAATTGTATTGTACAATATTGTACAATACTGTACAATACAATTAACCTTAAGGATAAACCGATGGTTGTTTTAATAGGAGCTGAAAAAGGCGGTACCGGCAAAACCACCCTTGCGGTCAATATAGCTGTTCTTTTGGCCAATGATGGTCAGGATGTTCTGGTGGTGGATACCGACCAGCAAGGCTCGGCCTCATACTTTTTCCAGATTCGTGATGACGGTCAGATTGAACCACGGGTTACGTGCGTTCAAAAATTTGGTAAAAGCTTACCGAGGGATGTCCTGGACTTGTCTGAGCGTTACGATGAAATCATTATTGATGCCGGTGGTCGGGATTCGATGGAATTACGATATTCGTTGGGTATTGCCAGCCGGCTTTATATCCCCTTGCGGCCAAGCCAGTTTGATGTTTGGACACTGGATCAAATGGATGACCTGGTGAACCAGGCCAAGGGGCTGAATCCGGATATCGAGGCGCGAGTGGTACTTAATATGGCCTCACCCAATCCGGCCAACACCGATGCGATCGATACCAAGAGCATTATTGCCGACTATGAGCACCTAGAAACCACCCAAGCGATCATTATTGAGCGGGTATCGTTTCAACGCAGTGTGCGCCAAGGGGTGGCGGTGACGGAAATGAACCCAACCGACCCCAAGGCTAAAGATGAAATAATCAGCCTATATAAAGAAGTGTACAGCCATGACAAAAAAGAAACCACCCCTCAAGAGGTCGCCAGTTAAAAAAGATATTGACATAGACCAGCTTAATAATTTTGCCGCTGGTGCTGATCCCACTAATAAAAGTAACCAGAACGCCCCAAAAGCCACCCAGGGGGTTGCGCGACGACCCACTTACCCTTGGGAGGCTCCAGGGGTGCGCGAGGATGTAAAAAGGGGCTTTAACTTAATGCTTTCCGAGCCGATGCTATTCAAGCTTCGTTTTTTGTCCAAGGAGCTGAAACGAAGCCAACAAAAGATCCTACGGGACGCCATCAGGCCGGCGATTGAGAAACAACTAAAAAAACTTTTAAAATAAAAGGGTGCTCGGGATCTGGATCGACCCCTTTAAAACCATACTGTAATGTACAATACAATTATCATTTATCTTCAAACCTGTTTTAGTTTGGTGGGGTGCGCACAGTTTTAGCCATCGCCTCGGATCAATTTGATATTATTGTCATTTAAGGTATAGTGAGTGTGTAAACTGATAATCCAACCTAATACCAAACAAGGCCAAAAAGGGGGTAGGGTGGCGAAGGGGGCCAAAAAAGCGGTTAAAAAACTAGCTCAATACAAGCAAATGCAACTGCCTTTAGGCTTTGTATTCCCGGGGCCGAAAAAGAATCGGGACTATTCAAACACAATTGAGTTGTATGATGCCATTCCTAAATATTTTTGGGGGCGGGTGCAACGAATTGACGGACAGTTTTTGAAGCCCTTGGAACGGGAATTTCGTTTTCGCAACGAGGACTATAAGGTCGCCATCACACCGGCCAGAATGAAGGTTAAAGAGGGCTATCGCGACTATTTCCCCGGCCAACGGGAAGAACTGGTCGAAGACGCCCTTAGAAAATTGGCCAGTGATGGGGCGGGGTGCCTTTTGGATGATCAGGTCAGCGTTATATTTAGCCTCTATGAGTTGCAAAAAGAGCTTACGGTTATGGGGCACACCTATAGCATTAAACAGATCAAAGACGCGCTTTTGGTTTGTACCAAGACTCACCTACAACTGGAATCAAGCGATGGTAGGGCCATTTTGACCTCCAGTGTGTTTGAAACGGTTGGTTTGAGTACCCGTGCCGACTGGAAGGGGACCGGTAAAAAGACCCGGTGTTTTGTCCGTTTTAATTCACTGGTGACTCGATCCATTAGAAGCCAAACCTTTCGTCAGCTTAATTACAAGACCTGTATGTCGTATAAAAGAATGCTGGCGCGGTGGTTACATAAGCGAATGTCACATATTTACCGCCAAGCGGCCTTTAACAACAGCTATGGGATCTTGTTGTCGACTATTATCCGCGACAGTGGGGCTAAACCATATAAACAACTTCGGAATAATTTACGTAAGGTCAGGGAGGCCCTAGGTGAAATGAAAGAAAAACGGGTAGTGGTCAGCTACAAAGAGGAGAAGATAATGGAACACGGTCGCCGACGGATCATTGACGTGCGCTTTGATATTCGGCCCGGCCTTATTTTTATCCAAGATATTAAACGTGCTAACAAGAAGCATCAAAAGGTTTTAGAATTAAGATCAAAAAAACAAAATATATAGTTTTGAGTCCCGAAAATATATAGCTTTGAGTCCCGGTAGGGTTAAGAATATATAGCTTTGAGTCCCGCTTGAGGCCAAAATATATAGCTCTGAGTCGCACATGAGGCCAAGATATATAGCTCTGAGTCCCGCAATATGTAGTTTTGAGTCCCGCTTGAGGCCAAAATATATAGCTCTGAGTCCCGCAAGCCCCTAAATAGGGCTTCCTGAAAAACGCAAAAAACGGTCAAATCATGCAAATAAGCAGCGGTCGGGTCGGGTGGAGTGCATCCACATTATCTTGAAAAGGGCGCATCAAAGTCGCCGACCGCCCAAAGAGATCTT
>Ga0209681_1000144_pt1 | contig 18285 bp, 16 predicted proteins | sample WorMetLIZISLAND2_3_FD_187416 | JGI IMG/M metagenome (GOLD analysis project Ga0209681, IMG submission 187416) | Marine gutless worms symbiont microbial communities from Max Planck institute for Marine Microbiology, Germany - Olavius clavatus LIZARD... ... | reverse complement strand
CGGGGTATACCAGTAGTGGCTGCCCCGATCGGTGTAGAGCGAGGCGAACAATCCGCGTTGCCTGATCACGTCGCGCACGCCCATGAAGCTGGAGGCCGTACCTTACCTCGGTGACCGGCGCATCGAGTAATGCTCGTTGGTGGCGTCGTCCATGGTTACGACCCAATCCCACTTCACTCCCGGTACCCAGTCGTGGGTGCTCGCGTCCTGGTGCAGCATCATGCCCGGCCCGGCCGCGCGGGTGCGCCGCTTGCGGTGCTTGCCTCGCCCAGGTGCCTTCTGCACCACACCGGCCTCTTGCAGCCGGTTCTTGACCCAGGTTACCCCGAGCAGCCCCCGTCGCGTTGGTACCAAGCTGGAAAGGCTTGACGTTCCAGCCCGCATGTCGTCGACGGTAGCGCTCCACCAGCGCCATGACCTCACCCACTGACGCCCGCCGGTGCGAGACCTGCTCCAGGCGCTTGTCGATCAACCCGTGCAGACCCTCGTCCTCGTAGCAGTCAACATAGCGCCGAAAGGTCCGCTCGCATACCCCGAGCAGCCGGGCCTCCTTCTGTCTCAGGCGGCCTGCTTGCCACCCCCATACGCCTCTTCAAATCTCATCTTCCGAATCTCCTGCAGCAAGTTCGTTCGGCTCGTTGGACACCTCCTCGGCGTCCAATGAAACCGGACACATCACGGGCTACAAGTCCGGACAGTTTATTTGCTCCCTACAGACCCTATGGTATACCCATTGCAACCGAAATATCGCACAGGCAACATAAGGGCACCTTGAAAAATTCAAGGTACCCGTGCGGTGCAAGGACGCACCGCCATTTTTCAAGCCTATCGGTGCTTGAAAAATGGCGTGGAGCGAAAACCACATTTTCGCTGCACGGCTCGACAAAGTTGCAAGGATGCAATTTCTCGAGACCTCGAGCTAAGGAGTTATCTATGGCGTGGTGGGGCAAGCTGATCGGGGGCACCTTCGGGTTCATGCTCGGCGGACCCCTGGGCGCCCTCCTCGGGGGTGCCCTCGGCCATGGTTTCGACCGTGGCTTGAGCCTATCGGGTGGCTTCGAAAGGCTGGACCGGGGCGGGCGCGAACGGACTCAGATGGCCTTCTTCACTGCCACCTTCTCGGTCATGGGACATATGGCCAAGGTGGACGGCCGCATCTCCGAGCGGGAGATCGCCCTGGCCGAATCCGTGATCGCCCGGCTCGATCTGTCGCCGGATATGCGGCGCATGGCCATCCGGCTTTTTACCGAGGGCAAGATGCCCGGATTCTCCCTCGACGAAATACTAGCGCAGCTTCGGCGCGAGTGCCGCCGTCGCACCCTGTTGCAGATATTCCTCGAGATCCAGATCCAGGCCGCCTACGCGGATGGACGACCCGGACCGAACAAGGAGCGGCTACTTCGACACATCTGTCGCTACCTCGACATCTCGGAACCCGTATTCCGGCATCTGGAGCGGATGGCACGCATGCAGCAAGGATTCGCGGCCGGCACCTGGAGCCAGGCGGGACCTATCCCGCCACAGCCCATGGACACGACACCGACCCTGGATCGGGCCTATGCGGTCCTCGGAGTCGAGCCCAAGGCTACGGACACGGAGATCAAGCGCGCTTACCGGCACCTACTCAGCCGACACCACCCGGACAAGCTGGTCTCCAAGGGTCTCCCGGAGCAGATGATGAAGCTAGCCACCGAGAAAACCCACGAAATTCGGCAGGCCTACGAGATCATCATCCGCGCTCGGGCGCTTTGAGGGGACCTCGGATTTTTCGAGGTGCCCTCGAACCGAAAGTGAAAACGGGCACGGTTTGGAGTAAATTACCACCCCTCGATATCTCGTTACCGGACCCGTGATCGTCACGGGAGCTACCGGCACCCACGGGGAGACACATCCATGGCAGAAGATCTGATCGCACCATCCATCCTCTCGGCGGATATGGCAAAGCTCGGTGAAGAGGTGGACAACGTCCTCGCCGCCGGTGCCGACATCATCCATTTCGACGTGATGGACAGCCACTATGTGCCGAACCTGACCATCGGTCCGCTGGTCTGCGAAGCACTGATCAAACACGGGATCACCGCCCCCCTCGACGTCCACCTCATGGTCAAGCCGGTGGACCGTATCGTGGGGGATTTCGCCAAGGCGGGCGCTACCTATATTACCTTCCACCCGGAGGCCAGCGAGCACATCGACCGCACCCTCCAGCTCATCCGCAACGAAGGCTGTAAATCCGGGCTGGTATTCAATCCAGCCACACCCCTCAGTCACCTCGACTATGTCATGGACAAAATCGACATGATACTCCTGATGTCCGTGAACCCCGGCTTCGGCGGCCAGAGCTTCATCCCCTCCGCCCTGGACAAGCTGCGCCAAGCGCGCAAGATGATCGATGAATCCGGATTCGACATCCGCCTGGAGATCGACGGTGGTGTCAAGGTCGACAACATCGGCGAGGTCAAAGCGGCCGGCTGCGATACCTTTGTCTCCGGCTCGGGCATCTTCCACAAAGGCAAGAACAGTGACCCCAACCGCTACGACAGCATCATCCGCCAAATGCGTGAAGAGATGGCCAAAATCGGCTAGTGGTGAGCCCAACGCGGATTCAGGTCGGCGTGGAAGCGAGAGTAGCTGAGGACTTCAAGTATGAAGCGACCCAAAATGATCCTTATCGACGTGGATGGCACCCTGGTGGACAGCGTGCCGGATCTGGCCCTCTGTGTTGATACTATGATGGAACGGCTCGGTCGTCCCTCCTATGGCGAGACCGTGGTACGCAACTGGGTCGGCAACGGGGTCGAACGCTTGGTGCGCCGAGCACTCATCGGACAACTGGACGGTGAGCCGGACGAGGCCGATTTCGATCGAGCCTATCCCATCTTCATTGAGCTCTACCGCGAAAATACCTCCGGGCACTCGCATCTCTACCCAGGGATCCGCGAAGGACTCGATTACCTGCAAGATGCGGGCTACCCCTTGGGCTGCGTTACCAACAAGGCGGCCCAGTTCACCGAGCCCCTGCTCCGGGACCTGGGGATACGTAGTTACTTCGACATCGTCATCAGCGGCGATACCCTGCCCCGCAAAAAGCCCGACCCCCTCCCCCTGCTGCATGCTGCGGAGCACTTCGGGGTAAAACCTGAAACCGCCCTGATGGTGGGAGACTCGGTCAGCGACGTGAAGGCGGCGCGGGCGGCGGGCTTCGCCATCGTCTGCATGAGCTATGGTTACAACCATGGTGCCGATATTCGCACCGCCGAGCCGGATGCCGTTATCGACTCCCTGACCGAAATCAAGGGCCTGCTGGAATGAATCAATGAGCATCAATGTGGTCAGGTTCGATTGATTTGGAATAACGAAGTGTGGGAAGCTTAGCGTAAAATCAGAAATCAATCGAGTCTGACCCCATTGATTATAAATTGAGCCGTCATTCCGCCATTCCCCGGCGGAATGACGGCTCAACCTAATGGCATTGTCTTCAAACTCTCAATAAGGATGAGGAAAATCATAGAATGGGCCGATGTCATAAACAACCCTTTCCTGTAAGGGTCTTCCCTTCAAGATCAAGGTCGGCAAATGGGGCAAGATTCTCATGAGCCCTGCCAGCAACAATCACGGCAGAATCCAATACGAAATCGGCTCATTCATCGATAAGAACCAAGGCGATGGCAAAGTCATCATGGAATGCTCCATTGATACGAGCGATGGCGTCAAAAAGTCGCCGACGTGACCTGGGCATCCGACAAATTCATTGAAAAATATGGATACGATACTCCCTATGCCAAAGTACCGGAGATCTGTGCCGATAAAGTCCCCATTAAAATCAAATGGCTAGGCTGATCTTCGTGGTTCTTCGAATAAAGCGACGGCCTGGTAAAATGCCTCAAGCTTTTCCGTCATGTTGAATAAAATCGCTCTCAGCCAGTCCAAACCATACCTGAAAATACTGATGGCCGGACGGTGATGACTCTTGATTGGGATCGGTTTTTGCTCGTGTAACCATTCCCCGAGGAGATGCGCCCAGCAGAAGTTTCTCAATACGATCCAACCCGGTCAGATAGGTTGCTTCAAAATCGGATCCTTGGCTCTTCAAGGTCTTGAAGAAGGTTTCGATTTCCCAACGCCATTTATAGTCGCCCAGGATGGCGGTGACCCGAGAGGCATCCGGACTGAGAATGATGAGGGATTCACCACTCATCAAGCGCGTTCCCGTGACCGAGAGCTTCTGGCCCCAAACAACCCGTTGTCCCCTCAGTTGGATGACTTCGCCGCGTGCCAAGTTACGAAAGAAATTATAGGCCGGTGCCGTGCCATTCCGGCACCGAGCGACGCGTGTGTTATGCTGAATGCGAATTCTGAATTCTATTTCATTTTTAATGAGATAGCGAACAAATTCCGTACCGATGGATTCTCTATCGGCGAGGTAGCCATCAATTTTTTCCACCCCGAATAGCTCGATAAACCTGTTGATGAGTGGAATGCGTTCGTCCGTATTGGAATTGCCTGTTTTATCTGGCAGGGTCGATGGCAGCTGTGATTTGGGGTAGCCATTCCTCGATTTGTCCCAAAATATTAGGCTTTTAGAAAAAAGCTTGCTTGGCATGAAAACTTAAGTCAGTGTCATTCGATTCTAACCCTTTACACCAGAAAGATATAACATATATAGACTTTGTATCAATTGTATTTCCATTATTTCTAATTAATATAAAGCGTTATAATTCTTATGGGGATTTGAGCTCATGATCTACGAAAACTTCAAAAACCTCACGACCGATCGAACAATAAAAGCTGTTATCGGAATGAGCCGGAAGAATTTCGATCTGCTCGTACCTCATTTCTCTGTTGCCTACCAAGAAATTCAAGAAGAGAGATACAAAAACTAAAGAAATAAAACGTCTCCCTACTGGAGGTCGGCCAAGGGCTTTTTCCGGTCCCGAAGAACAATTGTTCTTCGTTCTGTTCTATCTCAAAACCTATCCGACCTTCGATGTCCTCGGGTTTCATTTCGGATTGAGCGCCAGGCACGCCCATGATCATGTCGAGTTTCTTATGCGTATTTTGGAACGCGCTCTTGCTAATCTGACATAAACTCCCAAAAACAACGGTGGAAACTCCTGAAAAAGATTTTTCAACTCATTGATAAATATAACGATATGATCGTCGATGGCGTCGAGATGCCTTGCGTGAGACCGAAAGACAAAGAGGGCTCTCTTGCGTTTGGTGTGGGTAGCGGGCCATAGCGATCTGACTCAAGTCGTGATGGGAAGCCCCGACTTGACGACGAACGGAGAAGTCAGCAGCCGGGTCAACTTACCCGCCACAAGGTAGAGGATGGTAATCAGGTGCCTGGTGGTCCCGTAGCTGCGGGCCCTGGCTTTGTTGGTGGCCTGGATGAGCGAATTGACCGCCTCGACACGGCCGTTGGTGAGCCTGGAATCGAACGCATTGAGGAGGCTTGGCCAGTGCTTCTTTAAGCGTCTTGGCCACCGCCTTGATCGGCTCCGGGCGGCAAACGGCGCGCCCAGCTGTACCATCTGTCGAGGAGCAGCTCGGCCTGCGCCGCACTCTGAGCGCTGTGGAAGAGCTCGCGTAACGTCTTCTGGATCCTCCAAGCGTGCTTGTCCTTGAGCCAGATATAGCGGGTGCGCCGCCGCTCCGGGGCCCTTTTGACTTCTTGGCGACGCACTGCGTCAATCGCCCTGTTGACGAGCTGAATGGCATGAAACTCATCGAAGGTGATTGCGGCCCAGGGCAGATGCTCACACACGCCAGCCTGGTAGCTTGCCGGCATATCCATGCAGACCGCGCAGCTGTTCCCGGCACAGGCGCCATGAGCCTCGAGCACATCGGCAAATTGGGCCACGACCCGGGCTTTTCGCCCTTCGCAGGCATAGAGCGCACGCTGGGCATTGCGTCCACGCCGCGAGGCGGTCTCGTCGAGACCAGCCGAGGTGACGGTCGAGAAGTCCTCCTGAGCGTGTGCCTGATCGACGTAATGATCGAGGGTGCGCCAGACACGCCTGTCGCTGACGCCAGGCAATTGAGCGACCTGAGAGACCGCCATCGCCTTGCATTAGGATGACCAGTAAGGCCTCCATCCGTAGGCTGAAGCCGCTGCTGGGGCGCGCCCAGGGCACCACGACCTGGGTAGTCTTGGCGCAGGTCCCGCAGCGCACACGGGGCACTTTGGCGTGGATTCAGGTGACGCCAGTCGCGCTCGGCGTGTCGTGGACCGGCGGATGTTCCGCCCCACACTGGGGACAAGAACATCGTGTCCCCGGAGCGAAGGCGCGGTGGAAATCGATCCGGCCCGATTGGGGATCGAAGGCCACGTCAACGACCTCCCAAGGCGCCGGAAGGCCGAGCGCAAGGGTAAACAACGACAACGGGTCCATGATGAAAACCGCCGACGTATTGGCTTGGCGACGGGTCCGAGCCTACAGGCGAAAAGAAGGGCACAGAGTAGGCTTGGAGCGGGCTACCCTACGCGATGGGTAAAATGGCCCTACCCACACCAAACGCAAGAGAGCCACAAAGAGCACCAGAAAGCACGCTATAGTGGAAAAAAACGCCATACCTTAAAGTCGCTGGTTATTTCCGATAACCAGCGACGCCTACTCTTCGTCAGTCGATTATTCGGCGGCCGTACATATGACTATACGATGTTGAAAAGTCTCTTCGATCCCAGCTTATCCCTAGGTTAGAGAATTTGACTGTACGACTGGATCTCGGTTTTTTGGGTATCGGAAAAGACTATGGGCCTTCATCGAAAATTATTTTGCTCCGGAGGAGTACAGGGGAGGAGTACAGGAAAGCGAGGGAGCGTAAGCGACGAGCGGAGTGCGACGACCCCCGCGTAGGCGTAGGGTCGGGCGTTTCGTTGGAGTGCGGCGCGTGAGCGCCGGCAGAGACGAAAGGCCAGGCCATGCGACACGGCGTCCAGTCATTGCGGGAGTCCTGGTGCCGCGCGGAGTGCACGCCGGGACGGACGCAGGACGAACGCGGGCCGCCAAAGGCCATGGCCGTCGCCTCATTTTGTGCACCCGAAATCGGACGGACCCCATTTCGGGTTTCGCGAACAATGGCGACGCTCCGGAAATGGCGATGCTCCGGATAAAAAGCCGAGAAAACCGAAAACAAATCCCTTTCCAAAGCTAACGAGCCATCAAAAAAGGAAAATCATAAACGTTCCAAAGCACATGTTTTTGTTGAACAAGCGATCGGTGGAATGAAGCATTTTCACTGTTTAATCCACCGGGTCAGAAACCAATCGATTTCATTAATCAACCCGTTTTTTCTGCTCTCAGCGGGCCTCTGGAACTTTAAAAATGTATAAAAATTAACAGGTTATAAATAGGAGCAAGTCTCCTCAAAGAACTTACATAGAGCTTTATTTAGGAATTGTAAAGTTAAATCGCTTAACTTGTGATTATGGGGAATTTCACAGATTATTGAGTAATCGTTCAGAATTATTAATCTATTTATGAGAAATCTTTTAGTGAAGCATTGGAAGACAGTAACTTTGAACGCCAAGCATATTCTCTGTGGGGAATAGGGGAAATCTTACGAATCACAGGTAATCTTGAGACAGCGGAGCAAAAACATATGATTAAGGGGTTGAATTATGCGAACTAAATTGGAAATACACGTATCATGGATGGGGAATACTTGAAATTGCAGAAATTCCAAATAGGCAAGGACATTGTGATAATCTAAAGGAGAATATTTAAAGGCACTATCTTTATTTGAAAGAACAGACAGCAAGACAGAGATTTCCTATTCTTTGTTAGGGATTGCAGAAAGCAATAGAATGCTAAGGAGAAACAGATATCGAATCTTATTGATCAAGCCATAAAAATATATCAAAGAACGCAAAATGGGTCACTGCTTAATATGTGGATATATGGGTAAGATATTATCTTCAGTTGCAATAAGGATAGAAATTCAACAAATAAAGAGGAAATTATTAGGGAGAATTCAACGAGAAATTCGGACATGAGGGCACACTTGAAAAATTCAAGGAACCCATGTGGGTCAAGGATGTTACCTTAACCTATAAGACTGGTCAAATACCACGAATAAACACGGATTGATTGAGTTGGTGTCCATCTGTAGTTTTCGAACTCAATGGATATTGATAGGCTCGACCGTCTCAAAGGTCCACTTAATCAGGTCGGAAACAAGTGTCTTTTCACGGTCTCACGAGCACCGGGTTCAAAGGACGTCGATGGCGACACTGAGGCGTCGCTCAGGCCACCCTATGTCCCCCCCGAATCTCGGAGACCTTCATGACACCCGAAACCTTCGCCGCCCTGGCCGATCAGGGCTATAACCGGATCCCCATTGTCTGCAAGATCCGGGCCGACCTGGATACCCCGCTGAGTGTCTATCTCAAGCTTGCGCGCAGTCCCTTCTCTTACCTGTTCGAGTCCGTCCAGGGCGGCGAGAAGTGGGGCCGTTACTCCATCATCGGGTTGCCCTGCCGGACCCGGATCCGGGTCTTCGGCCACCGCGTGGTCCTGGAGCAGGACGGCAACATCATCCGGGACCAGGAGAGCGCAGACCCCCTGGCCTGGGTCCGAGACTTCCTGATCCGCATCCGGACCCCTGAGCAACCGGACGGATTGCGCTTTTCCGGTGGTCTGGTGGGTTATTTCGGTTACGACACCGTCCGCTATATCGAGCCTCGATTGGCTCGGTGCCCAAACCCGGATCGGATCGGCACCCCGGATATCCTGCTCATGGTGTCGGACGAGGTGGTAGTCTTCGACAACCTGTCCGGCTTCATGTCCATCATCAAGCATCTGGACCCCTCCGCTGGGGACACCCTGGAGGCCGGAGAGGCCCGCATCCGGGAGCTGGTCCGGCAGGTGAAGGGGCCCATGCCGCGTCCGGACCTGGGATCATCCCGAGCGGTGCAGGAGTCCGACTTCACCTCCGGCTTCACGGAGGTGGGTTATCGGCAGGCGGTGGCCCGCATCAAGGACTACATCCTGGCGGGAGACTGTATGCAGGTAGTCCTTTCGCAGCGCCTCTCCATTCCCTTCGGTGCGCCGCCGTTGAATCTTTATCGGGCGTTGCGTACGCTCAATCCGTCCCCCTATATGTACTTTCTGGACCTGGGGGGGGTCGAGATCGTCGGCTCGTCGCCGGAGATCCTGACTCGGCTGGACGGTGATCAGGTCACTGTTCGGCCCATCGCCGGCACCCGCCGCCGCGGCCACACGGAGGTGGAGGACCAAGCGCTCGAGAAGGAACTACTGGCCGATCCCAAGGAGCTAGCCGAACACCTGATGCTGATCGACCTGGGCCGTAACGACACCGGGCGCGTGGCACGGGTGGGCACCGTGCGGGTGACCGACCGCATGCTGGTGGAACGCTACTCCCATGTCATGCACATCGTCTCCAACGTGGTGGGGCAGATCCGGGAGGACTTGGACGCCATCGATCTGCTGCGGGCCACCTTCCCGGCCGGCACCGTATCCGGCGCGCCCAAGATCCGGGCCATGGAGATCATCGACGAGCTCGAGCCGATCAAGCGCGGCATCTATTCCGGGGCCATCGGTTATCTGTCCTGGAACGGCAACATGGATACCGCAATCGCCATCCGCACCGCGGTGATCCGAGACGGTACCCTGCATATCCAGGCCGGTGCCGGGGTAGTGGCGGACTCCAAGCCCGAGCTCGAATGGAAGGAGACCATGAACAAAGGCCGTGCCATCTTCCGTGCCGTCGCTATGGCCGAAGCGGGCATCGATCGTCACCTGTGCCCGGACGGGAACGGTGACTACGGCTTGCCCGACAAGGAAGGAGGCTGACCATGCTGTTGATGATCGACAATTACGACTCCTTCACCTTCAACCTAGTCCAATATCTGGATGAACTCGGGGCGACGGTGCGGGTATTCCGCAACGACGAGATCGGTCTGGAGCAAATCGAGGACCTAGCTCCCACCCACATCGTCATCTCCCCCGGACCCTGTACCCCAGACCAAGCCGGGATCTCCGTCCCCCTGATCCGGACCTTTGCCGAGCGTGTCCCCATCCTCGGCGTCTGCCTCGGCCACCAGTCCATCGGCCAGGCCTTCGGCGGCCATATCGTCAAGGCACGGACGGTGATGCATGGCAAGACCTCCCTTATCCACCATGAAGGACAGGCCGTATTCTCCGATCTACCCATACCCTTCCAAGCCACACGCTACCACTCCCTGGTCATCGAGCGGATCAGCCTCCCCCTGTGTCTCGAGGTCACGGCCTGGACCCTGAAGGCAGACGGCACCCAGGATGAGATCATGGGTATCCGGCATCGTACCTATCCGGTCCAAGGTGTACAGTTCCACCCCGAATCCATCCTCACCCGGCAGGGGCACGACCTGCTGCGCAATTTCATCATGGGAAAAACAGCATGAACATCCAACAGATCATTGCCAAGATCATTGACGGCAATCACCTGGACACGGCAGAGATGACCGCCGCGATGCGGGCCATCATGACAGGTGAGACTACCCAGGCACAGATCGCCGGCTTTCTGGTCGCCATGCGCATGAAGGGCGAGACGGTCACCGAGATCGCGGCCGCGGCGGCCGTCATGCGCGAGCTGGCCACCGGCGTGGATATCGGCGGACTGCCCAACACCCTGGACATCGTAGGTACCGGCGGCGATGCCTCCGGGACCTTCAACATCTCCACCGCCAGCATGTTCGTGGCCGCCGCCGCCGGCTGTCATGTGGCCAAGCACGGCAATCGCTCGGTATCGAGCCGATCCGGCAGTGCCGACGTCCTGGAGGCGGTGGGCATCCGCCTCGACCTGACCCCGGACCAAGTCGCCCGCTGTGTGCGGGAAGTCGGGGTAGGCTTCCTCTTCGCCCCAGCCCATCATGGGGCCATGATGCACGCCATCGGCTCGCGCAAGGAGCTCGGCGTACGGACCATCTTCAACATACTTGGCCCCCTGACCAATCCCGCCGGGGTGCCCAACCAGCTGCTCGGCGTCTTCCGCGAAGACCTGCTCGAGCCTATGGCCCAGGTGCTCCGGGACCTGGGTAGCCGCCATGTGATGGTCGTCCACTCACGGGACGGACTGGACGAGCTGAGTATCGGCGATCGGACCGAAGTCGCGGAGCTCGAGGGCGGCACGATCCGCCGTTACGACATTGCACCCGAGGACCTCGGCCTCTCCCGGTCATCCCTGGGCGACCTGCGGGTCACGGGACCCCAGGAGAGCTTGGCGCGGCTCCGCGGCGTGTTGGAGGACCGGCCGGGTCCGGCCCGAGACATCGTAGTCCTTAACGCCGGTGCGGCCATCTACGTAGCCGGCGTCGCCGCCGACCTGTCGGGAGGCGTACAGGCAGCGGATGCCGCCATCCGGAGCGGTGAGGCACACGAACGTCTGGAGCGCCTGATCGCCCTCACCCACAGCTTCGGATAGACTCCAATGGTTGCTGCCACCCCGGACATCCTCAAAAAGATCCTGCACCGCAAGGCGGAAGAGATCGCGGTACGCGCCGAGCAGTGCCCCCTGGAACAGCTGCTCTGGGGACCGACCGAGCCACCGCCGATACGTGGCTTCGCCGCCACCCTGGCCGCCGAACTGGAGACCGGCCGGCCGGCGGTCATCGCCGAAATCAAACGGGCCTCGCCCAGCAAAGGTGTATTCAGGCAGGACTTCCGGCCCGCCGAGCTTGCCGCCAGCTACGAGCGCGGCGGCGCCACCGGCCTCTCGGTACTCACGGACCGAGACTTCTTCCAAGGTAGCGACACCCATCTGCAAGAGGCCCGTGCCGCCTGCTCCCTGCCCGTCCTGCGCAAAGACTTCATTATCGACCCCTACCAAGTCTACGAGGCCCGAGCGATCGGCGCCGATTGCATCCTGCTCATCGTGGCCTGCTTGGACGACTACCAGCTAAGGACACTCGAGGCCCTGGCCACGGAGCTGGGATTGGACGTGCTGGTGGAGATCCACGATCGGGGAGAGCTGAAGCGGGCACTGGCCATCCCCGGTCGCCTGATCGGGATCAACAACCGCAACCTGCACAACTTCCAGGTCGACCTGGAGACGACACTCGGCCTGCTGGACGCCATCCCCGCCGATCGGATCCCCATCACCGAGAGCGGCATCGGCTCGCGGCAGGACATCGCCCGCCTGCGCGAGCAGGGCGTCCAGGCCTTCCTGGTCGGGGAGACCCTCATGCGGGCCGCGGACCCGGGCGCGGCGCTCGCCCGGCTATTCGCAACCGGCGATGCGGATGGGTCCGGGTAAGCGAAGGGTAACAATCGCCTCTCCCCGGCCTCGCCGTGCACCTCGACCTGCGTGGGCCAGCAGCCGAGCCCGCTTGGCGGAAGAACGTCCGCACTCCCGGGGATGAGAGGACCATTCCCTACTCCGATCGATAGCCTCCTCCCCGAAAAGGCTCCGGCCAAGGTCATGTCGGGTTTCGGATGATCAAGATGTAGGCGCCGGCTTGCCGGCACTCAGAGGCTATCTAAAAACTAACTAACCTGTAGGGTGGTCTGTACCCACCAAATACTACGCATGACCGGTAGACACAGCCCACCCTATGGATATATTAGGGTCAATAGGTTAAGACTTGCCTACCAATAGCTTGTTTCAGCAGTGATTATCATTCGGTGGCCCTGGGTATAACAACCGGCAGGAGAGTGGACAATGAAAGCGCGTGTAAAATGGGTCGAAGGCCTAACCATGCTCGGCGAATCCGGTAGCGGACACGCCCTGGTCATGGATGGCCCGCCGGAGTCCGGCGGCCGTAACCTCGGGGCCAGACCCATGGAAATGCTGCTCCTTGGCATGGGGGGATGCACCCAGATCGATGTCTTGCAGATCCTGCACAAGACACGCCAGCAGGTGACCGAGTGTATCGTCGAACTCGAAGCCGAACGCGCCGCCAAGGACCCCAAGGTATTCATCCACATCCATGCCTACTTCATCGTCTCCGGCTACAACCTCAAACCGGAGAAGGTAGAGCGGGCCATAGAGCTGAGTGCTCAAAAATACTGCTCAGCCTCCATCATGCTCGGGGCCATGGCCAAGATCAGCTATGACTACAAAATCCGTGGAGGAGCCCAGGAAAGCGAGGGAGCGTAAGCGACGAGCGGAGTGCGGCGACCCCCGCGTAGCCGTAGGGCCGAGCCTTTCGTCGGAGTGCGGCGCGTGAGCGCCAGCGGAGACGAAAGGCTCGGCCATGCGATACGGCGTCCAGTCATTGTGGGAGTCCGGGCGCCGCGCGGAGTGCGCGCCGGGACGGACGCAGGACGAACGCGGGCCGCCGAAGGCCATGGCCGTCGCCTAATTTTTCGCACCCGATATCGGACGGACCCCATTTCGGGTTGCGCGAACAATGGCGACGCTCCGGATTGCTTGCTGAAGATGCTTCGGAAGCTTCGAGATACCAGTAAGGACAAGGATAGGCCCCCGGCTCTCAAGCAGAAACATCCGTAGGGTGGGCTGCGCCCACCGGAAAATATCGAGTAAAGGCTGCGGGGAGAAAATTCAGCCGCAAATAAACGCCAATAAACGCAAATCTATTCAAGATAAAGTCGACGAGGATAAACCCACCTCTCGGCGTGTTTAAAGTCGACGAGGATGGCCGCACCAGGATAACCGAGCCCCGAGATACCCTGTCCCGATACCTGTCCATATGGGCACGGCTGGGTCCGAACGATCACTACCGAGGTAACTTCATGTTCGAATGGGTTTTCAGCCTAGAAGCTTGGCTCGCGCTGGTTACGCTGACCACGTTGGAGATCATCCTGGGGATCGACAACATCATCTTTATCTCCATCGCCGTCGGTAAGCTGCCGACCGAACGGCGCAATCGCGCCCGCATCCAAGGCTTGGCGCTGGCGATGATAACCCGGATTCTGCTGCTGCTATCCCTGGTCTGGATGATGCGTCTGACCAGCCCCCTGTTCTCCGTTTTCGGGTACGGGATCTCCGGTCGCGATTTGATCCTGATCGGCGGTGGCCTGTTCTTGTTGTGGAAGAGTAGCTGGGAAATTCGGGGATGTCTGCACGGTCACTCGGAGACCAAACATTTCAAGGCCGCCCCCAGCTATCCGATGGTGCTCGGGCAAATCGCCATCATGGATATCGTATTCTCCCTGGACTCGGTGATTACCGCCGTAGGCATGACGCGCCATGTGCCGGTCATGGTGATCGCCATCGTGATCGCCATCGGGGTCATGATGCTGTCGGCCAGGACAATCGGTGATTTCGTGGATAACCACCCGAGCGTCAAGATACTGGTCCTGAGCTTTCTCGTCCTGGTGGGTATTGTCCTGATCAGCGAAGGGTTGAACATGCCCATTCCCAAGGGTTACATCTACTTCGCGATGGGGTTCTCGGTGGCGGTCGAGGTTCTCAATAACCGCATGCGCAAAGAACGCGGGGAAGCCACTCGATGTGTCGCGCCCTGGCAGTAACCTACGACGCCCTGGTCCAATGCCACGAGTGCGGGCTACTCCAGCGCAATCCGCCCCTGCCCGCGGGTGGCGCCGTGCGGTGCGGGCGGTGCGGGACCCTGTTACATCGCAAGATTCCGAACGAGCCGGACCGCACGCTGGCCCTGGTCGTCACCGGACTCATCCTCTTCGTAATCGCTAACAGCTTTCCCTTACTGTCGCTTCGGCTCCAGGGTCTGACCACCGAAACGACCCTGTTTACCGGGGTCGAGGTCCTATACCGGCAGGGCATGTGGGCCCTGGCCCTGGTGGTTTTCTCGACCTGTATCCTGGCACCGGGGGTGCGGCTGGTGTTGCTCCTGAGTGTGCTGATCCCGCTCAGGATGGGCCTTGTCGGGCGTGGACTCCCGACCCTCCTCCGCTATGCGGAAGTCCTGAACCCCTGGGGGATGCCGGATGTGTTCATGTTGGGGATTCTGGTATCCGTGGTGAAGCTCGCGGATACCGCTGTCGTCGTTCCGGGGGCCTCCCTGTCCGCCTTCGTCGCGCTGACCCTGGTGCTCGCTGCCGTTCAGGTCTCCCTGAGCGGGGATACGCTCTGGTCCCGGCTGCCGGTACCCGACTGCCGCCCCGCACGTGCGGAGGGGCCCTCGACGACGGGCGAGATACCTGCGTTCACGGGGAAGCGACCTGTACACTCGTGCCCTATCTGCAAGCTGGTGACGATACCGGCAACGGCCGCCGGTCGCCTCCGGTGTCCCCGCTGCGGTACCGGCCTGCACCGGCGTGAGCTATACAGCCGCCAACGGACCTGGGCCCTGGTCATCGCCGCCGGCCTCTGTTATCTGCCGGCAAACTTGTTGCCGATCATGACCTTGACCGCTTTCGGCAAGACGCAATCAGACACCATCCTGAGCGGAGTCATCTTCCTAATCAATCAAGGTATGTGGCCGCTGGCCCTGGTGGTCTTCGTGGCCAGCGTTCTGGTGCCCCTGACAAAGCTGGGCATCCTCACCTATCTGCTGATCTCCATTCGCGGGCACTCCTCCCGGTGTCCACGGGACCGTACCCACCTATATCGGATAACCGAGCTGGTGGGCCGCTGGTCCATGGTAGATATCTATGTGGTCACCCTTCTGGTCGCACTCGTCAGGTTGGGCAACTTGGCGACCATTGAGGCCGGGCCGGGGGCGATTTTCTTTGCCGCCGTGGTCATCATCACCCTGCTCGCCGCCAAGACCTTCGATCCCAGGCTCATCTGGGACCATTGGGAGCCAACCCATGGAGACCCCGATAAATTCCGCTCTTGGAATTTTTCAAGCCTTGGTACGAAAAGGCGGCTGTCGCTTCGCCCCCCTTCATCGGGCACCGGCGTGCCCGATAAACGGCCGAGAATCCCCATCCCGCACAGGCACCCGGAATCTCTCGAGGTACCCCCATGACAGCATCGGAGCAACCGAGCAGACCGCTTGAGGATCTGCCGACAGCGATCGCCATACCGAGGAGCCCGATTTCTCTGGTCTGGCTGGTACCGGTCGTGGCCCTGCTGATCGGCGGCTGGCTGGCCTATCGGGCCTACGCCGAGCGAGGTCCTACGATCCGTATCGAGTTCAAGACCGCGGCCGGGCTAGAAGCGGGCAAAACTAAAGTCAAGTTCAAGGACGTGGAGGTGGGAAAAGTCACGGCCATCGATGTACACGAGGACCTACGGAAGATCCTCGTCACCGCCGAGCTGGTTGCCGGGGCGGAGCGCTATCTGACCCGCAACACCCGCTTCTGGGTAGCGCGGCCACGGGTCACCATAGGCCAAGTATCGGGCCTGGATACCTTGTTCTCCGGTGCTTACATCGCCATCGACCCGGTAACCGAGGGTGATCCGGCGACGGAGTTCGTCGGTCTCGAAGCCCCACCCCTGTTCACCACCTCGGAGCCGGGTAAAAGATTCATACTGCGCTCCGAGACGCTCGGCTCCCTGTATATCGGCTCCCCCGTCTACTACCGCAATATCGAGGTCGGACAAGTCGTGAATTACAAGCTCGACCGGGATGGGAAGGCCGTCGGCATCGAGCTCTTCATCGCTGCGCCCAATGATCGGCTGGTCCTGACCAATACCCGTTTCTGGAACGCGAGCGGCATCGACTTCGAATTGAACGCGGATGGCCTGAGCCTGGACACCCAATCCCTGTTCTCCATACTCGCCGGAGGTATAGCCTTCGACACACCTCCGGCCCTGGGAGAACAAGGGATACCTGCGCCCAGGGACCATTATTTTCCCCTCCACGCCAGCCGCGCAGAGGCCCACGAAAAAATCTACATGGACAAGCACCACTTCCTGCTGTTCTTCGACGGATCGGTGCGTGGTCTGAACGTAGGGGCCCCGGTGCTGCTCAGAGGCATCGAGCTGGGCCAAGTATTGGATGTACAGCTCGAGCTCGACGTGGATACCTTCGAATTCCACATCCCGGTCCTGACCGAAATCGAGCCCCAGCGGATCCGACTCATTGGCGGTGATTACAAAAGGCTTAAGCAAACCAATCCTGTGGAGCGGTTCGTCCAGGAAGGACTCCGGGCCCAGCTCAAGTCCGGAAGCCTGATTACCGGGCAGCTCTACGTGGAGCTGGATTTCTTCGACACCGAGCCCACGGCCCAGGTCGAGAGCCGCAACGGGTACCGGGTGATTCCAACGGTGAAATCCGCCCCGCTGGATGAGATCACCAACAAGGCGATGACACTCATGGATACATTAAACGCACTGCCGCTAAGGGAGATCGGGAACGACCTCCGAGACACGGTCGCGGGGACAAAGGCCATCGCTACTTCGCAGGCCCTGATCCGATCCGTTGCAAAGCTCGAGTCCACGCTCGAACAAATGAACACGACGGCACAGAGCTTGAATCGAAAGGTCATCCCGCAGCTGAGCGCGGCCCTGGAGCAGACTCGCGTCACCCTCGCGGCCGCGAACAACCTAGTGGCCACGGATTCGACCCTCTACCTGGAGCTCAAGCGCCTACTGAAAGAGCTGACCGCCGCCGCCCGGTCCATCCGCGGGATAGCGGACTATCTGGAGCGCCATCCGGAGGCCCTCCTCAAAGGCAAGAGAGGATCGCGATGAGAATTCAATGGGTCGCAGGCTCCGTCGTCCGGTTACTCGCCATCCTAATACTAGGCGGATGCACTACCACACCGGCCGTCTTCTACACCCTCAGCCCGATGCCACCGGTCGCCGCGGAACCGGCGTCCCCGATGGTGCCGGGACTGGCCATCGGGATCGGACCTGTGCACTTTCCGGCGTTTCTCAACCGACCCCAGATCGTATCCCGGGCCACCACCAACCGACTCCTGGTGGACGAATTCCATCGATGGGGTGGCTCTCTGGAAGACGACTTTTTGCGCGTCCTGGGAGAAAACCTAGGCCAACTCCTCGGTACCGGCCGAATCCTCGTAGAGCCGGCCGAGGCGCGCTATCCGCTGGACTTCCGGGTCATCGCGGATGTGCTGAGATTCGAGGGCACAGCCAACGGCGATGCCGTATTCAAGGTCCGTTGGGGAGTGCTGGACGCACCCGGGGAGCAGATCCTCCTGGTCCGGGAAAACACCTACCACAGCCGGGCCACCAATGCGCAGCCGGAGGCCATGATCGCGGCCCTGAGCGAGACGCTGTCCGCCTTCAGTCGGGACTTGGCCGTACAACTGCGCAGTCTCTCGACGCCGGTTATCGAGACTTCGAACCCACCTTAGGACCTTGTCTTTATACACACTTAACTTCGTCAGGCGATCACGGGCCCTGGGGTGGCGACCGATAGCCATTAGGGTAAGACTCCCAACAGCTCGGTGCGAGCAACGGATTGAACAGGATATACATTTGGACCGC
>Ga0209681_1000143_pt1 | contig 18291 bp, 10 predicted proteins | sample WorMetLIZISLAND2_3_FD_187416 | JGI IMG/M metagenome (GOLD analysis project Ga0209681, IMG submission 187416) | Marine gutless worms symbiont microbial communities from Max Planck institute for Marine Microbiology, Germany - Olavius clavatus LIZARD... ... | reverse complement strand
CGTAATGACCAGTCAGAATTGCAACAAAAACACGGTGCAAATGATAGAATGCTGTTATATTCATCAGGTGGCACCAAAGCCATTGAGCTTTTATGCTGCTTCCAACTGCTGTGACTTGGGGGGCCGAAATTCGAGGCAGAAGCGGGAAGGGGTTCTTGGGGAGGGGGCAGCGAGCCCCTTAAAAGGGTCTGCGGAGTGCTCTAATGCATTTGCGGTTGGGCTCTCAGATTCCAACCACAAATGCATTTTGGACACACTAAGAGTAAGAGCCCACAAAAAGCGTTTAGCAGCCACAGATGTTGTTTAGTTCCTGTTTCTTGATTCAATTTGGCGTAACCCTTGGATGCCACTCGCAGAACCCTTAGGTTCCATGGAACTGCGGTTGAAAAACATTGTTGTATTGGTTTTATGTGTCTGTTTTGAACTCAGCTTTCTAAACTTTGATTTGCCTGCAACTGCCGTGGAAAACCATCTTTTGGTTCTTTTTTTGAAAATGTAAGACAAATCAACTTGGATTCTCTGCACATCACCAATTCTGAGCATCACTGAGCATGCTCAAGTTTAATGTAAACTGTGCATTTTTTATATTCCAGTAATTGGCATTATTGTTGTCTGAAATATTTTTATTTTGTTTCGTGACAAAAGGTTTGCTTTGAGAAGTCTGAAAAACGGCTATTTCATAATTCTTGCTATTATCACCATGTGGAATCAATTGAAATGCCATGTCACGTATCAGCAGCCTGCTTATCGTTGCTGTTTTTACCATTCTTCTTAGTCTGCTGTCTTAGTTTCGTTTTTCCATCTGCACTGTAACTTAAGCTGGCTGACATTTTGGCGTGCATCAGTGGTGTGTTAAATGTGAAACTGCAAGATGTTTTGATGTATCATGTATCATGTGGACGTTGGTTGTTGCATTGCAGCAGCGACAAGAGCAGGAACGCGTCTCGGAGAAGTTAAGTGTTGTTTCTACGGTAAATGAGACTCCGTCAGGTGATACTGTGGTCCGAGTAACCTGCGATGCTGTTCAGCCGAGCTCTGTGAGTTGTGTTACGTCCACTGCAATGAGCTCTGCTGAAGCACCACCTGCACGGCCTCTGATTCCATTTGGACAGGCCTGGCTGGCTGGCAGTAGTAAGTAATGAGTGCTGTCATTGTGTATTAGTCGAGTATTGATTCAAATTGTCTGAGCTTTCAGTGTGCAAACACATGCATACATACGCACACCATATTAATGGCCATTTTCCAGGTGAAGCTGGGTTAGCCAGTTGCCCCCTTGATAATAAGGGGTGTTGAAACTAGTTTTTTATGGGCAGGATGCTCTTCCTTTCACCAAACCAACAGCGTCAAAGCACCGAAGGACTAATGGGCATACCTTTTACAGGCGTCCAGATGCCTGGTTTGCCACTCAGCTGACAGCATCAGTGCACTGAAGGCATATTGTTCAGACTGTTATGTTTGAATGGCGGTTTGGATTACTGCTAACATCGTTGGGTACATCAACGAAATTACTCTACGTCGAGCCGGGTTAATACTGAGATGGGTGACCGTTCACAGGTATACTATCTCAGTATTTAACCAAGCCACCCCGGCCAACTCAGCCTGGTCATCCGTTTGTGGGTAGGCGAAATGAGTACTAGCAGTGGTTATGGCTACCGTTAGTATAGGGAAGAAAGCGGCAAGTTCTGCATAACAGTAGCCCTGTGACCAGGACTGTTGGCATACTGAACTAGTTAGCTAAAGGCGCTGGCTGCTAACTGAGCTGGCCATCCAGCCAACTTGTATCATAGTTTAATTGGGTTTCACTGACGCCGGTTCAAAGGTCTGGGGATGAGCTCCCTTGCAATGGACCAAAGTCGATGCGGAATTTTCTTCTTCTATTATATTTGAGGACAGAGTGGTCGTGGCCATTTATATCGAGTGGTATTTACTGTACTCTGAGTACTTACAGTACTGTCTCATGCTTGCTTTGTTCCTGCTGCTTTGGAATGACAACTGTTAGTATTGAATTTTAGAGAGCACCATTAAATGTTTTTGCTTGTTAGTAAGTACAGTTTAATGTCAATCCTGAGAAAACTTATGCATGGAAAACCATATGGTACTGATGTATTGGTATATCCCAACTTCTCAAGTTATCCCTGGATATGTCTAGGCCTACACGTGGCATGGTTACAGTGTATATGCTGTCTTTTTTCTCGTAGGGTGGACCCCAACTAAAAGTGTATTACTCAATTCCACCTTAAAAGTCTGTAAGCTGATTAAGACTGGTAACATTCTTGAGACCTCTACTTAAGTCACCTGAGAGCAAGATGTCATTGGTTTGTACGGCAGTTCTGTGTTACATCAGAAGTTGTATGCAAGCATTTAGCTGCATAGGGAAGTTAGTTATGTTTTGAGATCAGGAACTGATCTGATGTCGCTACTGACCTTGTTCTTCTTGTGGTTCTTGTTGGGGTAACGTCTTAAAAAGCTCCGTCATTTCAAATTGGATCTAGATGAAATTTGGCAGGAATTTTCCTCAAGTGAATACCCATCAGTTGATAGTCAGATTTTTGATGTGTCGTCACACTTTCAAGATGGCGGTCATGGCATCATTTCACACCACAAAGTGCTGCCACCTGGTGAGTGAAGATAAAGCATCCGTCGGCGCCTAAGCAGCAGCATCCGTCAACTCGTGATCTGTAGTACATTCTTATTTGTTCTGTTTTGAATGTTTCAGTTTCTCGTGATGGGTCCAGTGATGCTGGCTCAACTTCTAGCATATCTGGAAGCCCTCGGTCTCCAAGGACTGCGTCAGGCCAACCAGAGAAAACGATGTCAGCCATTGCAGCAACTCACCAGACCATGACGTCATTGCTATCAAAACCAAGTAAGTGCATTAATTCTGCTTCTTGTGATAATGTGACTGATTTGCCTCAAATGTGAATTTGTCATCAGCGAGACATACATTGGTTTCGGTCTGAGTAAGCACATAGCCACCATGGGAGGGGGGCGGGATGGCAGCTGCCTCCCCCTTCCAAATTTCTTCTGTCCCCAAAATCTAACGAACACCCCTTTTAATGGCTATTGTTTTACGATATGCATAGTAATGTTAGCAGCTGCCTGACAGATTTGTGTCTTTGTCCCCCAAAATTCCCTTGCTCCCCAAAATGTGGCTGGCTACATGCCTGGGTCCGAGAAACTTTAGGTGACCATTTAGCTTTGTGTAGTTGTTGTTGTTGTTTTAGTCCAGATTTTCTGCTATTGAAATCAGTTTGATAGTCCAGTGTATTGTTGTAACTGATGTCACTCCGTTGGTTTGGTGTTGGTAGGATGTGTGGATTTTCCGGTGGAAAAGGTTGTGTCGTTAGAAGGATCTGCTGACAGCCCTGCTGCACAACAATGTCCTGCAGTACCGGTGTCTACTGCCACTAGCTGCAGTGCCACACCTGCAGTTGTGTCGGATGTGGTACTGCCAAGTTCGCCAGTTTCGTCCAATGCAGAGATTAGTCCTGTACCAGCGAACCAGTTGCCAGCTTCGTTGCATTCTCCTGGACACTTATCGGCTGATGATGAGACGGCGGACACTGAAGAAACTCGCACCGAATCCACTGCAGTCACTGATGTAGAGAATGCTAGCTTGATGCATAAAACTTGTTCATCTTCCCCGTCTAATGCGGTGACCTCTCCGCCGAGGTTGGCAAAAGCTGAATCCAGCAGTGAGTTGCATTCTGTGGATGACGCTTCAGTATCAGTAACAGTCTCGGAGTCTTCATAGATAGCAACCGCCGGTAGACCTGGACGACACTCTCTCTTCTTTCGTATCGATTACATGTTGCATAATTTGCAAAGAAAGTTGGTGTAAACAATTTGCAGGGCAGTTGCAAAATTAAAGAGCAGAAAATCAGAATATGCCATATTTGCATAATCCTGCAACATAGGAATGCATGGCGAAATTTTTTGTGATTACCTACCTAAAAATCTCTTCCTAGTTAATACTAGGAAGGGATTTTTGTTAAACTGGAAAGTGAGGTGTGCACAAGTTGTGCGAGAAGTTGTTTGATATGATATGGCAGTGAGACCTGGCCGATCAAAATGGGACATGAGGTGGACTTGAAAATTGAAATAGAGTTGAAACGAGTATGTGTCAGTTTACATTCGAATAAATGAATGTGCAATGCACAACTGAAGAGAAATATTGGAATTGGAATCTGTTAAGCTTGAAGGTGTGTAAATATTTGGCTGATTGGTTCAAGTGATGTATGACTCTGGAAGTCAATGAAATGGAGCTAGGCTTAGAGTACATCTGAGAAAGATCGGGAGAGTATGATAAAGTTTGGCCTATATCAAGAGAATGCACAGGTTCAGAACAAAACGGAAAATGAAAATCAAGACTGCAACTGAACTGGCTAATGCAGGTTCACTTAGAAAATAACTATGTTTTATCTTACCAGTATATGGTGAGGTATTTAAAATTATTAAAGGGTGCTATGTCCTTCTGGAGCATAGGCGGGGTGCTCGTCTCCCTCTTGAGGCTATTGAGCCTGCAGCTGGATACAGCAATAAGTCTTTGATGCATTGCCAGTGTGATGCCAGACCTATGACTAAAGCCACAGAGCATGGCTACCATTTGTTTGTAATTACCTTATTATACCGCTTGGTGACAGAGGCAAATGGGTGTGAACAACTTCCCGCGAGTTCTTACTTGATAGTGAGTCGACTTGCTAACACCCTAACTGCTATTCCACTAAAACGCCTAGAAATAAAGATATATAGCACCAGCTGAAAGATCAGCTGTTTCGTGTGTGACTGGTGAATGAAGGCCTGTACATGTGCAGGTTTTTTGACAGTATCTTACACAGCAACTCAGTGTCACTGTAGTATTGTATTACGGTACCGGTAGACATATACCGGACTGATTTCAGAATGCCAGAATGATGGCTTCTGAATTTTTTTTACTTGAAACTTGTTTTATCACCTGTTTGCTGTACAGACACAGGTAGAGCATCATTAACTAACTGTGTGTTTTTACACAGTAATATGTGAAGTGATGCATTGTTTATTAGTTGTCATGTTTTTATAGTAACTTGCTTTGGATTGCGTTATCGGTAGGTTGTGACTGACAGTTGTACCTTGTGGGTTTCACTTTTTGGCAGACCGAACCCTTGGCTGTTTGACTCCAGTGTTTTTTATTGAATTGCATGTTTTTTATTCATGAAAACACACGGTTTTAGAAATACACTTGTTTATGTAATTATTGGACCCCAGGTACATGTCAGCCCTTACCAGTAATTGTTTATGTTGGATATTTATAGATTTGTTAATTGTTAACAATCCACACCCCTGGTATAGTTAGAAATGTCGTAAGGGACATATTTGGAGCAGTAATTATTCATGCCTGTCGGTTGCAAGTTTGATGCTTCTAATAACCTCAACTGTATCTTTAGTACTAGAGGAATTTCATTAAATCCAGTTAAAATGCACTTTTGAAATAGTCATTTGAACTGATTATTTTGACTGTCACTGAGAAACTGGCTGTAACGTTATTTCCAAAGACTCCTGACAGGTAAGCAATGCATTCCACTGGCCGATTGATGTGGAAACTACATTTCTCTAGCAATTGTGGACAGACATTGCGGACATACTGCGATGTCTTAATGTCACTTCACTTACTAGAACATGCCGACCTCATTAGTATAGATTGAGTCGGGAGATGAGTGGCAGCGTCATTAGTGACAATAATGCTTTGCAACTTTCCCATGACTGTAATTTTATGCACAGAGTGACCGGTGTAGCTGAATATATTACCTGCGACTGTTGGGAGTATAGGATCCTCCGACAATAGACTAGCATGTGTAAATACTGCTCATAGCATGCTTTGCTGTAAACAAACTGCTCGTTTCTTACTGCAAAGTGCAGATCACAGCATGTGTTACTACGTATAGTTGATTAAGATTAAAATGTATTTGTTAAAGGTATCTGTGTATTGTTGTTGAATTTTGCCAATTATTTTTCTATTTGTTAAACTATCAATTTACATTTTCTGAACAACTTCTAGTCTGTAAGAAATACCCTGTTTAGCTTTCTAGTTTAATCTTGGTCACTTCCAGTGATATTGGCTTAATTCAAAAGAAAACAGGTAACAACATAGTATTTTTAGGCATGCTTTCAGCTTTACTCACAAATGACTATCTAGTCCTGGTGTTGACCTATTTTGATAACTATGGTAGGCTTATGTATACTGCACTGCTGCTTCAGTGAAATCAATGAAGCGTAACACCAACTGGCCAGGACAGATGTGTGTTTCTTGCCTCAGATTCAGCCTGTTGATGTAAAGAATATATCTAAACTATTTCAGCTGTTGGCCATGGACAGGATTTTCAGGGAGACTTTTGGCTTAAAAGTCGTGCAAATGATGACGCTGGCACAGCATATGCAGTTTCTAGCATTTTTCTTCCTTTATTAACCCTTTCTCAGTTAAATTACTCAAATATATCAAACCAGAAAATCTTACACAAAAACTTCTACATCAGATGCTGTATCACCACACAATCTTCAATGCACACAGTAGCATTCTAATACTGTCGTTAAAAACCTCCCTAGTTACCACATGAACATTATTTTCTAGTCCATATGTCAGTTACAATTATCCTGCAGGTTTATATTTTATGTTAACACCACTCGGTAAACACAACGAAAGGCTATGATTATGCATACAAGTATAAGTACATGCAGGTCAGCATAACTGTTAACAGAAAACTGTAATAATATGCAACAAATTCCATACATACATTGTCACCCCACAATGCAAACAAGAAAATTCTGCAGTTTTTTTATTATTTTGCACATACACCAGTTTCAGGAGATAACTACTGCAAGGAACTCTCAAGTCACGGAGAGCATAAACATTAAATTTACAATAAACACACAAACCAGAAATGCATAGCATCGACTTAACCAAACCGAAAGCACAGTTGACTGAATGAATGAATGAAGTGAATGCAGTTCAGCGAGGATTACAAATATTTGTTTTCGACACACACCAAGATACACAGTGTTTTAACGGCCATTTTCCTGGTTAAGCTGGGTTAGCCAGTTGCCCCCCTGATCCTCAGTTTTAACTATCCTTATCCTCTATGCGGAGGATAAAGTTTACCGGCCTGTATTATCGTCCCTTAAGGACAGTAGATATGCAACAAATGACAACTATGACTTATACAGCATGCATTTACAAATAAATCTATACAAATAAGCTAATGCCAATAAGTAAAATGTGCGACGACACATACTATTTGTCACGAATGCCAAACTTAACCGACGAAATGAGACAAAGAAAATACACGTAATGCCAATTCTAAACACTGCAACACATCAAAATCAACAATACTGTAGATTTTTAATAATAATTTGTCAGCATTTCCTTGCTAGCCAGTCTGAGTTGCAATAATTCAGTTGTCAGCGAATGGACATCACATTATTAGATTAGAATGTTAGCTATAACGACAAACACCTGTGTCAAAATAATAAATTAATGCCAAGGATGTCAAGACATGCATGATCATTGGCAAGTTATACTGCAGACAAAGAAAAGAAACGACAGCAAACTGTGACTATCACATACATAAAGGCAAACTCATCAGTGACTAGTGAGCACAGAAAACAGAGACGAGACAAAACTGAAACTGCCAATACATGCGCGACGGCATGACATAAATAAACTACACAATTAACACACTAATTATGCATTTGTTGATTTTGCAAATGTCACCAATCTAGATTACATACACAGTCAACTCATAAATGCTACATCGACATGCAGTAAGCTTAACATAGTAAACGAATGTTAGCACAACACGTAATCGATGTATGCACAGCTGCAGTACAGCTCTAACAGAAAATCTGAAATGGAATGAACCACCTGAGACCCATGTTTCTACACTGTGATTCATAAAACATCCATGCAGTATTTTTGTGATAATGTTGGCAAATGTGTAATGATTTTAGCCAATCATACTACAAGAAGTATACGATAATTATACTATAAGATCAGCTAAATTGGCATCATAATGTCGTCTGTCTGATGCTGTGGCTCAACGGTGCATTGCATACTACGGCAAAAGTGTTTGAACAAGTGAATAGGAAGTGCCCTCTAGGAACACGATGGTACAACTTTCAACCCTCTTACACCGACACTGAACCCTCAAACTCCACACCCCCAAAATTTCCAATGCAGAATGAAGAAGAATATATACGTTAGGCTCACATGATGCACATGCAGATCACGTGATACTGCTTACACACTGTATCCAAGAAAAAAATAACCACTCTAAATGTGGACACAACTTTGCCATCTGTTGCTATTTCGTCACTCTAAGACGAAATTACTGTCTGATGTGTTTACTACTGAGGCTAATACCGAACACTTACATTTCGTTAAGGTCATGCAACAACAGATTTGAAGTGAGGTGGCAGATTTTATTTCATCCACTGTCTTCTGCAGTTCATCTTAGAGTTATTTCCGGACATCATCATATGACATTACTATGTTACTGAAGACTTCGTAATGGCTATTGCTATTTTAGCCACGTTAGAACATTCTGATTGATTGATTGATTCAACAGTGAAAGAATTATCAACATCGGTTCACATTTGCCAACATTGTCACAAAATATTGTGCCAGTGTTTTTTTGACTCACGGTGTACATTATATCTGCTTTGCTGCTTTCATATTTCATGCCAGTACGAGGGTCATTCAAAAAGTTCATAGCCTAACATAGCTACAACAGATGTTCGTCATATTTTGTCACTTTTCAACATAAGTCTCTTGTAACAGATATGCATTTGTTGCAGCATTTCTCCAAAACATGGATTCTGTTGTAGAAAAACTTGTTTTTGGTCTTCCAGCCATTCATTTATGTCGATTTTATTAGTAAATTTGCTTCTTGTTTTCTTTCTGTAACTTTCTCAAATGTTGGTCAATTTGAATAAAAATCGTATCACTGTGTTTGCTATGAATTTTTCTTACCTGCTACAGTGTTCTTACTTACTGAACGACAAGATCTGCAGCTCGCTACAAGACCAAAATCAAGGACCTCAGCTAGCTACGAGAATGCATTATGGACGAATGGGATAAGCCGGATCAGCATATCATCGACAAAGTTGTTGGAGAGTGGCGAAAGACTTCGAATTTGTGTGGTTGCAGGAAGAGGACAGTTTGAACATAAGATGTGAACACTTCCCATTGCTGACGTTTTCGCATGTGCTATTTTTTGAAGGATGGGTTGTGATTGTTTGCTGGTTGATTAAAATATGCATCATTTGCTACAATGCATAATAGCATTTCAACATTGCTTTACAAAAAACATTTAACAGATAAACACAAGGATTTTTTGGCAAGCTAGAATATTTCCTAACAAGCATTGCAATACAATTTTCGTTAAAATCTGACCATATTTGAAAAAGTTACAGCAATAAAAGGGGTCCCGATTTTATGGAACACAGTGTGTATCAGACCACAAACTTTCTGAAAGCCCTCATAATGGCTGCAATGTTGTTAGACAGCAGATTCATGGCTGTACGAGGGACAGCATTATGTTGCAAAAAATGCATCAAAATATATGACATTTCCAGAAAAAATATGTTTTTTGACCCTGGTCAAGTTTACCCTTTTCCCTGTCTAAGAAAAACATGGCTACATATCCACCATATAGTAGTAAACACATGTGTAAAAATTGACATAAGCAGCAACTACCTTCTAATCAACTAGAGCTCTGTACAAATTATACGTAGACACACACAGTATCAAAATCAACACACATTACCTGCCAGTTAACTTAATGTTCACATGTATGAAAACATGGTGAAGACTGTACTATGTATGCTAAGACCCAGGTGCCATGATTCACCAACGTTATCCCCTGGAATCAACTTCAAAATGTCGGTAGATGTTAGTAACGTAGGCCATGACTGCCTGCCAGTCCGGTCTCTCTGTTGATATCATCTCATTCATGTTCTGTCCACAACACCAATCAGTCACATGTCATCACTCTTTAACCACTCTATAACATTTCTTTCCTTCTCTCTCAAGAAATGTCGGCAGCATGTTTTAAGTAGAGCTGTAGGAAGATGGAGGTGCCTAACAACTATAAACTGATAGGCTAGATATCCGATTTACACATATATACATACTTATGTAAATTTATAAGGCATGACACAGTCAAGCACAGCTTGAATTTAAGGTAAAGGCAGTCACTAGGAGGCAGAGGTTAGGAGACGAGGAAGGAAATTAAAATAGAATGATTTTAGGCGGCGCTTGAATATACTGATGAAGTTTGACGGCAGGATGGCATTCCAGGTGACCGGAGATGAGTGGGAGAAAGCACACTGACCGATTGTGAGATTGGCACAAGGCACAGTTAAGAGAAGTTGATTACTGGAGCGCAATGACTGAGAAGGTTGGTATGGAGAGATTAATTCATGAAGGCATGCTGGATCACCAGAAGACAGTATTAGAAGTCAGAGTATTGATTTTATAGGTTCCTCCAGCATTATCTGGCACTATGTGGCTTGGCTAATTAGTCACATCTGTCACAATATCAGCAAGGTAAATTGCTAAAACTTTACCTTGCTGATATTGATAAAACGATGTGTGAATTTTCATTACCGAATTTATTAATAATGTTTAGCGAGTTTTGACAAACTAAACTGACACATAATTTAACTGAATCCAGTTGCATATCCTGCGTTAGTTACATTTTTACGTTACATGTAATTCTTGGAGGCAACAGTATAAGACAGAGCTGAACAGAGAGAGGCAGTCTTTTTTGTTTTTGTGAATGTGAAAATATGAACAAGTGAAAGGCCATGTACTAAATCGGAGTATTTCTATAATTATTATCACAGCTGTTCATATCCTGACCAAGAATAGTTTACTAAAAATATTTACAATGATGACAGTGGAGGCAGTGATGTTGATGATAGTGATGACAATTGTGGTGATGACAACAGATGCACTTACCAGACTACAGGCTATACCAACACTTTCTGTGGCTCCAAAAGCCAACGAGAAGTTTCGAATCTGAAACGAAAATCATCCATACTTTTGCACACTCATATAATGCACCCATACAGTTTACTACACGCAGCTTAAACCCTTTACTGGGCACATAAACGCTCAAGCATCTGCACAGGGACGATACATCGAATTCTTGTCCACACTTCTGAATTACTAACTTTTGCTGTCCATTATTATCCATTATCCAGAAACAAATGTACTTGTTGCTAAATTTGCTTGTAATTACAACTGCGTCAGGAATGGATTGGGCTGTGCAGAAAACTGTTAAGTTATATGGCAAGTAATGGTACACAGGCAAGACCTGGTTTGATATAATGGTTCAAGCTTTATCTCACACATTTCAAATTTCACCAGATCGATAATGGTCACCATGGGAAAAATCTGAAATTAAAAGCAATTCCACTAATGACAGTCTAGACAGATAAAGTTTAAGTAAGCTCTCTTCAATATGGTAATAGGCAAAACTCCAAGACTGCAGTAAGTGGACACAAACAACACTAAAGTTATGCCTGGTTTCGACCATGCCATTGCCGTTCTGTTGTACCGCTGCCGTTCTTCCGTTCCGTAGCTGCCGTTGCCATTACGGGTGAGAACGGAAATGCTGGAAACGTCTTTTCCGTATACATAGGGATGAAGAGACCAGAACGCTGACTGGCTGTCCACCAACGGCAGAACGGCAAAAAATAAGATTCGATCCTATTTGCTACGGAATGGGAGTTATGGCGCAACGGCAATGGCACAGTGGAACTTTTTACGTAAGCAACGTAATTCTTACGGCTCTTACGTAATTCTTACGGAATTTACGTCACGGCAACGGCGAAACGGCAATGGAATGGTGGAAACCAGGCATAACACAGAATTAAATTATAATAGGACTTTGACAAAAAATGATGACCAGAATATTAAGCTTCACAGCATCATCACGCACCTTATCATGTGAATTCAGATCATTGTAAGGAATGCTCTGTGGCATGTAGGAATGCAATAAGGCACAGAATGCTAGTCCATCATTCCAGCTGCTACTGAAGTTGGTAATGTCGATGCCCTGCCAAACATTACATTCTCAACAGTGTATTGTTGTATATAAACGTCTTAGCAATCAATTTTCAGGTAATGGTCCCAGAATGTCTGATAACTTTCATCACAGCACATGTCTGTGGGCGCACTCTGTGCTCCTCCACAATTCCGCTGCTGTCTGTAACATAACGTTCAACAAGAGTACTTTCTTGAAAGGACTTTCTGCTGCACTGCTCCTATCCCTGCGACTCTGCCATACTGTGATAGGTTTAAACATACTCATCTGTTTAATCACACATTTAGGACACATGCAGCTAAACCCTACATGCCATCCCCCAGCACCTCTGAAGTTATGACCATATAGCACTTTAATAAATTAGATTATTATTATTATTATTATTATTATTATTATTACTCTTGGACAGATGGAGTGAGATGACAGTCCTGATGCTTAAGAAACAGAGATGAAACACTGATGGCAAAATGCAGTGTAAGTTATTAATACAGCAGAAAATTGGACTAATGTCTGCTGACTCATCATGCATGGCTTGGCTGTGGCACAGAAACTGTAACATTAATTGTGAACACAGTGGCCTGCATAGATACAGCTAGGGATATTTAATAAATTGCAAAAATGCAAACTGCGAATTATATGTTTGTTTGCGCAATGGGCAGCAGCTTTTATGCTGTGCTGCCTACTGCCTACTGCTAACGCTGGTCCATATGCCACTTCGATTGTAAACCGCCGCTCTTCAGGTTTCCCTGGTTGCGTTCTTTTTCAAAATCTGAGAAATCTAGATCGATCTAGATTTGTCAGATTTTGAAAAAGAATGCAACCCCTGTTAGCAGTGGTATATAAATTCTGGACCTTTACTGTTTTCATATCAGCTCCGTGACTACACTATCAACATCAAGAACTATGCTATGACGACTGTACTACGGTAGTTACAACAAATACCAACACAAACCGTGTATGTGGCTGTACGATTCTGGCACCATTTCAATAGGGCATTACGCTTTGAGCCACCGAGCTGCTTCGCTAAAGAAGCCAAAGGATCGACAGACTTCGCCACATGACCACTGACAGTCATGAGATATGCAGATGGCTTGTCAGTCTTCTCAGTAACATCTCTGCAGAAGTGCAACAGAAATGACCGTTCACCCTTCACTTCAGTAACATGACAATAACACGAGAATTCACAACTAAGATGCAGTGAGAAAAAGAAATGGCAAAATAATGTGGAAAATATCATACATAACGTGGGCCAAAATAAACATGACCACTTAATATTCTTTCCTGAATAACTAGAAAACTACAGATGGTAAGTATACATTTTTTGCACGAATTATGTCCAGCTTGTGCTGATAAGCTTGCACTGAATATGTACACACCAGGTTTAGTAACTTTATTTCACACTGTGGTGACAACTGCCAAATCCTGACCACCAGCAAAACAGAAGCATATTGTCACAAAAATTTAGATTGAGGTCTACATCTGACAAAAACTCAAATTGTACGACATTTTCAACATGGTACTAAAGCATTATATCAAGAATTCTAATACAGCATCACAGAGTAGCAAGCATTTCACTAATGCACCAGTTGAAGTAATAAAATAAGCACAGCTGCATATTACAGGCATGTTCTGGTATACACTTCCCTTGATCTTATCTGGGCAAAAATCACGTAGTCATGATAAATTAAATTTAACAGTTTTCTAGATATTTGGAAAAATGCAGGGCCACATTTAATAAGGACCACCCTGCTGTACACTACAGTTCAACAATGAGCCTATGTGTATGCATCATTCATTAACTCCTTCGGTCCTTCCCCATTAAACTGACAAAACATAAGATAAATAGCATCATCTACCCATGAAGAGTCTTCTGCCGTGCCGACTTGTTGGAAAGAATTCCAGTCAGAGGTTTCCGAGCACTGGTGGCAGCACCAGCTGCAGCTACTGGCTGTAACACACTGGCTTCTGCTACAGCACATTTTGCTTCATCCGTAGCACCGACTGCAGATCCCTCAATAGTGTTCCGCTTACCACTACTAGTTGTACCAACAACCTTATTTCCTGATGGCTGTGACCAGTATCGCATTAGAACAGGCTTAGCCACTGCCGGAGGTACTGAATCTCTCGCTGGGTGACCAAAGTTATTTGTTCTTCCTGATCGCAAGTCACGGCCTGAAGAATTGGCACCGGGCATATCCACCGATTTAATCTGTTCTTCGATAGATGAGATCAGCCTCTGGACAGACAGATTTGGCTGGCTCCCAGACGATGAAACGGATGAAGAAAGACTTAGATCACTGGCTCGACGTCCGGACTGGTGAAAGAAAGAAAGTTCACGATCGACTGAACTCAGGAAATGTTCCCGCATGGTGACTCCAGAAGTAGGAGGTGAACTTTCACGTTCGTGAATTTGCTGCATTGTTCGCAGTCGTGCAAGTTCCGTCTGTGTTGCCTCAAGTTCTCGACGAACGGTGCACTCGTGATCACGAAGAGACTGATTCTCTGTTCGAAGTCGCTCCATGTCTTCCTGTGCTTCGCTTCGGATGTCAACAGCCACAACGACTGCAGTCTGCAGGTCACGTTGAAACGACTCCCATTCTTTCCGCTCCGTATCAAACTGAGCCGACATCTCTGATGCCGCTCTCTCAGCATCTGCCACTCGCATCCGTGCAATCCGCAGGTCTGACTCTAGTCGTGCAATTACTGCTCTCTGTTCTTCGGTGATGCGCGAGCTGCTGATGCGCAGTGCATTGATGGCACTTCGAGCCTCTTCCGTATCACGCTGAGCTTCACGCAGACGTTGGTCCATTTCTGCCGACTGGCACAAAGCACTGCGCTGAAATTCTTTCAACTGATTCTCAGCATCAACGAGCTGAGAACGAAGCTGTACGCAGTCTGATTTAGCTGACGTCAACTCAAGCTGTGAATTTGCCAACAGTCCTTCAAGCTGCTGGCAATGAGCACACAGATCCTTTTGTACGTTGTCTGCAGTAACCGGTGGCTGTATCAGGTGACAGCGCTGCAACTCGTCAGCATTCTGCAAGATCTTCTCGCTCAGATTGGTCACCTGCATCTCCAGCATGTACTTCTCGGAGAAAATGTCTGCCAGCTGTTCTCGGAGAGAAACAGTCATGCTGTTAAGTTCCTGTTTGTCCGATTCCAGCAGTTCGAGAGTGTTACAAAGCTCAGCCTGTTTCAATAGCAGTTCTTCGCGCTCCTCTTCTGCACTGCGGACCAACGCCATCAGCTGACGTTCATTTTCTGACCGTTCTTCTGAACTACCATCACGAAACAGAAGTGTTTTAAGGTGATGGATCTGTCGGCGTGAATTCTCTAGTTTCTGCGTCTGCGTGCACAGTGATTCCAACAGAATCGTACGCTCATCTGCAAGTCGCTCATTTTCGGCAGTCAGAGAGTTGATTGCATTCTGGAGGTCACCAAGCTCCTGCAGTGTAGCAGCAAGTTCCTCGTTCGTGCTGTACTGGGTCTCCTCCATTGCTAAGAGGCGATCCTGCAGACATGCCATTGACACCTCACTACCACTCCCTATGGTCAAAGCCCCTTCACTGGCATGGTCCCAATTTGCATCTAGAGATCCGGCCGAAAGTGCCAGATCTCCGTCATTCTCTCGTGCGTCACCACTGTCACTCAAAGTATGCAATTTGGATGTTTCTCTGCCGGCGACACTTGCCCCATCATGCTCGCTGGCATCACGAGCTTGCAGCAGCGTCAGTTTCTCTGTGTCAGTGAAGTGTTCGATGGTTACATTAAATTCTGCAAGTCGGTCACGCATCATCTGGTTCTCATGACGCAGCAAGCTAACCTCATCCGCTTCAGCTGACGAAACAGCCGCCACTTCACGCAGCTCACGGAGTTCTATCTTTAGCCGCTCGGCTTCAGTACGACGAGTCTCAGCCACCTGAAGTAGCTCAGATATCCGATCTTCAAAATGCCGGCGCTCACGTTCAAAGCTGGCAAGAAGTTCTGCATTACATGCCATCGAGATGCTGACCGGCGACGAACGTGGAACATCTGCACATGAATCGACATTCTGGACACTTGATGCCCGATGCAAAACACTAGCGGTATGATTTCTCGCATCAGCAGAACCAGGTGACAACTGAGAAATATTCTGAAAACTCCTGGTGCGTTTCAGTGGTACAGGAACATCCAGCAACTTTCCTGACATCGTCGACTTTGCTGGCACATCACTGCTGCTGCCCACTTTGGAAACCGGTTTAATGCCAGAACCAAACACGATGTCTGAATATCGCTTAACCTGTGCTCGTGGTGTACACTGCTTTGTTGGCATCTTTGAACCTACGAGATGTTCTCCACTTGACAAACTTGCTAGCGTAGGTCGACTTTGACATCTTATTGTGTCCAACACTTTGAGCAAGCTTGACTGAGAATGATCTAATGAGGTCATCAGACTTGGTTTGGACACATTCACCTCACAGGCACAACATGGAGTTGACGTGACATGTGGTCTGTCAGAACTGACTAGAAAACTTTCTGCATCATCATTTGCTTTCTTCATCACCTCGGTGCATCACTGCCAAGCACAACAAACACATAATGAAATATTACTAAAATACCCCGTTATCAGTGGTCCTCATAATCTAGTGACGACTGAGATGATAATCGAATCGCAGTCGAAAATCGAATACTTTGGCCACAATCGAACGCAATCGAAATCGCGATATCAGTAAGGCATAGTGTGATTTCGATCACACATGCTTTTCAGGAGCTGTACAATCTCCGTAGTGTGCGCTAACAAGCCATCTGACCCGGGCGTACTGTAGGCCTACAACAAAGTCAGCAGTCAGTGAAGTGCACTGACGGAGGGAGGGGGTGGCGACTGGACGGGTGGACGGCGATCACATGCGGTAATTAGTGTCAGTAGAAGCGCTATCTCATCTGCCGGCATGCAGCTGATTGTACGTGGCCACAGCTGCTGAGCAGATCTCTAGTAGCGCTGACATCACGGCACATCCTGAGTGTGTGGACACGGGAGAGTCGACGACCTTTGCCGCTGAATGAGACTTAAGCCTAACTGATTGTGAGTGAGTGACTGAAATGAGTATGCCAAAGTTCGTGAATAGGACAGACTTAATCTAACAAAAGCCCTGTCCACACTTGCAATTATAGTCGCAGATTCACAGACAATAATCGCCGAAAACGGCGACTATAGTATAGTATACTCTATACTTTACACTGTATAGTCAAACGGCCACTATACAATGTAAAGTATACTTCCGTTGTCGATTTCGGCGACTGTAGTCGCCCATTAAAGGCGACGGTAAGCACTTGTCACTTAAGCCTATTTGCTGTGATCAAGACTGGAAGAGATACACTGCGAGGCCTTCAACCAACTGGGGGGCCTAAGCCCCCCCCCAAAGGGAGTGGCAAAAAATTTGTACAACCATTTTAGTTGTGCAAAAGGGACAAATATTATGAGAAAGTCTTATGTTTAGTAATAGTGAGTGTGAATGTGGCTAAATATATGCCGCAGAAATGTCAAATATGACAGATTTGTGGCTATCAGGTGTTTTTTTCAAGCTCTAAATACTCCAAAACTCGCTTTCGGCTGGGGGAGCTTACGACGCTCCCCCAGACCCCTCAGTCGGCTGGGGAGGAGGACACCCTTCCCCCTCGACGCCTTCGGCGTCTCGATCTCGGTGCCTTCCCCCCAACACAAATTCCTGGCTACGCCTATGGTGAAGTTTATTATTGAACAGAACCACTAATGTCGAGGCTCCAGCAAGGCCATATTTATGGAAAATTCAGAACAGACAAATATTCTGCAACCTTTCAACGTCACTTATGCAAATAATTCACAAATTCATTAGCTTTTTAATTACACTTATTATTTGTTAACGTTTTCATGAATCATACCCCCAACCTCATTGACCACGCGCAGGATCATACCCATTTAGCGTAGTGTGTGTCTGAAATTTTTCTTCGCAATACGATACGATACGATTCGATACTATGCATGGACAACAGACGTTACAGTCGTTACTTGAATTTACTTCTCCTCTCAGTGGGTGCGTTCTTTTTCACAATCTGACAAATCTAGATCGCTCCGAGCGAAACGCTCCGCGTTCTTTTTCACCGGACTGTGTCGATCTCGTCTTAATCTAGAGCGATCTAGATTTTGAAAAAGAACGCACTCAGTGTGACGGAACCGTCTTGAACACTGTAC
>Ga0209681_1000141_pt1 | contig 18532 bp, 5 predicted proteins | sample WorMetLIZISLAND2_3_FD_187416 | JGI IMG/M metagenome (GOLD analysis project Ga0209681, IMG submission 187416) | Marine gutless worms symbiont microbial communities from Max Planck institute for Marine Microbiology, Germany - Olavius clavatus LIZARD... ... | reverse complement strand
ATAGCATTGTAATGTGGAGATTCTTGCGCAATCGTCGACTGCTTTTGTGCTTACACACAATTTTCAGGGCACTCATATATTGGGCGCATCGCGCGGTCGTCTTAGCGATAGCGTGGCATCTTGTTTACATAAGCCTAGCTATAGCCAATTTGGTGTTCAGCTCAGTAGCTCGGACAGCTACTGGCTTGTTGTGTCGTGCAGTGGGATAAATCATTTAGTTACCACGGTATCAACTAACAAATGTCGGTCTGTGGCAACGACACTGTTAAATTTTCTGACGCCCGAAAACCCCCGTCAGTGCAAACGTCTTGCCTCTATCTTTGACGGTGCCAAACGTTAAAAATTATAACTGTTCGAAGTCTAGGCCGTGATGCAAATTTTCGAATTTTAAGGGATAAAGGGCTACATATAAAACATAATTCCCAAGACTTGCACAAAGATGCATATTTTGGTGTATAGGTCAAATCGGCATACTGTGTCCGTCGACAGGCACGCATGATGCAGAAACAGTAAAAAAAGCTAAAAGAAAAGAAAGTCGCGAATAATGATATTTGATATATAGGCCCAGACCATACACGTAGACCAATCGCTCCCAAATTGAAGTTATAGTGAGGTCGCTGATGTATTCACTCCAATTTTCGTGCCGATCGATTCGGGGGTTTTGCTCCTAAGGGTAGTCAAATTTGGAAACAGCAGATTAGAAATAGCATTGCCACAAATTGCTGTTGTTGTGTGACTCGTCTGAATTATAGGGCCCGGCACTTTTTGTGTACAATGATGCCGTCTTCTCAGACGCCGACTGGAAAGGAATTCGCATGTTACATGAGAGCATTAAGGAAGATGACCCGATGAAAGTTGGACGCTTTGGATTAGGATTCAAGTCTGTCTTTCACATGACAGGTTGGAATGCTGTTGTCAATAGCTCACAAGTTAAACAATCCTGGTTTTGTATTGTCTCAAATGTGATACTGGGTGATAATGTAATCACGGTAGTCATAGTTTGTGTAACTAGCACCCTGTAAATTTCACCCTATAAATTGTCTCCAGTCCCTAGGCTTAATAATTCAATCATTCAATCAATCAATCAATCTCCATTTTTATAGTGGCCTCAAAAATGGTAGAAACTACTGCCAGGTTCACCGGAGAAGTTTAGCTAATGTCCAGGAAGTTAATGTCAAGAAAATAACCAGAAATGACTTGGAAAACAGATGGGTTTGCCCTGTTTGCTTTGTACTGCAGCATTATTTTGTACATTGTGTATTGGTTCGCGAGCGCTCAGCTTAAAGTGACCGTTATTGTCATTTCGCGTGGATGTCTGTGAGTATGTCCGTTTGTCTGTCCAGACCTGGGAGGTCAAATGTCTCGGAAACTAAGGAAGATAGAGGGTCGGTTACTATTGAGAGCCTATAGGAAAGTGGCCAGGGGCTATCGAATGGTGATGTCAACGATGACGTCACGTGACTCTATGACGTCATAGTCGTGACGTCACACATCAAAATGCTTCTTCTCCGTCAGTTGTTGTCGGAATTAGACCTATTTTAACATAATCATCTACTGCACAGTGCGTCCAAAAGGTCCACACGGATAGTCGATCCGGGCATCGTGAGTTTCGTGACCTCAGAGGTTACGTCATCACGTAAAAATTTTCAAAGCTAAATATCGTTTCATCATAGCATCACTTATCATATGAATGTGTTAAAATATTCACATGTCTTGACATATATGATTGTGTTGTCAGATCTTCCCAGTGTCTTCAGTGGCGAAGGAATAGCTTTCATTGATCCATATATGCGCTATTTCAAGAAAGAGATTAATGGAGAAAGAACATGTGACCCAACGTCAACATATCTCTGGCATTTGCAGAAAAAGAAAGATGAAATTTCTAGACTGTCACATCAGTTTGAACCATATTTACAACAGCTGTTTGGTATAACTCAAGACACTTTTCTGCAAATTGGAGGTTTTCGTGGAACACTGTTTCGTTTCCCGTTTCGACAACGGGAAATGCTGAAAACAGCATCATTGGCTAACTTTGCAAACCTGCTGTCAGCAACTGTATACGACACAGAGAAGATTAAAACGCTTGTACAGTCTTTGGTGGCTGATGGAAATCACATGTTGTTGTTTCTTAAAAGCATTGAAAGTATTGAGGTCTATGAGAAGCATCCAGGAAGTCAGCCAAAAAGATTACTCAAGGTTTCTGTTGAGCCAGATTACTTAGAAGTTATCAAGACAGGACGGCATGAATTTCAGAAAAAGGTCAGTCAAAGCATCATGCAACACGAAGTCGGCGGCAATTCCGTTTCTACTACATATCCTCTTGCAATTCATACATTGGATGAAACTGGAAGTAAACTCTCAGAAACAACATACTGGCTGGTTTCGCAGTATTACGATGCCGAGAGTGAATGCAAATCAATCAAAACAGATACAAAGTTGGGCTATTTGCCTCTTGTCGGAGTTGCCATAAAACTAGACACTGATCTGGATAAGAAAGACATCTGCGTGGAACTTCCTTACGGACACATATTCTGTTTCTTGCCTTTGCCGCTGGAGAAGGCAAGCCCAACAGGACTTCGTGTTCATGTGCACGGCTGTTTCGCTATTGATCAGAATCGAAGACATATCAAGTGGCCTACAGCAGATCAGACAGGACCAGTCAATGATCCTGCTCTCACATGGAATCAGTTTCTGGTCAGTTCTCTGCTGCCAAAAGCGATGACACAGTTGATAACATTTCTCATACAACTACAACAGAAAAACGAGATCGCGGTAAATATGCTGCCCGATGTGTTGAAACGTGAACTAGACAAAAAGACAAAGAACAACCCAGAGTATTTTGCACGGCTGGTCTATGCAATAATTCCAGACGTCAGCGTTGTTACACATCAGTGGAGAGCTTTGGTTGTCGCATTTGAAGAAGCAATGATTGGCCGACAGCCGTTATTCTTCTCGCCTTCACATCCCTGTGGACGATGGTTGCACTGGGAAGATACAACTTTTGATATTATGACGAACAATGATCGTGAAAGTCATCTGCTGCGAACTGTACTCTACACTGATAACAGAAATCTGGCATTCATTCCAGATTATGTGATGAAGCTTCTGCCAAAAGAGGCCGCACGCATTACGGTGTACAAAGTCTGTGAAAGCCTATTGAGCGTGCAAAGTGAAATGACGCTAAGTTACGATGATCGCGTTGTATTACTCGGATACGTTATGACGCATCTCAGAATTCCACAAGACGTCAGACATCTATGTGGTTTAAATCTGCTTCCACTTGCAGATGGTACGTGGACAGAATTCAGAACAAACTCGCCAGACAAGGAAAAGGTGTACGTTGATTCAAAGGATCATCCATGCTCTCTATTGCCTGGTCTTGAAAGTCGTTTTCTCAAAGTCAGTGTTGCGCCAAGATCGTGCAAAGAGCTTGCCAAACAAAGTAAGCTTAATATATAACTAACTTTCTCTATTGTTTATTATATCCAACAACTCTTCACTTCTGTAGTTTGTATTAACTGTGCTTAATCTATATCTACACCGTGTCCCAGAAAAAAACCATAATTTCGCAATGTGTTGAAATATTTTTTAAAACAATTTTTGAAGCATTTGGTTCAGGAATAATTTGTGCATGACACAGCGTAGCATATATTCGCAAAAATTTATTTACGTGGTAGTAAGACGAATTGAAACCGCATCATGTACAAAATGCACAAAATCTGCTGTAATACTACATTATAACACTCGAAATCAGCGAGTAGCAAAGTTAAGCATTAAACGTTACATAGGCCTTCTATTCAACAGATAGGCCAAAGAGCTACATGTAAATTGAGCGCAAATGTTGTCCAAAGTATCCCTCTTTGGCTTTCACGCACGTGTCACTCGGATTGAGACGGCGTCGTCTTCGTCACTGATTGTCAGCCGCACCCGACTGTCTACCATCGGTGACCGAGCTTTTCCGGTCGCCGCTGCTCGTGTCTGGAACAGTCTCCCTGATCATGTCACATGCACCTTTTGTAGCTGTCTTCCGGTCGCGACTCAAACCCCACCTGTTTAACATTTCGTACCCTTCCCCCTTGTGATTGTACAGTGCCTGCGCAGTGACGTTTAGTTACTTTGGACACTTTAATCGTTCTTGCTTGCTTGCTTGCTTGCCACTGTCTGAGAGCTAGAGCGATATGTCTGCGGTCCAGCTGTGCCCACACTTGAACTAGCTGATGTTTCAACTCGTCGATATTCGCTATGTGTGTCTGGTACACTTTCTCTTGCACGATACTCTAGACAGAATAGACGACAACATGATTTAAGTCTGGTGAGTTCGAGGCCATGCACAAAACTGGTGTCAGTGGGCACTGCGCGCAACAGACGTCATGTGTTATGTCACGTCAGGCAAAGGCCTCACACTGGTGGTGAGTAGGCCCTATGTAATAAACTATACCATGCAGAAATTAGTCCTGAACAAGGTGCTTCAAAAATTGTAAAAAAAAAATATTTCAACAGATGGCAAAGTTATGTCGAAAATTAAAGTGGCTTCTTTTTTTTCTGGGACACGGTGTATGTAACATTGCAGTGCTTACTGCAAATCGTTTATTTTCGATTTGTGAATTGTCATATCAGGGTACAATAGAGAGTTAACCCGTGAAGCATTAGTGACCACAGATAATTGCTTAAACGTGACATAGATTGCCGTGTAACTCTTTTGTGATAATCTTCAAAAGTTTGGGGTATATTGTTTGATTTAGAGAATTACCAGACTACTGGTGTCTAACAGTATACATAAAACTGACGTGTTTGCGTAGTATCCGTGCACAATCAGAAAGAGGGTAGGGATGAGAAAGCAAACAGGAGGGAAGAAAGGGAATGGCGGTGAGGGTGAGGAGAAGCATGGGTACAATAGGTGGCCCATTACGGACTACATTTAAAGTATAAGAATTTTGGAGGATTTTAGACATCTAATAACCTTACTGTTAACTTGAATGACACACGTTACAAGGAGTATCATGCTAAATATTAGGTGTCACCGTCATATTATGATACTCCCGACGTTCATATTTACTGCGATTGCGTGGCGCTTGACGGGTAATCTTGCCAAGGGGGACCGGCGCCTCTGAGGGAAGAGAAGAAAGGAGAGGGGAAGATGGGGAAATAAGCATTTGGGCATGAATGGTAAGGAAGATCGCTTTAGGCGATGGCTTGACTTGCACAGCAGCGTAGGAGCATATTCGGTAGTTTTTGATAAGCTCTTATTTAGGCCTACACATTGTTGGCTGCATCACAGGGGTGTCAATCATTGAAAACTTAATTGATGTCAGAGTCAGACACTGCAGTTATCCATGTTTTGAACTGTTAAATATAGAATTATATACATTATGGTCACAACGAAATAGTCTGTTGATGAGCAAAGTGCACACAACGCAGTTACTTAATGTGCCTGTCTGTTATATTGACATATTTGAAAGTCATTGCACAGGTAGCCTTTACAACTTTACTGTTGCACTCTATTGATTTACTTGTTACTGTTAACAGTTGATTATTACGCTGTTTACTTGCAGATTTAACACAGCTTACAGATCTCGACCCTATAGCTGTTGGCAATCTGATGCCGAAACTGTTTGCACAGTGGAAATGCACATCTGAAATTTCCAAGAATGAGGCACCGTGGATCGATCACAAGTGGATTGCATTGCTATGGCAGTACTTGCGTTCTCATTTTGACACGACACTTAATAAGATGGAAGATTTGCACATCCTTCCACTCGCTTCAGACTGTTCACATATGCTCAAACTCAGTAAACAACATGCAGTAATTTCAAGACCTGCACCGCCTCAGTTTGGCTCTGCATTGCCAATCTCTGTATTGCCAAGCGAACTGACCATACTTTGTGACAAACTTGGAATTTACATCATTAATGATCCCCATCCAGAGTTGCACAAACATTCGCAATTCTTTGGCAGTTATGCATTTCTACCAACTGCACAGGGAATGCTTCAAGCTATGAGTCGACTGCTTTCAATAAAAGGCGAATCTTTCGTGGCTAAGCAGCTTCTGGAATGTACGGACAAAGTTCGTTCTTGTCTGACGCATCTTCTCGCAAAAGAGCTTAGTTCGCTGAGCCTTTCACAGTCAGACAGACAGTTGTTACAAATTCTTCCGATATTTATGACAGTCGATGGAAGTGGCAGGGAGAAAGCGCGATCTGTGTCACTCACAGAAGTGAGCATTGCAGCGCCACCTCTGCGTGAAGGAAAGATACCAGTACCAAGTCCAAAGGTTCTCTTGAATCTCGAAGATGACAGTTCAAGACATCTTGCTGCAGCTTGTAATGTGGTACCGAAATCAATTGCCAAAGCACTTGTGGAAGATTATTTTCCTGGTTTGACAAGTGATTGGTATTCGACGGAAGAACTGATGGCATTTATGAAGTATTTTTGCGAGAACCTTAAACGGTTTCAGCAGGAGTACTATAATATTGAAAAGTTTGCCAAAGAGATCAGGTTTGTACAGAAAGCAGATGGCTCTTATGTTAGGCCATGCGACGTTTTTGATGAAGGAGATAAAGTAATTGCTCAGCTATTCAGCAGTCAGGCAGCATTTCCAACAGGAGAATTAGCTAAACTCACGTATAGAGATGCACTGAAAGCAATGGGTTTAAGAAACTCGTCTTCAGTTACAGCGACTGAAATGCACGAGATAGCCATTAATTTGTGTTCTGAGAACTTTCCAGCTGAAGAGAAGAAGGGAGTTGCAGATGCTTTTAATCGCTTGTTAAATGGTCGCTCGGAGTTGTTCAGTCACTCACTTAAAGGACTGCCAAGTGCAACCCTCCGAGATAGACTAATCAATTTGCCGTGTATTCCAATAATGCGTGAACCTATGGATTCTCACAATTATCCACAGTCACTGGCATTTTACGGCAAGAAGGTACGTAATGGTTTTGCTACACCAGCTGAAGTAAAAGCTGCAAAGTACATTAATCTCGTGGGCTCCGTGCAACCTCTTGTTGATACACAGGGTCTTGCAGTACTAGCAAAGACGTACGGCTGGAATAATGAGCCTAACATTGAAGATGTCAAACAGCATCTCACAAATACCACAGACTGCTATAACTCTCAGCAGAAAGTTCAAGTTTTAAACATCATACGTTCCATTTACCGATTTGTGAATGAACACAAACATGTGAAATCTTTTGTCACTAATATGACAGACAGGAAGTGGATATGGAATGGTGACGGCTTTTCATACCAAAGCCAAGTAGTACTGCGTAACGATCCACTCGATCTGAAACCTTACAGGTTCACACTTCCGGAAGAACTTTCTGAGTTTTCTAAGTTGTGGACTGTGTGTGGTTTTAAAAGAACAAGTGATCTTTCTGAAGTCTTGCAAGCAGTTAGTGACACACACAAGCGTGAGGGTGACTTAAATGAGAGTACAGTCAATCACGATATTCAGCTTTGTGTTAACATTCTTAATTTCCTGGCAAAACACAAAAGTCAGGATCATGAATCTCTGCTTATTCCAATCAATACAAAGAGTGGCAAGCTGCAGATGAAACCGGTTACAGAGTGTACTTATGTTGACACAGAGTGGTATCAACATGACTTTGATGTTGAAGATTTGCAGGCTGACGTCTTCTTAGTTCATGAACTAGTGCCACTCAAGACTGCAGAACAGTTGAACATTCCAAGTCTTATCAGTCGGACGCTAGGAGTTGTGGAGTTAGATATTGGATTTGGGCAATCCGAACCACTAACTAGACGACTGAATGCAATTCTCAGAGATTACACTGATGGTCTAGCAGTACTAAAGGAACTGATTCAGAATGCAGATGATGCTGGTGCTTCTGAAGTCTGTTTTCTGTATGATGAACGATACAACGAAAATGCGCGGCACATACTTCTTGATCAAGGAATGAAGGATCTTCAAGGACCGGCGTTATGGACTTACAACAATGCTGTTTTCACTGACAGTGATTTTGAGAATATTGTTAAACTAAGTGGTGCTACCAAGGAGAAGGATGGCGAAAAAATAGGTCGTTTCGGTCTTGGTTTCAACGCCATTTATCACCTTACTGATGTCCCATCATTTATCAGTCGTGGAAATATTGTATTCTTTGATCCACACACAACATACCTGGGACGTGCCATAACAAACAAAGGCAAACCTGGCATCAAGTTAAATCTGGAAACTCATCGACATAAAATACAGCGTTTCACTGATCAGTTTAAACCATATAATGGTCTGTTCGACTGCGATCTCAGCAAAGACTCCACAATGACATCATATCAAGGAACTCTATTTCGATTTCCTTTGCGAACAAAAGAACAGGCGATAAAGAGTGAAATCAGTAGCCAGTATTACAGTGACAGTGAGATGATGAAGTTGTTAAAGCTCTTGGAGACTGCTGCACATCATATACTGATGTACACTCAAAATGTACACTTGATTAAAGTATTTCATTTGACAGAAGCAGCAACTTCAGCACAAGAAACGACTTTATGGCTTTCAGTAGAAAGAAAGCTTGTGAAAGTACTGCGAAATGTCATTTCACCAGCGAAATTGCTGCCAAAGCATACAGAAAAGTCCATGACAGGCAATACACTTCCGTATAATGTTTTACAGCAGTGTAGTTTACTGATGAAGAACTACAAAGAAAAGCATTTGGAAGGAAGTCTATTTTGTGAAATGTCTGCCATATATAACATCACAGTAAGCTACGACAGTGTAGCAGACACAAAATTTGCTGGCACGGCCTCAAAAAGCTCGGACAGCTACTGGCTTGTTGTGTCGTGCAGTGGGAGAAATAAATCACTAGCGCTAGCTCTCCAAGATTCATCACTTATTCCTGTAGGAGGTGCTGCAGCTCAGCTTGAAAGAATTGATGAATCAACTTTTAGAGCAGTCAACATCCAATTTGGCTTACAGTCAGTTGGCATGGTCTACTGTTTCTTACCACTACCAATTCAGTTCAATTTGCCAGTACACATTAATGGATATTTTGCTGTTCATTCGAGCAGAACTCATCTGCATGAGAGAGTTGCTATGGATAAAGAAGATAGGCGAGCAATCTGGAATGAGGAACTGATAAATGACGCCGTGTGTCAAGCATACTGCATTCTAATGGAAGATTTGACAAGATGTTCACAGACAACATCGTATAATATCTGGCCAGTAGCAAAATCTCTTAAAGAGATTGGACACCTGACAACACACTTATATCAGTCTTTGTATTATCGCATTTGCACGGATGAAAACTGTGCCGTTATTAAAGCTGATGAAGGTTGGGTGTCTCTAAACAGATGTAGGCTACTCAGCCCAGATTTTAGAAAAGACGAAATTGCAGAATGTGCGTTACACGTACTGAGAATAACTGCAAAGCAAACCAACAGAATCGTTGACATTCCAGAAGTGGTGGTGAAAACGATGCTTGAAGTAGAATCATGCAGAACATTATTGCAGCAAAAGTTTATTGACAAACCGACGTTCTTCAAAGACTGGTTCTTGCCAAATATCAGAAAAATTGATGCACCGACAAGAGATAAGTTGATACTTAAGTGCCTGTTCGATGAGAAACTGAAACACTTGCTAACAGACATTGAATGTATCCCAGTGTCTCCAAACGGTGAAGATCTAAAGACCATATCAGAACTTGTGCATCCTGATTGCAAGCTTTCAGAACTCTATGATGCTGGCGAAGGATGTTTTCCGTTATGGAAGTCAGGTGTAGCCAATAATGATGAAGAACGTCGCTGCATCCTCGATGCACTAGTGAAACTTGGAATGAAGAAACATGATCTTTCATGGGAAGCAATAGCAGACAGATGTGTGGTTATCCAGTCAAATCCAAGTACAGCAGCAAAGAGAACCACAGTCATAATGTCTCTAATTAGCTCCAATTTAAAAAGGCATCTGAAAATCTCTCAACGTGTCACCGAAACAATCTGCCGCACAAAGTTTCTACCAGTGATGAAGCAGCCTGCAAACTTTCCGATGACGTGGAAAGGGGATGAAGGTGTCCTTACCTCAAGCAAAGAAGGATATTTGCCAGATAAAACATACCTGGTGTGTTGTTCCTATCCTGTAATTGACCAGGAGTGTTTTCGTGCAGAGTACAGAGACGTCAAAAAAGTGCTGGGATTGCTTGACAAAGAAGTTGAACTGATCACTGCAGTTAACCAGATACGTGAACTGCAAAAAGCAGCAGCAGGGAAAAGCGATACAGAACGTCAACACGGCTTGGCTGTATTCCGTCAAGTGTACAGTGAGGTATTTTCTTTTTTAAATAAAGTTGTAACTAAACTGAACAGTCATGACAAAGCTGTGCTTTTTGAACTCTCAAAGACCAACTCTGTGCTGGTCGATGAAGGACTGTTAATGTTGCCAAGTAGATGTGCAACGACATTGACCCACAGAGGTTTGTCTTTGCTGCCGTACCTTGCTGAGATCCCACAAACAGCAGTCACACAGTATGGGAAAGTGTTGAAAGCTATTGGTGTGAAGGACACTTTTACTCTGACAGATTATGCATGGATCCTACATGAAGTGCAAGCACATAGCCAAAGTCGCAAACTTAATGCGGATGAAATGGAACTCGTGATTTACGTCATTAATCAATGTATTGACGTAGAGTGTAAAAAACCACGTGTAGAGACGATTCCAATGGAAAACTTGCCAGTGCCAAATGCAGCTGATCAGCTCTGTCCGGCCAGTTCCTTATGCTATAACAACTGTCCGTGGCTTATAACGCCAGAAGATATTAACTGCTGTCATCAAAAAATCACATATCCAGCTACTGTTTCCATTGGAATCAAGACTCTTCGTCAGGACATCATGAAACGGCATAGACTCGTACTGCCTTTTGGACAAAAGGAACGACTAGTGCAGCGAATCAAGCGCATTATTGAAAGCTACCCATTCAGTGAAGACATATTAAAGGAGATGCTACAAAATGCTGATGACGCTGGTGCAACTACAGTACACTTTATTCGTGACAACAGGTCACTTAAAACTGAAAAAGTGTTTGACGAAACCTGGAAGGCAATTCAAGGGCCAGCGTTGTGTGTATACAACGACAAATCATTCACTAAGAAAGACCTCCAAGGTATCCAGTTGTTAGGAGAGGGCAGTAAGTCTGATGATCCGGTCAAAACTGGACAGTATGGAGTTGGTTTCAATTGCGTTTATCACCTAACAGATGTACCTACTTTCTTCACAACAGTTAACGGTCATGGTACTGTGCTTTGTGCCTTTGATCCAAACTGTAAGTACGTACCAGGTGCTGATTCTCATAACCCGGGTGGAATGTTTCAAGTGACTGGTGATCTAGAGACAAACTTTTGTGACGTATTCAGTGGCTATTTTACGAAGCAGTATGACGTGTCAAAGAATGGAACGATGTTCAGGCTGCCTCTTCGCACAGAAGATATGGCCAGAGATTCTGAAATCATGCAAAAGGCAGTTACTGTAAATGAAATTCAATCGCTTTTCTTGGGATTCAGACTGGACATGTATGAGGCTTTACTTTTTGTAAATTCAGTCGAAGAAATATGTCTACGAGAAGTGACAGCTGGATCTTCAAACATACAGTTACAGAATGTGTATAGTGTACATGTGCAACTTACTGAAGACGCCAAAGCAAACAGGAACATTCTTCAGTCAAGGATTCAGAAAGCAGCATTCAAATTAAAAAAGAAACGTAAGAAATTATGTGAGGTTGAAATGACAGAAGTAGTGTATGAACTGATAACCGAAGACAGTGACAAGAAACGAGACACATGGCTAATAGTGCAAAGACTTGGCTTTGAGGATACTTTTCCTATTCCAAAGATTGTTTCTGATGCACATCACTGTGGTGATCTTGGTCTTCTTCCACTCGGTGGCGTTGCTTATCTCGTGCAGTCGTCCAGTTCTGGTAGCACAAGGAAATCTAACAAGTTATTCTGCTTTCTGCCACTGCCAGTGCAGTTGTCAGTACTGCCAGTGCATGTCAACGGACATTTTGTTCTCAGCAATGAAAGTCGTCGAGGTTTGTGGACAGACGAACACAGGTCATTTAAATCTGAATGGAATCGCTGTATCATGGAAGGTATTGTTGCTCCCGCTTACTGTACACTGATTCGTACATTGAAAGACAGTTTGAGAAACTGCAGTTCAGACTGCAACTCAATTGACAAAGCAAAAGCTGAAATCAACAAGTTTCATTCAGTTTTTCCGAAAATCACCAAAACAGCTCCAGTACCTTATGAAACTAATTTGACAGTGGCAGTTTATAAACATATTGGCGCCGAGAACCTTGACGTACTTCCACTGCGTTCATCAGCAAAGCAGCTACAGAATGTGAAGTGGATGGGTCCGCTTGGCTGTCCAAACAAGAAAGTGTATTTTGATGATTTAGAGTCTCAGATACAACCAGAGTTTACGAACCAGCTTTATTCGCGGACAGTCTTTCGTAGTTCTGGGCCAATTGGAATTCAGACATCAGCAACTGATCAGGAACTACCAACAACTAAAGATTTCTGTGCACATCTCAAACAAGCTCTGACGCGATGCGGATTCCTACTGTTTGCCTGCCCATTACGTCTCTGCAGAAACTTTGAAAAGGCAGAAGTTCCTGTTCAGAGAATTAAACCAGAGGCTTTGTTGGATTTTTTTGCATCATACAACCAGCCTGCGACACAGTGCAAACTTGGAAGTGTTCCGTGTAAGCTCAGTGAAACTCCATTAGATGAAATCAAATTTGTTGACGTGTTATTGAAATACTGCTCTAGAGTGACAGATTACAAGCGAAAACTCGAAGGTCTACCACTTTTGGTGACGAAGTCTTTGATATTGACGACGTTTAACAGTCAAAATCGAAAGTACGTAACAGATTACAGTGACATAGCACCCAATGCTCCAGACATGTTTGTGCATTCGAATATATCTGACGTGCTACAACTTCACCCCGAGGAAGATACCCACTTGTGCCAGCAGTTTGATGTTGCTGAGTTTTCTGAGCTGCTGCCATATATACTAGACAGTGACTACTATGGCTCTGAGAAAACAGTGAACATAAGTAAACTGGAAGAATTGCTGCAAGAAAACAATTATGGCAGCAAATGGCTTGCCAGAGTATGGTCATTCTTTGCATCATTTGTTCAATACAGTCTGTCATCAGTTCAGCCAGACAAGGCAAACACAGAAACAATCATGACGCCGGTCATTAACTGGTGTTTGCTTCCTGTGTCTTGTGGAAATCACGAGATGCTTGTTCCAGTTTGTCAGTCACATGCTGTATTAAACTTGAAGGAAGAAACGCAAAATGAGCTTGTTGATATTCTAAAAACACTTAGAGTTGCTGAAGTGAATTGGAAATACATCGTCAGAACACCTCATCAGTCATATTTCATGAAGTCACTGCTTGGAGACATTCACCAACCACAATGTGTTGTTCTGGTACTTAAGAATCTTCTTCAGCTGAGCACGTTGGAAGGTGTATTAAGTATGGAAAAAGGCTTGCGACTCTTGGCTTGTTTCTCAGATAATGTTACTCGTCTACGAAGTGATGATGACACAAAAAACGTCATTTCACAACTGCCGTTTTTTGTTTCCATGTACAACACACAGATTTCAATAAACAGAGCTCACACTTACGTTTTGCCTAGAGTAGACTTACCTGGCGACGGTATGGAAATATGGAGAAAAGAGTTGAACGTCACCTTTCTTAAACAGGAGTCAAGTATTGAGAAATTAGTCGACTACCTCGGTTGCAATTGCCTCACAGTCGTTGAAGCATACACTAGGTTCATATTCCCCCACTTCAACAAACTGTGTTCTGCCAGTCAGACGACTCATATTGCTTTTATCAGAGGTCAGCTGTTTGAAATGAAGCTGATTTGCAATAAACGGACAAAGTCTGAAATAACTACTTTAACGAAAGCACTGAAATCTTTAGCGTTTCTGCCGTCGCAGCAGACAGATGGTAGTCTTGTCACTGCTTCAAACTATTACGATATCACACATGAAGTTTTCAAAGCTATGTTGCCAAAGCACATGTTCCCACCACCTCCTTACTGTGGCCTGGATTGGAAAGACTTTCTATTGGACTGTGGCATAATTCACGAAGTAACAGAAGAAATGTTCATTGAATATGCCACCACTGTAGAAAGCAGAGTATCAGAGGAAGCAGAGGACGCAGTTTTTCAGCAGTCCAAAATATTGCTGAAACATTTCTTGCAGCGGAGTGACTTGCGATCAGCGTCATTTCTGGACAGCATCAAAAGCATCTCTTTCATACAACCGGATGAAGTTGATGAGCATTTGCAATACCTTCATCCGCAACACGGAATACGAGATGCCAAAGGTCGGTGGCGGTTCATCGCTCTGCAACATTCTGTGTTATCCCATAACAAAGAATTAATCTGGACTACAAAGAATATACTACCGCCAAGTATCAGTGAACATGCACTGAAGACGGGTGAGGATCAGCGTCACCGATCTGTGAACTTGATGCAGAAGTTGCAAGTGATTGTAGATCCATCACCAGATGATGTTGCTCAGCATGTTAAACAGTTGTGTACGTTTGTCATCAATAAGGATACTCGAGATTTACACAACGAAGCAATTGCAAAAACAATGCAAGGCGCACTGAGGTGTGTCTACACATTTCTGCAAAAGCATCTGCCATTAAAAGCAAGCGTTGTTTCTATTCTAGCTGACATACCATTTGTCTATGCCACAGACAGCTGTCGACTGCTTCGACCTTCACAGTTTGCAACAGAGATTTTAGAAAAACACGAAATCAAACCGTACTTAAATAAATTTCCGTTGCCACTTGGTAATTTTGTTTACTTGTTTTCAGAGCTTGGAACTACAAAAAATCCCACCACGTGTCAATATGCAGGAGTGCTTGAAGTCATCCATGATAAAACTGGGCAGCAAAAGTTGCTTCCAGATGAATCAAAAGCTGTTTGCACAGCTTTGAAAGGCATGTTCGCACTTATGCTGCATGACATGCGAGCGTCATTACCAGTACCAGAACGCATTTATTTTCCAAGCAGGTCGGATATGTTAATGTTGTCTTCAGACCTTATATACGTTGATGATGAAAGCCTCTTCAGAAGACTAAGAGGATTTAAGAAACCACTGCTGAATGACTTGAAGCCTATTTGTGAGTTGACTAATGAAGAAGACATCAAGAAAGTCTTGCAAAAACTGCCAGCCCTCCAACAGCCAACATATCTGTCGAGTATGGTGAAAGAATACCTAGATGACGGTTCCGAAGACACCAATTCAGACGTTGCAAATGAACTGAGAAACAGACTGCTGTCAGCAGAATTCGGAAATGGAGTGGCGCGCATTGCAAGAAACTGTCTCGCTAACAAGAGTCTAACACCAGAAAACATGAAACAAGCAATTCAGAACATTTGTATCCAGATGCAAAAAATTCGCATAACAGGCAAAAGCGAAATAAAAACATATCTAGAATGTGAAGGACAGAGAATAGCAAACAGTGAGAGATCTTGTCCATTCTTTCAAGAAACCATATCTGAACATGATAATAGCGTTTTACAGATTTATGTTCAACGCAATCCTGGCAACCTGGTAAACTTACACTGTCACGTTGCTAAGATAATCAACAAAGCTGCTGAAGATCGTTTGTTAACCGGTTTACACATGCTTTCGTTGATCATAGGCTGTCCATTGCAGGAAATTGATGAAGTCCTAACCAGTCACGGAATCGTGAAGCTTGATACTGCAATTAAGCAATTTGATCCACCAATTGGTAGTTATGTGCCTGAAAGCAAGCATTGCTTTTTGGTCCAGAATGTATTTGTATTTGAAATCGGATGGTTGGTGGCACTTGAAGTGGACGATCCGTTGGATCGTGGTGAGTGTGGCAGAGCAAAATACAAACTCGTGGAGATCACAGAGCGGCTTCACACAGACAGCGAATCTACAATGGCAGACAGGTACAGGGTAAAAGTTTCTACAGATGGCGAAGAGCAAATTGTCGACGCTATTTTGTTGTACGCTTTCAGCAGGGATGGTGTGTCAAATGATGTTTCAGAGCAAGATGATGATGAGGATGCTTGTGACAACAGGATCGTTCTTAGGCCACCAGGACCAGCAGATGAACCACCAGCAGAACCAAACATCCCTTCAGATTTGAGAGGCATCATCAACTGGTTGAAGAGACAGCTTAAAGAAGCCTGGACATTGCCTGAAGAACAGCGTCGTAAAGTCGTAAAACGGCTGAAATTGCAGTGGCATCCAGATAAACATCCCCCAGAAAAGAGTGTTCTTATGACGAAAGTGTTTCAGTTGCTTCAGAACTTGGTGGAAATGTTGGAGCAAGGCAGGTCAATCGACAACATAGGTGAAGACGAAGCATCACATTCATCAACAGCCAGCCGCGCAGACGACGACTTTATGCGTGAACGAGCTAGAAGTTACCGTCAACAAGAGAATTATTACTGGCAAGACACTAGACATTCACATAATTTCCACCGATCCAGTCACGGTCGGTTTACACATTCCAGCTATCGTGACCAATATGCCGATTTCTTTACAAATTTTCACCCTCCTCCCAATCCAGAACCTGCTGAGGCAGCACGGTGGATGCGACAAGCAAAGTACGACTTGGAGGCTGCGAACATCGAACAAGCGCCAGAATGGGCGTGCTACAAATGCTACCAGGTAAAAGCACGCACCTCTCACTTTTATACGCATTAGGTATGCAGTGAAAACACTGAAGAATTCAAAGTGTTATGAAATTTCGATGATCGCGTCAGTAAGCTGTCTCTTTGTATTATGCATGTTACATAAAGACAGCCATAGGCGCGAGTTTTAGAAATGACTACTGGAACAAAAGCACTGGACGACACTGACTCATCCACGCAGCCAACCGTTGCGAAACGACGACAGCGAAATGACATGACATGACGTGACATAATATTAACCGGCCTAGAAAGGCATGCGTAGCTAACGCGCTGTTTCTCTGCAGTAGCTGAGCTCCTTATTGTTACTACTAATATTAAGGTCCGTATTTGTCACATTTCTGTTTAGGGTCAGTGGTCAGAGGCATTAAAGCTGTCGGAAAAAAGTAACATTTTAGTCATAAAACATCGTCAGATATAATGGACTATCGCCAGCTGTTTTTCTGAATGCATTAGGCCTAGGGGGTTACCCAGTTCAACCTCCCCCAGACTACCGACAAATACAGCCCTGCTAATATAATGATTGTGATATTTACTTTTGGTTGGTAATGTGCAGGCTGCAGAGAAAGCACTAAGAGCGGCACACTTCTCACAGGATCGTAACCGCATGCCGTCCTACCAAACTACTGACTTGCTCCAGCTTACTGCCGGTCTTACTGATGCGGATCTGTCAGCTGCTGTAACAGAGCTCACTGCACTGCTCAAGGACGCAGACTACCTGCGTTACCCGACTCGTCATACGTCACCGCTCGTTCCACATGACGTTATCAGCACGACAACCAAATGTTCTGCCATTCAGCTCACATCACGACTGCTGCAGCTTTGTCAGCAGTTCGTTGAGCGACAATAACTAGCATCAGCCTAACTGCTGAACGGCTAGTTTTTGAGCATTAAAGCTACGTAAAGTGTTTAAAACATTTTATTGAGTATTAAAAACACTAAATGCGCATTTTTGGCGACGAGGTCAGTTCATAACCTTCAGTGTTCAAAAATTCTACGTAGGCTACACTATAATGCGACATTAATTTTTCGTCATTTTTGTATCGTTACATTCGCATTTTTGCGAAATGTTGTTGCATCACGGATTTGGACTTAGGCCTACTGTTGTTTTCACTTGTAAGCCTAGAAACTTCAGCAAAGTAGACATAATTATTTCCAAGTTAAGTTAAGCTTACATAAGTGCATAAACTTTTAGCATAATTTTTTACAGATATGACTATGTGTCTTTTGTTTACGCTTAGTTTAATGTCTCGTTTGTCACAGTCAGTGGCAGTTTTAATCGTCACTCATCAGAAATGATACAACGTGAGGATATGCGGTATTAAGTTATTAACCAAGAATATCTCAGAGCTGATATAAGATGACTCAAATGAATTCATTTTAACTAAAATATACTTTATGACCTTTATTCTACGACAACCTGGATGAAACATCAGCACTACTGAAAACAAGACAGCTGAGCTTTCGCAAAGAAGACCGCGCGATGCACCCAATATATGGGTGCCCTGAAAAGTTGTGACAGTCCTCACTAGCACCCGGCTACTTCTCCAGAAATTTTTAAAGGGCTTTTGTTCGGATGCACCCTGTGAATATACGTGCCACATTTGAAGTTCGTAGCTTTATCCCTTCCTGAGATAATAGAGGGTACTCAAAAAAATTGTGAAGTCCCTGTATATGCCCACGCTAAATATTCTCCCAAATTTTTAATTGGCTTTTGTTCGCATGGACCATCTGGATCTATCTGCCAAATTTGACGTTCATAGCTTTACCCATTCGTGAGATAATAGGGGGTACTTCAAAAATTTGGGGAGTCCCTGGATTCGCCCACGCTCTATAT
>Ga0209681_1000138_pt1 | contig 18654 bp, 16 predicted proteins | sample WorMetLIZISLAND2_3_FD_187416 | JGI IMG/M metagenome (GOLD analysis project Ga0209681, IMG submission 187416) | Marine gutless worms symbiont microbial communities from Max Planck institute for Marine Microbiology, Germany - Olavius clavatus LIZARD... ... | reverse complement strand
TGATAACCTGGTTGGGCGTTTCCGAAAATATGTTTGGCATTACAATAATGGTCGCCTGGTCAACCCGATTAAATTCAACCTTGAGACTTACGCAAATATATTATAATTAATTATGCAACCAAGCTTACATGGATTGAGACCTTTGCAGAACATCTATTTTTGTTCACGTTCAAGGACAGCGAAAAATGTAACCATATGAATACATTGAATATTTCAAGGATACCATTTTGAGCCGGACGCCGAAATTGGGCCAAAAGGAGTGTTATGCAAAGGTCTCGGATTGCAAAGAGGCCGACAGGATGGGTATGTCTGAAATAGAGACAAAATTAGGCGTCTGGCAGGTTTAGCGGCCTATCTGTCGCGCGTTGGGCGGTTTCGTCCCCTTATAGGCCACAGAGGCATTGAAGACGGGCGAAACGGGATGCGGCAAGGTCTTTTGGAGGCTTTGGTCGCATAATTCGGATAGCTGTTCGGCAGCTCCAAGGTTTTGCATGACCGGGTGTGGACCGCACCCGGCTACTCCAGGCGGCACACCGTGGTGTCGCAGGGGCAGGCGCCGTCCACCTCGTAACAATAGACGATCCGGGCGGCCATTTCTTTTGCTTTTGCAGAGACCGGGCGTGATGGGTTATGGGCTACATAGTCGCGCACCCATTGCCGATCAGGTATTTTTTCCAAGCCTTCAAAAAGTAGCCGATCCGATCCGGTTTCCAGCGTATGGGCGGTCACTCCATTGGTGATGATCACCAGTGGTATCTGCACCTTGCTGATCATCCGCGCGGCGGCCAGAGCGGGTTGATGGCGGGTTACCAGCGACCCCGGGCCGAACTTGATTAAAACTGTAAAAGCGCTGTTTAGCCGAATCAAAAAATCGATGGGTACCAACGCCTTCTTGTCATCCACCACCACTCCAAGCGGATAACGGGGCACAATTTCACCTTTACGATACCCTTTGGTGTTTACCAGCAGCCGGGCGATCTTCTGGCGATATCGCTCGTCCAGGGTGTCGTCCAGCACCTCGCCGGTAAGAAAATCGGTTAGCTTCCCCAAAATCAGATGATGTCCGGCTTCCGACGGTTTGATCTGAGTCGCCATCCGGATTGGCCCTTTACATTTTTCAGTGAGATTGACTATTAGATAAGGTTGAGCATAAATTGGGGAATGTAAAGAGATTTGAACCGCACCCAATCATTGAATGCACCATGCTGATTCGTGAAGAGTTTCAAAAACGGGAAGCGGGTTTTCTATCACCCTTTGGCTTTCACAGCGCCAATACCCGGGGCCGTAGAAGGGACGAGCGGCCCTGCCCCATCCGGACGCCCTTTCAACAGGATCGGGACCGTATCTTATTTTCCAACGGCTTTCGGCGCATGAAACATAAAACCCAGGTCTTTTTGGCGCCCCTGGGCGATCAGTACCGCACCCGCATGACCCATACCCTGGAAGTGGCCCAGATTTCGCGCACTATCGTCCGCGCCATGCGGCTCAACGAGGATCTGGCCGAAGCCATTGCCCTCGCCCACGACATGGGGCACACGCCCTTTGGTCATAGCGGTGAGACGACCTTGAAAGAGATCTACTCGCCCCATTTTACCCACACCCGCCAGAGTTTGCGGGTGGTGGATGTGTTGGAAAAAGAGGGCGAAGGGCTCAATCTCACCTATGAAGTGCGTGACGGAATATTGAAACATTCCAAGGGCTATGGGAACATCATGCCTGAATCGCGCCGGGAAAAAGCCGTTACCTACGAAGGCCGGGTGGTAAGGATCGCCGACATCATGGCCTATTTGAACCACGACCTAGATGACGCCGTCCGCAGCGGTATCATTACGGAAAAAGAGATCCCCGAAAAGTGCATCCGCGTGCTGGGAAAGAGCCACTCCCAACGGCTCACCACCATGATTCACGATCTGATCTTCACCTCAACCCCCAAAAACGGCGAGCTGACGCTGGATATGACCGACAAGGTATTTGACGCCATGACCGCGCTGCGGCAATTTTTGTACGATCATGTCTACCGTTCAGATCAAGTGCACAGCGAATTTGAAAAATCAAGGAAAATTCTAACCGAGCTGTACACCTATTTTCTGAAAGACCGGGAAAGCCTGTTAAAAGAGATGGCCAAACTGGAGCTGGGTGGCTGCAGCCAAGGCGGCCGGACGGCCCACGAACGCTGTGTGTGCGACTTTATCGCCGGCCTGACCGACCGCCAGGCCTTGGAGCTTTACAGCCGACTCTTTTTCCCCGTTCCGGTGATCTGATGCATTTGCCATTGCCGTCAGCCGATAACGCCGTCATTGAGCCGTTCTTAAAAAAGCTGGAACAGCTTTTTGCAAAAATGGATGGGGCCTACGGGACCGCGGCCAAAGAGCATGATTTTGTCTGCCACGGCTGCGCTGAAAACTGCTGCAAAACCCTTTTTTATCATCACACTTTGCTGGAATTTTTTTACCTTGCCCAAAAACTACACCAATTGGACAACATAACACGTGAAGAGATGTATAGACGGGCCAAAGCGTATATCCGTGCTCAGCCAAACGGCGCTTTGGGTAAACGTTTCCGTAAAATGTGCCCGTTACACCGGGGCGGCCGCTGTCTGGTATACGCCCATCGGCCGATGATCTGCCGGTTGCACGGGATTCCCTACACCTTGTCCAACCGGGAGGGCCCCGGTTGCGACGCCTTTTATCAAAGTACCGTCAAGATCGTGCCGTTGCTGGACCGTACCGGTCTTTACCGGAAGTTGGCGCTTTTGGAAAAAACGCTGCGGGAACAGTTGCATCATCACGCCAAAATCCGGCTGACCATAGCGGAGATCATCATGGCGGTTAAGGAAGCGGTAACCGATGAAAATCCATGACCCGGATCAAAAAAAGGCCGATCTTGGCCGACGGATCGGGCCGGGCGACAATTTCAACTTTCGGTGCCATGCAATCCTAAGCTGTTTTAACCGTTGCTGCCGCAATCTCAACCTGTTTTTGTACCCCTATGATGTGCTGCGGTTGAAAAACAGGTTGGGAATATCTTCCGGTCAATTTTTAGACCGCTATGTGGATATCGTGCTGCGCGAGGGTCAGCATTTTCCCGAAGTGCTGCTCAAAATGGCACCAAACGAAGAGCGCACCTGTCCGTTTTTAACAATGACGGGCTGCACGGTGTATCCGGATCGGCCCGACACCTGCCGCACCTTTCCTATTGATCACGGCCAATCCTATGATGCCGCCGCGGGAAAAACAACGCCTGTCTACTTTTTCCGGCCGCCTGCTTTTTGCATGGGCCGGCATGAAAAGCGGCCTTTAACCATAGACCAGTGGATCATTGACCAGGCTGCCAAAACCCACCACGCCATGACCCGGCGCTGGGCCGACATCCGGCGTCGCTGCCGGCTAAACCCGTGGACAGCCCCCTGGCCCCACGACCCGAAAGCCAAGATGGCCTTTATGGCCGCCTACAACATCGACGCCTTGAAAACATTTATCTTTGAAAGCTCATTTTTACAGCGATTCCGAGTCGGAAAGGAGCGTCTTAAAAAAGTCCGGTGTGATGATAAGGCGCTGCTGCTTTTCGGCTTTGAGTGGATTTTGCTGACCGTCTGGAATGTTCAGGGTAAAAACATCCGGTTGCGGTAGGCCCAGGGGGGGCAGGTGATGAAAATGGCGATCGCGCTGTTGCGCACATTCGTGATCTTACTTTACTTAAACAACACCCGCAGGCATGGGCGTCACCGGTTCGCCGCCTAATACGTACCCACCGTCCAACCGAAGGCGCGCCCCGGTCATATAAGGGGCGCCGGCCAGGAGAAACCGCACCGCGGCAACTGCATCATCCCTATGGCCCAACCGATTGAGTAGGGTGTGCTTTAGCAGCGCCTCTTTCCGGGCGTCACTTAAAAGACTCCAGCCGCGGGTTTGGGCGCCATGACGGGTTTCAAAAAGACCCAGCATGATCTCGTTCACCCGCACTTCAGGGGCCGCCAGACGCGCCCAGTTTTCCGTAAACGACGATACCGCCCGGTTGGCGGCGGCGTAACCGTCGTTAAACACGAGGCTGGCCGGCCCGGACCGACCGACAATGCCGGCGATGGAAGAGAAATTGATCACCGCACCATCACCCGACGCTTTAAGGTACGGCAAGGCCGTGTCAAAGACCCACCATTTGGCCCGCAACGTGGTGGCCATCTCCAAATCCCATTGATCCTGTACGTATGGCCCATGCACCACGGGCCATCCACCCCGCTCAATGTTATTGATCAAGATATCGAGACGGCCAAACCGTTCAACGACCCGATCAATCAGGGATTTAATGGCGTCGGTTTGGCAAAGATCTACTTGAATGATCTCGTGATCGGCACCGATGGCGGCCAGGTCACTTTTCAGGTCGGGCAATGCTTCAGGCCAGTCAAAATGCGTCACCGCCACTTTGACGTTGCTTTTGGCCAAATCGAGGGCGATGGCCTTGCCGATGCCTTTTACCGCGCCTAATACAAGGGCCGCCGTATTTTCCAGTTGCATGGTCGCCTCAAATTATAAAGGCCCGTGAGAAACTCACGAGCCTTGGTTTACATATAACAAAACGAACCCGTTTCTTAGAACAGACCCGTTACCTTACCATTGGTCGGATCCACATCAATACGGCGAAAAGCCGGATCGGAACCGGTTCCCGGCATCAGGCTGATGGTTCCGGCGCAGGGGCAGAGGAACTTGGCGCCGGAGTAAATCAGCACGTCGCGCACCGGCAGACGCCAGCCCTTGGGCGCGCCCTTTTTGGTGGGATCGTGGGAGAGGCTCAGATGCGTTTTCACCATCATGGTGGCGAAGTCGGCGTACTTTGGATCGTCTTCGAGCATCTTGGCCTTGGCATTGGCTTCGGGAGCCCAATCCACACCATCGGCGCCATACACCTCACGGGCGATAATGTCGACGCGGTCGCGCAGCTTCATCTCCAGCGGATAGAGGAACCTGAATTCATTTTCCTCTTCACAGGCATCGATAACAGCATCGGCAAATTCCAGGGCGCCGTCACCGCCCATTTCCCAGTGCTTGGACTCGGCGCAACGGGCGCCGGCCGCCTTGGCGGCCTCGCGCACGGCTTGGCACTCGGCATCCGTGTCGGTGTAGAAGCGGTTGATACAGACCACCGGATTGATGCCGGCTTTGCGGATGGTGTTAATGTGGTGCACCATGTTGACGCAGCCCTTTTCAACCATTCCCACATTTTCCCGGGTGTACTCTGCCGGCATGGCGATACCCGGGGTCACCTTGGGTCCGCCGCCGTGGCTCTTTAAGGCGCGGATCGTGGTGGTCAGTACCGATACGTGGGGCTTGAGGCCCGAGAAGCGGCTCTTGACGTTCCAGAATTTTTCAAAGCCGATATCCGCCCCGAATCCCGATTCGGTGATATGGTAGTCAAAAAGTTTCAGACCGACACGATCGGCGATAATCGAAGACTGACCCACGGCGATGTTGGCGAACGGGCCGGCATGGACAAAGCAGGGATTATACTCAGCGGTGCACATCAGGGTGGGGTTGACGGTGTTGCGCATGAAGGCGGTCATGGCGTTGCCCACTTCCAAATCACGACAGGTGACCGGTTTGCCCCGTTTATCAAAGGCTAAGGTGATGTTGTTAATGCGCTCTTTCAGATCGGCCAGATCAGTGGCCACGGAGAGGATCGCCATCAGCTCGGAGCCTACAGCGATGCCGAATTTGGACTGCATGGTATAGCCGTCGTAGCGCCCGCCGATACCGATAATGATGTTTCTGAGGGCCTGGGCGCAGAAGTCGATGATCCAGCCGAACTCCACCCGGGTGGGGTCAATGTCCAGACGGGGCATGCCGGTTAGCCGAGCCAACTGCTCATCGTTGTAGTTGCGCTCGTGCTGCATACGCGCAGTCATAGCCACCATACCCAGGTTGTGGGCGTTCATGATGTCGTTGATGTCGCCGGTGAGACCCAGGGAGAACTCGGTCATGGGGATCAGCAGCGAGTTCCCACCGCCTGCGGCGGTGCCTTTGACATTCATCGTGGGTCCACCCGAGGGTTGACGCAGGGCGCCACCCACATTTTTCCCGCGCTTGCCAAGACCTTCCATCAAACCGCAGGAGGTGGTGCTCTTGCCTTCACCCAGCGGGGTGGGGGTAATGGCGGTCACCTCGATGTACTTTCCATCGGATTTGTCTTTCAGACGATCAATTACCTTGAGAAAATCAACTTTGGCCAAACGACCCATTGGCAACATCTCATCGGGTTCCAAGCCGAGTTTTTCGCGCCACTCGTCAGGGGTCGGCATGTTTTCTTCGGCCGCCTCTGAAATCTGCCAATCTGCCATGTTTACAGCATCATACGCCATTTGTGAAACCTCCTTTGCTGATGAATGTTTTGCCGTTACCGCGACATTGGTAACCTCATGAAAACGATTTTATGGTTTAAAGGCCCTTCAACCCTGAATGTAACCTCTATTTAATACCAATCTGTTCCCTATTTCGCAAGACAAATAATCCGGGATTAATGAAGTTGATACCTTCTTACCATACGACGATGCTCGGCATAGGTTTTTGAAAAATGATGAAAGCCGTTGTTTTTAGAGACAAAATAGAAATAGTCCGTATCGGCCGGATGCAACACCGCACCAAGGGCCCCTTTGCTCGGACTGGCAATGGGGCCGGGCGGCATACCGGAAATGGTATATGTATTGTAAGGGGTGGGCGTGGTTAAATGTTTGCGGGTAATGTTGCCGTCAAAATCGTCACCGATACCATAGATGACGGTGGGATCGCTCTCTAAACGCATTCCCTTTTTGAGGCGGTTGTGAAAAACCGATGCAATGATTGGGTATTCTTCAGAATTGCCCGCTTCTTTTTCTACAATAGAAGCCAACGTCACCACGGCGTGGCGTGAAAAGCCCATTTCCTTCGCCCGTTTTTTCATGTCGTCCGTAAAAACAGATTCAAAAAGCATCAGCATGGCGTTTACCACGGCCTCGGCGGATGTTTTGGGGGCGAAGAAGTAGGTTTCAGGATAGAGGTACCCTTCGGCGGTGCTGTTCGGAATTTGATATTGCGCTAAAATATCAGGATCGGTAGCCGCTTTTTTAAATGCTGCGCTATTCACCAGGTTGGCTGCTTCAACCGCAGCGGCAATCTGTTTGAGGGTAAATCCTTCAGGGATGGAGATGCGCTTGAGTGTCACCTTGCCCTGGGTCAAAACCGCCAGCATCTCCCGAGGCGTCATGCCGGTGCGCAGACGGTATTCACCCGCCTGAATGCGTCCATCTTGGTTTTGTAATCGCGCCAATAATCTGAATGTAAACGCCGAATGGATCAATCCCCTGTCGGCTAAAACCTGCGCGACTTGCGTAAGGGTCATACCGGGGGTGATCTCCAGGTCATGCACACTGGCGCTAGAGCCGGTCGGTGTGTCAACAGACTGAATAAAAAAGTGGTGAAAAAGGACGCCCGCGGCCACCAGCAGGACGGCGCCCAAAAGGAATAACAGCGGCAGTTTTTTTAACATAATCATCAGTTATTAAATCAATAAACGTTTTTTGCGTCCCATCTATTACCACCATCATTTGGAGATTGCCATATCCGTAATGGAAAAAGTTGCGTAACGGGATCATAAGGGTTACATTATTCAAGTAAAATAAAAATCCCGGCTATCATTAGGGATACCAATGGCCAAGCAACGCTCTTTGTGGACGGACGATATGAGTATGAGACCTTTGCATAACACCCCTTTTGGCCCGATTTCGGCGTCCGGCTCAAAATGGTATCCTCAAAATGTTCAATATATTCATCCAGTTACATTTTTCTCCTTCCTTGAACGTGAACAAAAATAGATGCCCTGCAAAGGTCTCAGTATGGATACAAATAAGGAGCCATTGATGAAAAGACGTTCCGGTTGGATCAAGCCGCTGTTGATGGTCGCTGCGCCTCTCGTTGTTACCGCAGTGGGTTTTGGTATCGGTCAGCGTCACTTTCCCACGGCCGACGCCAAAGAGACATACCCGAGCCTTAAGCTTTTTTCCGATGTGTTGGAAATGGTGGAAAAAAATTACATTGATGAAATTACCACCCAAAAGCTGATCGAAAACGCCATTGATGGAATGGTAAAAGGGCTTGATCCTCATTCCGGCCTCTTGACACCCGACGAACTGGAAGAGTTGCAGATAGATACCCGGGGTGAGTTTTCCGGTGTCGGAATCCAGATCTCCATGAAGGATCAGTTTGTAACCGTGATTGCCCCAATTGACGACACACCGGCCCATCGGGCCGGCGTTAAAGCCGGCGACCGGATCATCAAGGTGGATGATGTGGCGGTAAAAGATCTGCGTAACGCGGTGAAGATGATCCGCGGCCCCAGAGGATCAACGGTCACCATAACGGTGTTGCGCCAAGTCTCGGAACAACCCCTGGAGATTGAGATCGTGCGGGATACGATTCCCCTTGTCAGTGTTCGTTCGGCTGTTTTACAGCCTGGGTATGGGTATATACGCATCACCAATTTCAATGACGATACGGCCACCCGTTTGGCTAAGGAACTGGCTGTGGTGGAATCCGGGGATACCCCGGTAAAGGGTTTGATCTTAGATTTGAGGGACAATCCCGGCGGTTTGCTGGATCAATCGGTGAAAGTGGCCGATCTTTTTTTGGAAGAGGGTGTAATTGTTTCCATGAAAGGGCGCTTGCCCCAGAGTGAAAAAGAGTATAACGCTAAAAAACAGTCTCAGGATCGGCATTACCCCATGGTGGTATTGATTAACGGCGGTAGCGCCAGCGCATCGGAAATTGTGGCGGGCGCGCTAAAAGACCAGAAGCGAGCGCTGATATTAGGGACCGCCTCATTTGGCAAGGGATCAGTGCAAAATGTAGCCAATTTGCGGGATGGTTATGGCCTCAAACTGACCATCGCCCGTTACTACACCCCCAACGGTGAATCAATCCAGGCCAAAGGGATTGAACCGGATATTGTGATTGAACCGGTTGATGCCGACACCGGGCCAAACCCGTCGGAAAAGACGAGACAGCGCCTTACAGAAAAAGACCTGGAAAACCATCTGGGGCCTGAGGATAAGCCTGGTAAAACTCCGGAAAAGTCCGATAAAAAAGGAAACGATGATGAACCGGTAAGCGGCGGGACGTTATCCGTGGAAAAATTAAAAGCGGACAATCAGGTTACCCGGGCGCTGGAGATTTTAATGGGGTATAATTTATTGCGTCATTCCTGATATTTTTAAAGGCATTATTTGGACGACCCGCCGGGCGGAGCGCTGCTTGTGGGTCGTTATTTTTAAGTCAATGGTCACAACTCGCAACAAAAGAAAACGTCCACGGCGTAAAAAAAAGAGGGGTGTTGTAAGAAGCTGGTTGCCCAAAGCGGCCCGGGCACTGTTCTTTATGGCTTTGGGGGCGGTTTTTTACGCTCTTTTCTTTCACGGTGTGTGGGGAAAAAAATGGACGCAAACCCAGCCACGGACAGAATCAAACAAACCGGAGCAAACGGTTAAAAAAAGAGCCTTCGCTAAAGCGCCGCAGACGTCTCAACCTGAATTACCACCTGTCCTGCCCTATGAGATTTATCCGGAAAAAAAGCCGGCAATCGAGGTTGAAACCGTTCCGGTCATACCACCGGCGCCCGACACGCTGCCACGGATTGCCATCATTATCGATGATTTGGGGCATGACAGGCGGATAGCCGAAAAATTTCTCGACTTACCGGGGCCGTTAACCTTCTCGATATTGCCCCATTTGCCTCATACCCGTCATGTGGTGAAAGCGGCGCGGGCTAAAAAGTGGGAAGTGATGGTGCATTTGCCCATGGAGCCGCAGGAGTACCCTTCCGCCAATCCCGGCCTTGGCGTTCTTTTAACGAGTATGACGCCGAATGTGTTGATTGATCAGTTACGCAAGGATTTGGCCGCGATACCCGGCGCCGTAGGGGTTAATAACCATATGGGTTCACGGTTTACCAGCCAGTCGGTTGCAATGAACCAGGTCTTTAGTGAGTTAAAACGCCAAAATCTCTTTTTTATCGACAGCCTAACTTCCGGTGACTCCGTTGCCAGGGAAGCCGCGCGGCTTAATCAGGTGCCTTTCGGCCAACGCCAAATCTTTTTAGATCATCACCCCAACAGGCGGTTTATTGAAAAGCAAATAAAATTATTACAGAAAATAGCCCAGCGCCACAGTCTTGCCATTGGTATCGGTCACCCCTATCAAATTACCTGGCAAGTGCTCAGCAAAGCAATTCCTCAGCTTAAAGAGAACGTTCTCCTAATTCCCGCCTCCCAGGCTGTGGGGATTATTTCATGAAAAATAACTTGGAATGCAGGTTGGGTTCAGCCGGTATGTGACAGGTTTTCAAGCTTGAAAGGCAGTACGGTTTGCCGTATCATTGTTTCCACCTCGTTGGTGAGGGTTGCGGGTTGATCAATGATTTCCTATCTGCCTGAATCAACGAGGTCTTTCGATCTTTTGGACTACTTTCCGTATGATTCATCACGGATCTTGGGCCCCAGATTTTGCTTGACAAAGACAGTTCAATTAAGATTTAATTTTACACTTGGGCGCAGAAAATTAATAAGCACTCGTTGCATTTAAAAATCGGCGAAAACCCTTTAAATACCATCAATGTCATGGGAAAGGAAATTGGCCATGGGTGTTGTGGAGGAGAAGTTAAATGATCTAAAAGCACGCGAGGCAAAGGTCCGGAAAATGGGCGGCGAAAAAGCCGTCGCCAAGATTAAGGAGAAGGGCCGCTTGACGGCCCGTGAGCGGCTCAATCACCTGTTTGACAAAGGCACTTTTCGAGAAATTGACATGTTTGTCACGCACCGCTGTGTCAATTTCGGTATGGACGATGTTGTGATTCCGTCCGATGGGGTTATCACCGGACACGGCTTGGTTGATGGCCGTTCCGTATTCGCCTTTTCACAGGATTTTACCAGCCGCGCCGGCAGTTTGGGCGAGATGCACGCCAAAAAAATCTGTAAGGTGATGGATATGGCCTTAAAGGCCGGGGTGCCTTTTGTGGGGCTTAACGATTCAGGGGGCGCCCGTATTCAGGAAGGGGTGGACGCCTTGTCCGGATTTGGTCAGATCTTTTTCCGCAATGCCAACGCTTCGGGCGTGATTCCCCAGATTTCGGCCATCATGGGACCCACTGCGGGTGGGGCGGTCTATTCACCTGCGATGACCGATTATGTTTTTATGGTCAAAAATACCAGTTATATGTTTATTACCGGCCCCAATGTGATCAAGGCGGTGACCGGAGAGGAAATCTCCTTCGAGGATTTGGGCGGCGCCATGGCCCATAACGAAAAGAGCGGCGTGGCTCAGTTTGCCTGTGAAAACGACGAAGACGCCATCAGCCGGATTAAACATCTGCTCTCCTTTTTGCCCAGCAACAATATGGAAGAGCCGCCGATAGTTGAGACCCGGGATCTTCCCACACGCCTTTGCCCGGATTTGCAAACCATTATTCCCGACAACCCGAACCAATCTTACGACATGTACGATGTGATTCGAGCCATCGTGGACGACGGCGCCTTTTTTGAGCCGCACAAATATTTTGCCGCCAATATAATCACCTGTCTGGCGCGCTTAAACGGCCGGTCAGTGGGGATTATCGCCAATCAACCCAATGTAAAGGCCGGCTGTCTCGATATTGACGCCTCAGACAAGGCGACCCGTTTTATCCGTTGCTGTGACGCCTTTAACATTCCGTTGTTGACTATCGCCGACGTACCCGGATACCTGCCTGGCAGCCAGCAGGAGTGGGGTGGTATTATCCGTCATGGCGCCAAACTACTCTGGTGCTATTCCGAAGCAACGGTGCCCAAGTTGCTGTTGGTGACCCGCAAGGATTACGGCGGCTCCTATTTGGCCATGTGTTCCAAGGATCTGGGGGCTGATTACGCCCTGGCCTGGCCCACGGCGCAAATCGCCGTGATGGGTGCTGAAGGGGCTGCCAATATTATTCACCGCAAAGAGATTAAGGCGTCCGATGATCCCAAAGCAAAACGCGAGGAGAAGATACAAGCGTACGAAGACCTCTTTTCCAATCCTTATTGCGCTGCTGGCCGCGGGTTTGTGGATGCCGTCATTGATCCGGCCGAAACCCGCGCCCGGTTGATTGACGCCCTGGAAGTGATGAGCAGCAAGCGGGAACTGCGGCCCATGAAAAAACATGGCAATATTCCCGTTTAGGTCTTCAAGTGGATTTAGGGTCGCATGATAACCGACCCACGATTGTAAGGAGTCCCCCATGCCCTTGAAAGATAAAAAGAAACTAACGGCTGCCATGAGCGCCGTGCTATATCACATCCGGAGTGAACAGGAGGCGCTGCTGACACCGCCGCCTGATCTGCCGGAAAGACGGCCGGTCTCTATTTGGGCCGCAAACAGCCGTCAAACCATGATGCAAAACCGCAGCCTGATGCAATTAAAGGGGTTTCACGGTTTTAAGACCCGCTAATCGGGCGAAAGAGATATACCGAATAATTATTCTAAAAAGGTGTTCATGCCAAAATATTATGAAAAGGGAGAGCGATCAATGAGTGACCACGATCAAGTAAAAATGACTTCAATGAATTATGAAGCGGACCGGCCCCAATCGGAGAACCCCATCAAGGTCATGGACTTAAGCTTGCGCGATGGGCATCAGAGCCTCTTTGCCACTCGTGGCCGCACGGAAGATATGATTCCAGTAGCGGAGCTGATGGACGAAGTGGGTTTCTGGGCGGTGGAGACCTGGGGCGGCGCTACTTTTGACACCATGCATCGTTTTTTAAATGAAGATCCGTGGGAACGGATCCGGACGCTCAAACGTTACTTTAAAAAGACGCCCTTTTCCATGTTGCTGCGCGCCCAGAACCTGGTGGGTTACCGTAACTACGCTGATGATGTGGCCGAGGCTTTTATGGACCGTGCCTGCGAAAACGGTATGGACATTTTCCGTACCTTTGACGCCTTGAACGATTACCGCAACTTCCAGACCGTTGTGCCCAAAATCAAGGAGTATGGCCGCCACTTCCAGGGTTGTATCTGCTATACTTTGACCCAACCGCGTCTGGGAGGCGAGGTCTATCATCTGGATTATTACATCAACAAGGGCAAAGACCTGGAAGAGATGGGCGCCGATTCCATCTGCGTTAAGGATATGGCCGGATTGATGTCCCCTTATGACGCCTATGAGATTGTTACGGCGCTCAAGGAAAACTGCAACATCCCTATCCATCTGCACAGCCATTTTACTTCGGGGATGAGCCCCATGACGCACCTTAAGGCTGTCGAAGCGGGTGTCGACATAATTGATACAGTCATGACGCCCTACGCTTACCGCACCTCCCATGCAGCGGTGGAGCCTTTGGTGATGACTCTTTTGGGTACCAGCCGTGACACCGGTTTTGATATCCATAAGCTGGCTGCGATCAACGAGATTTTAGAAAAAGAGGTAATGCCCAAATACAAACACCTGCTTGACGACTCCAAAACCTCGCTCATCGATATTAATGTACTGTTGCACCAAACCCCGGGCGGCATGCTCTCCAACCTGGTCAATCAGTTGCGTGAGATGGATGCGCTGGATAAAATCGGTGAAGTATACAAAGAGTTGCCCCGGGTCCGGAAAGAGCTTGGACAGATACCGTTGGTCACGCCCACCAGCCAGATTGTGGGCGTTCAGACAGTTAACAATGTGTTGCACGACACACCCGATGAACGGTACAAGATGATCACCGCCCAAGTGAAAGACCTCTGCTACGGTCTTTACGGTAAAACCGCAGTTCCCATTGACCCGGAGGTGCAAAAAAAGGCCCTCAAAGGGTATCCCAGAGGCGAAGAGCCCATCACCTGCCGTCCGGCCGAGGTGCTGGAGCCGGAGTTGGAAAAAGCCAAGGAAGAGATCGGCGATCTGGCCGTGGATATAGACGATCTGGTGCTTTACGCCATCTACCCCGTAACGGGGAAAAAGTTTCTCAAATGGAAGTATGGCAAGGAGACCCCGCCGCAAGAGGTGATGCCGCGCACAATGGATGATGTCAAAAAGATGGACGAGATCTTAAAGAAAGCCAAAGCGGGCGAGTTGGTCGAAAAACCGGCCAAAACATTGCCTGAAAAGAGCGAAAATTTGCGCACATTTAACGTCTTTGTGGAAGGTGAAGCCTTTGAAGTCGGTGTCGATGAGGTGGGCGGGTTGCCTCTGATCGCCTATGCTCAGCAGATTCAAGCAGGCGCACAGGCCGCTATGCCTGCCGCCGCGGCCGCCCCGATGGCGGCCCCTGCAGCGGCTCCGGCCCCTGCTCCGGCGGCCGAAGAAAAACCGGCCCCGGCGGCGCCCGCGCCCGCGGCGGATATTGCTGGTACGCCTGTGACGGCGCCCATGCCGGGGATGATTGTCTCTTTTGCCAAAAACGTTGGTGACAGTATCGAAGAAGGCGAAACCATTGTGGTGCTGGAAGCGATGAAGATGGAAAACGCACTGCCGGCTCCGGTTTCCGGGACGGTCAAGGCAATTAACTTTGACAGCGGTGATACTGTTGCCAAGGATGCCGTTCTTTGCGTAATCGAATGATGGTGTTGTAAAAAGTCCCGACTACGGCGTTATTGTCTTTTCTCACTTTCGGTATAATGGCCTCCCTGAAAAAAGACAATGCCTGGTACTCGGCTTTTAACTGAGCCGTCAGCGTATTTTTACGAGTTCATCAATGCTTTACCGCATGAGGATATCAACAGCATGAAAATACATGAATATCAAGCCAAAGAATTGTTTCGCAAGAACGGTGTGGCGGTTCCGGAAGGGCGCGTCGCCTTTACCGTGGACGAGGCCAAAGCGGCGGCGGTAAAACTGGGCGCCTATCCTGTGGTCGTAAAGGCTCAGATCCACGCCGGCGGCCGCGGTCTGGGCGGTGGTGTGAAAGTGGCCAAAAATGTGGACGAGTTCGCTGAATATGCCAACGGGATTCTCGGGATGAACCTGGTGACCAAACAGACCGGTCCGGGCGGCAAACTGGTAAAGAAACTGCTCATCGAGCAGGGGCTCAACATCGCCAAGGAACTTTACCTGAGCATCCTGCCGGACCGCGCCACCGCCAAGATGATCATCATGGCTTCCGAAGCGGGTGGTATGGACATTGAAGATGTGGCCGAAAAAACACCCGAAAAAATTATCAAAGTCTATATCGACCCCAATGTCGGCATTCAGGGGTACCATCTACGGCAGGCGGCCTTTGGGCTCAACATGACCAAAGCATCAATCAAACCGTTTACCGTTCTGTTGAAAAACTTGTATCTTCTCGCCGTTAGATATGATTGCTCTTTGGTTGAAATCAATCCGTTGATCATCACTGCAGAAGATGATGTCATCGCCTTGGACGGCAAAATGGATTTCGACGATAACGCCCTTTACCGCCATCCCGATGTTCAGGCGTACCGCGATCTGGACGAAGAGGACCCCACCGAGGTGGAAGCCGGCAGCCACGGTCTGAACTACATCCATTTGGGCGAGGGGGGCAATGTAGGCAATATGGTGAACGGGGCCGGACTGGCCATGGCCACCATGGACTGCATTAAGTATGCCGGCGGCAAACCGGTCAACTTCCTCGACGTGGGGGGCGGCGCCAGTGCCGAGCAGATCGAAAACGGGTTTCGCATCCTCCAAAGTGACGAAAATGTTAAAGCGATCCTCATCAACATCTTCGGCGGAATCCTGCGCTGCGACCGCTTGGCCAATGGTGTCGTCCAGGCTGCCGAAAAGGTGGGCCTACGTGTGCCGGTAATCATCCGCATGGAAGGTACCAACCTGGCGGAAGGCCGCAGGATCCTCGCGGACTCGGGCCTGGATCTGATCAATGCCAAGGACCTTAAGGACGCTGCCAAGAAATTGAAGGAAGCGATCCGGTAACTGACACCATACAGCGTAAGGGGCTAAATCGTGAGTATACTCGTCAATAAGGATACCAAGTTGTTGGTGCAGGGGATTACTGGAAAAGAGGGCCAGTTCCATGCCCGCGCGTGTGTAGATTACGGCACCCGGGTGGTGGCCGGGGTAACCCCCGGCAAGGGTGGCCGGAAAATGGATGCTGTCCCCGTTTTTAATACGGTGGCCGAAGCTGTTAAAGCCACCGGCGCTGACGCCAGCATGCTTTTCGTACCGCCGCCCTTTGCCGCCGACGCCATCATGGAAGCGGCCGATGCCGAAGTTCAACTGGTTGTCTGCATTACCGAAGGGATACCGGTGATGGACATGATGAAAGTTAAAAATTATATCAAGGACAAACCGGTGCGCCTCATCGGCCCCAACTGCCCCGGCATCATTACCCCCGACGAATGCAAGATCGGGATCATGCCTGGTGTCATTCACAAGCCCGGTAAAGTCGGTGTGGTTTCCCGCTCCGGGACCCTCACCTATGAAGCGGTCCATGCGCTGACGACGACCGGTTTGGGTCAGACGACCTGTATCGGGATCGGCGGTGATCCGGTCAACGGCACCAACTTCATCGACTGCCTGGAACGTTTTCAGGCCGACGACGCCACCGAAGGGATCGTCATGATCGGCGAGATCGGCGGTGACGCCGAAGAGAAAGCGGCCGACTATGTCAAGGCCAACGTCACCAAGCCGGTGGTGGGATTTATTGCGGGCCTGACGGCCCCTCCGGGACGACGCATGGGCCACGCCGGCGCCATCATCAGCGGCGGCAGCGGCACCGGCCAGAGTAAAGTGGCGGCCATGAAGGCCAATGGCATCAACGTCTGTGAGAATCTGGCCTACTTGAGTGATGTATGTGCGGAGACGTTTGGGTAAGGACCGCCGGTTTCAGGATACCCGGCTTCGACTCCCCTCCGTTCAAAGAAGTGTGCTGCAAAGCGGCGGGGATAGGCGTATCCATCTCATTCCTGGCAAAGAGAACTTGAGACCTTTGCAGAACACCTCTTTTGGCCCAATTCCGGCGTCCGACTCAAAATGGTATCCTCGAAATATTCAATATATTCATTCGGTTCCATTTTTCGCCTTCCTCTTATGAAACTAAAAAGTCATTTGCTGGCCTTAGAAACGGCTAACGGTACGATTTCATAGCCCATTTCTTTTAGGCGCCGTGTATACGATAGTAACCGGCGGTGAGCAAAACGCTTTTCATAAGCATCCACACCCGCATCCATATACGGTTGTCCATAACGAACCAAACGATAAATGTGTTGGGCCAGTTTGCGGGCTGTGGCGAACACGGCCACTGAGGCGCCCTTCCGATAAGAGATACGGCGATAGTAGGCGCCCAACGCTGTTTTGGAAAACTTCAAGGCAGCTGCCGCCATCCGCAACGCCTTGCAGACTCGTGTACAAGTCGTAGCACTGTAATTGTTCCGAACCTTTTTGCCGCCCCTAATCGATATGTTGGGGGCCAACCGAAGATAGGAGATAAATCGACTTTCGGTCTCAAATGACGAATAATCGGTCCCCAACTCACTCATCACGATAGCGGCCGTCTCCACACCAATTCCGTCAATCGTCGTCAAATCAACACCGGACATTCGGTACAGTGCTTGACGTAACGGTTCTTGTCCTCGTCGGATAAACGCACTTTCCTTGCTCTTTGTTTTCGGTGGCGGCGCGCATGCGTCACCGACGTCCGGAGGCTGTAACGATGCACTGTAATCTAGAATCTCGGCGTCGTAATTGGCAATGATCGCACAAAGCTGATCATATACCGTAAGCGCTTGTTTTAGGTTGAACAGATGTTCCGGACGCCAGTTACCCGTCAGTTCTTCGGCGATTTGACGTTCCGATTTACGGCATCGGCGGTCCCGCAATCTTGCCAGAACTTTGGGGTCACGCTCACCTGTAACGATGGCACGAATAATGGCCATCCCGGTCTTCCCGGTAATGTCGGCTACCGCGTGATGGACGCAAACATTCATTTGATTCAGGCTTTTTTGCATCCGCCGAACCCAATCTGAGCGCTGCGCTACGACTGTGCTGCGTTCCCGGATGAGCGCGCGCAATCGACAGATGTCATCGCCCGGCCGGAATGATCCGCGGAGTAAACCGCACGACGGAATAATTGATTATTTGCCATATTCGGTTTGTAACTTTCCGCCTTTTTTCGGCGGGACGGCCGGGCGAATATTTACGGAATACCCCCGTCAGTCCATCTTTTTAATAGCGAGTCAAATAGTTATGGTTATATGCAAATAAGTTTATTATCAACGCGGTAATCAGAGCCGCGACAATCCCCATCGCCCACTTTTTGGAATCTGACCATTCACCATCAAAGAAGCTCATTTTTTCTCCGGCTAACGTTTGAGCTGAGACGCGCGCTGTTCCAGCGCGTCGGTTTCCAGCGATTTGTTAGGCGAGGTGTTTTGATTCTATGACAAGTCAATTTCACCCCTGAGTGCTTCAACGAGATGAGCGTTAATATATCCAGTTTTGCGATTGTATTTTGTTGCTGACCTGATTAGCAAACCTGCTGACTCCAGTTTTTTTAAATAGGAGTGAGCTGTAGAAACGCTACCTGCAACGTCAAAATCTACTAAACTTATTTGCATATATAACCATAACTATTTGACTTGCTATTAAGAAGATGGCATTATCCCCAAAAAAACCCAATTGGGGAGGCGCCGATGATACGCGTTACGCTTTCAGCCGAACAAACAACAG